>MAAB01001537.1_pt1 | contig 18506 bp, 22 predicted proteins | sample 1115991 | NCBI WGS metagenome assembly MAAB01 (sample SAMN04961124, study PRJNA320927) | seawater metagenome | isolation source: sample BD02T18 sea water enriched with oil for 18 days | place: USA:Gulf of Mexico | collected 2013-07-27
GTTTGCCAAAGATTACTTTGATATAGAGTTGAAAGGCGACACCATTAAACTCAGCAATGGTGCTGAATTACGCTTCGTATCAACCAATGCATCCACCGCACAGGGCTATAACGGCCACCTATACATTGATGAAGTGTTCTGGATTCCAAGCTTTGAGAAGCTTAACGACCTTGCTGGTGGCATGGCTGCGCATGACAAATGGAGACGCACCTATTTTTCCACGCCTTCCATAAAATCACACTCTGCTTATCCGCTTTGGTCTGGACAGCGATACAATGAAAACAAACGCAAAGATTATGAATTCGACCTTTCACACAAAAAGCTAAGAACCGGACACAAAGGAAAGGATAGCATTTGGCGCAACATTGTTACCGTTGAAGATGCTAAGGAACAAGGCTGTAAACTATTTAACATTGAGCGATTGAGAGATGAAAACAGCGAAGCGACGTTTAATAATCTGTTTATGTGCGCGTTTCTTGAGGCTGGACTTTCTGTCTTCAATTTAAACGATCTAATGAGTTGTGCGGTAGATTCAAACGTCACATGGGTTGACTTCAATAAAAAACAAATACGCCCTTACGGAAACATACCCGTCTGGATTGGCTACGACCCAGCACGCCGTGGTGACAATTCAACGGTTGTCGTCATTGCACCGCCGTTAAGTGAAAAGTCAAAATTCAGGGTTCTGGAAAAAATCAATTTAAAAGGAAGCTTCCCCCACCAAGCCCGATCCATACAAAAACTGTTTGAAAAATACAACGTTCAATTCATGGGCATTGATTGCACCGGCCCAGGTCTTGGCGTTTATGACATGGTAAAAGAATTTTATCGAAAGGTAACACCCATTCATTACAGCCTAGAAGCCAAGACTAGCCTGGTACTAAAGGGAATGGACGTAATCGAAAATCGTCGCATTGAATGGGATGAAGAGCACAAAGAGATCCCACAGGCATTTTTACAAATACAGCAAAAGACCACCAGCAATGACAAAATCACCTATGCAGCCGACAGAACAAGCGAGCTAGGACACGCCGACGTAGCTTTTGCAATCTTGCACGCGCTAAGTCACGAACCACTCACACGAAGAAAACGAAAAGCGTCTGTAGGCTTTTAATCAGAGAGAATCCAATGTCATCGATGTTATCACTACCACAAAATGTATTTAAAGCGGCAAAACAACTGGCGTTTGATGCCATTGGGAATTCCCTGACACCACGACAAATAGGTCGTTCAAATCGCGGCCCAACAGCCTTTAGCTTTGGTGATCCTGAACCCGTTCTCGGTGGAAATATTACAAATTATCTCGGTGTTTTTGCTGTCAGTGGGAATGATTATTTTGATCCACCTGTATCTATGCAAGGGCTGGCAAACATAAAAACGGCAAATGCGCACCATGAAACGGCGTTACATTTCAAACGCAATATGATTCTAAAATGGTATGAAGATAACGACGTTCTTCCACTAAAAGAATTTGCCCCTGCTGTTTTCGATCGCTTTGTATTTGGCAACTGCTATTTTTTAAAAATCTACAATGTATTCGATCAGGTTATAGGTTTAAAGCACCTACCCGCCATGTATATGCGAAAAATGAAAAAGGGTAATCGTTATTGCCAACTCCAATCCAATGGTGTTGATAAAATCGAATATAAGCTTAACGAAGTAATCCATCTAAAAGACTACGACATCAAACAAAAAATGTACGGTGTACCGGAATACTTAGGCGGGATTCAATCCATTCTACTGAATGAGAGCGCCACGCTATTTCGTCGCAAATATTACGAGAACGGCGCACACATGGGGTTTGTTTTTTATACGGCTGATGCGGATTTCGAAGAAGCCGACGAGGAAGCACTGAAACAAGAAATCAAAGCAAGCAAAGGTGCCGGTAATTTCCGTTCTATGTTCTTAAACGTACCAGGTGGTAAACCTGACAGCGTGAAAATAATCCCCGTTGGAGATATAGCCACTAAAGATGAATTTGAGCGCATCAAAAACGCCACGCAGGCGGACATTATCAGTATCCACCGGATACAACCGGCTTTGGCTGGCGTCATATCTGAGGCCAATGGTGGGCATGGTGATATAGAAAAAATCAGCAAGGTACAATATGAGAATGAAACCGTTCCCTCTCAGTTGCTATTTTTGGAAATTAACGAATTTTTAGAAAAAGAACGGCATATATCATTTACTGAGCAAGTCTTTGCAGACTAAACAATCCAGCGAGAACTACAAATTGAATTGTAATAATTACCATTTCAAGAAACCCGTGATAAACTTCAGTACAACAGTGCTGGAGGAACCTATGCGGGTAAAATGCAAAGAATGTAACAACGTAGCAACAATAAGAAGCAAGGATGAACAAAGCCCAGAATTTGCAAAATTGTATTGTGCTTGCTCCAATACGTCATGCGGCCACACCTTCACCATGCTTCTAACATTTCATGAAACACTTTCACCATCGTCCTCCCAAGCTACACAACTAATGCTGAATTTGCTTGCGATGCCAGAAAATGAAAGAACAACAATACTAGGCATGATTAATAAAAAGCAATAAGCAAAGTGACCAGGAGCCAACCTTGCTTATTGCTACCTTCTCGTTAATTTATGTTAATCACCCTTCCCAACAAATCACGAACGTCATCAATAACCAACACGCAACCTCTTTGAGTTAGAGCATCCAGCTCGACAACTTTCCTTTGACTCATAACCGCTTCGACTAATGCAAGTTTACAGTCAGCATCATAAATTTCATCCCTCAGCCGTACAGGCAATCGACTTTTCTCTGCCGCTATTAAAGATGTTAAAACTGAACTATCAATAACAGCACTCGATTTCTTCTCGCCTTCTTGACTTGTAACTTTATTTTCCATACTTCCCATCCTGGATGATTGTTTGATTCATAGCATTAATGTATTTAGCGCCGCCCCCATTCCTGCTAAGCCATATTTATAACAAATAAAGTTAGGCACCAAAACAAAGCATTTGCTTATAACCGGACGTATCTTTCCCCTTTACGCCTTATAAACACAAATATGATGAAACAAACGTCCTGTTTGATTATAATTTAACCAGCTTTATAGCATTTACTTACAATTGTTGGGGGCAGCAATGGTGACGTCTGAAACAATAAATAGGGCTGATTTCGCAGTGAGACTGAAAAATACACGCGAGTCTTTAAATATGACAAAGGTTGAATTTGCAAAAGGAATTGGAATGACATCCCGCCGGTACAGCGATCTTGAAAAAAAGACCGGCACATTACCCAGCATACAAACTGCAGCAAACATTGCAGCGTACGCGGGCATAAGCATTGACACTCTAATATACGGAGATCCAATGGCCGCACAAGATAACGATAGGCGGCAAAGAGAATTCAAAGATAAATTAAATAAAAGATTATCGACAGAAGATAATTTTAGCGTCTACCTTCAAATGGTTGCTAACTTTAGTGATGAACGCATAGGCATGTTGATTGATTTGCGAATGATGGACTACTCCGAATTCACCGCCGTTTTATAGCTGCCCTTTCTTAACCATCCCTAACAATCTTGATATTGAGGCAATATTATATTCTGTAGATTCCTTTTGGATATATGCAAGCACACCAAAATTCCGGGCTTTATACTCCGTTTTTTCACAATCCAACCCTGTAAAGATGGCAATAGGCACGCGCTTTGTAAGAGGTGAGCGCCGTAATTTTTCCAAGATACTCAAACCACTTTCACGCGGCAACATCATATCCAAGATGATCAAATCCGGCAATCCAAACTCAGTCAGTTGATCAAGCATTTCTTTTGCACTCAAAAAAAACGTAGCATCGTGTTTCACGGGAACTCGCCTTAATGCCAAATTAATCAACTTTCGATCCATTACGCTGTCTTCTACAAAATAAACTTTAATTACAACCCCCTACAATAATAATACGGCCTAAGTAGCCGCTGAATAATAGCCAATTCCCTAATGATAACAACAATATTTAGCAGTGAATTTTGCAATAACACCAACACGAAGTTTAACTACGTGTTGGCAAAATGGCAATAACCCTAAAATTGCCTTTCATTTAGGGGTATTAGTATGTCAGAAAGCTTAAAGGTTCAATTTGGTCGAAATGTCGCATCCTACCGAGAGTCACTACATTTAACGCAAGAACAAATGGCTGAAATCTGCAACGTATCCGTTGAGACAATCAGCCATATTGAACGAGGCATTCACGGCCCTAGATTCGACCTATTAGAAACAATTGCTACTTGCTTGGAAGTTAGTGTTCAAACTCTTTTTGACTTTGATTAATGGTACTCTGCGCATTTTTATAATTAACTACATCCGCCTCGACGCCGATAAAGTCCCGCCCAGTCTCAACACAAGCCACTCCCACCGCACCAGATCCAACAAACCCATCAAAAACAACCTGCCCAGGCAGTGAACTTGCGGTAATCATGTGCTTAATCAAATCCAACGGTTTCTCACATGGATGCTTACCTTTGTACGGCTGTACTGGTGGAAAATCCCATACATCAGTAAAGGGAACATCCTTAGTCACTGAAAACGGGCGTTTAAGTTTGTCAAACTCCTTTCTAAGGTCGCTGTATTTACAGCGTAAACTCTCATGCTGCCCCTTCAAATCATCATATGACGCACTCATACCGAATGCCTTCATCAATAATACAAAATGCTTCTGACTTGGAAAATGGAACTGTGACCGGCTAAAGTAGTGACTTACGGTTGAACTACCACACAACTCTACACACTGCTTAATACTTATCCCAGACAACTTTCTCGCATTGTTGAGATAATCAATAATCGGTTGGTAAATATGACCGCTAATTTCATCAACATTCCGTTGATATTCATTCATGGCAAGCAAGGGCTCTGCAAAGATTATACGCTCTGTTTGAGGAAAGTATTTTCGTAAACTTTCTTTTCTACAGCCTTTGTGACGACCAGATTCTTTAACCCATACAATGTGATTCAACACGCTGTAACGTTTGTTAATAAGCAACTCAAGCTTCGCCGCCATATAGGGGCCTGCGAACCAATACAAACTTCCATTGGGCTTTAGTACACGATTAAAGGCTGACAAGACTTCATCACACCACGATAAAAATTCACCTTCCGAATCCCACTGATTATCCCAATCATTCGTTTTTACCCGAAAATATGGGGGATCAGTAACAATAAGATCTACGGAATTTTCTGGCATACTGGCCAGTACGTTTAGACAATCACCATTATACAATTTCATATGAGTTCCTAAAAAATGTTAAGAAACTCCCAGCACGAGCAATGATACAAATAAAAAAAATTTACGACAGGTAGTTAAACTATGGCGGCAAGTTTGATTCGCCAAACTTACCGCCGATGACCTTATATTGGAAAACGTGTTAATTGAGCCCTGATAATCCCCAAGTACCCAGCCAAGCCTTGCGAGGCAGCATCATCTAATTCTAAATACCCTTGACGCTGAGTTAACAATGACTCACCCAATGCCAACAATCGGTTAGCCGCCTGTATTCTATCGCGCTGCTGTTGTAGCTCGAGGCTTCCTTCTAAATTATCGTAATGAGCAAACGCGATAATTTCACCACCCTCGTCTCTAAAATACAAACCGTCACCTTCTGTAAAATGCTGAAACTGTTCTGACGTGAAGGTTACCGTGTAATCCTCTCCCATTTCTGGTTTGGGACTATCAGACTCTAGTATTTTGTTAACGGCCTGTTGCGCACCCTGCACGGTAAAAACATTATCAGTTGATAATGCATCGTCAGTGGTGGCGTTTTTTGATGAGGGGGATTCGTGGGTTTTATCATTTGAATTTGTCATTTGTATTTACCTATTAGTTTTTAAACCACCATTCGAGGCTTCAATTCGAAGTGGAGGCGAACTGATCAGGGTTGAAACCACCGGCTAACAGACTCCGGCCCACCAAAAGGCGGCCCCAACCAGCCCACCATAATAGGCAAAGCTTGGTCGTTGGACACAAAAAAAGATGCGAGGGCACCTTTGTGTCGTCTATTAGTTTACAGGGGTTTCAGTCCTGGCTACAGATTTTGCTGCAACGTGACAAGTATTGATCGTAACTTATCACGTTGTCAACACGTTTCTACACACTGCTACACACTTTGTGATTTAATCTTACCCCCTGAAATTAATGGTTTTTAATATAATCGGCTCATCATGCTGTCTTTTTCTATCTGCAATTTGCGCCATTGATTGATTGCTTTTCCTGTGCAGTCTTTCCCATTCGTCAATCAGTGCAGCTGTCCCTGGAAACGGGTTCTTACAGCCTGCGTTTTCGGCTTCGTCAATATATTCTTGAAGATCCTGCGCCATACGCGCCCCAATATCCAAAAAATCATGCGCTGTTACTTGTTCCATATTCCCTGCCACCAAATCAACTAAACTCATGTGATCACCGATTGTCTTAAGTAATAATACCGCCCTTCCTTTTTCACTTGTCCATCATCAATCATCTTAAGCAATATTTCTTTCAACGTTACGCTGTTTAATTTTATGCTTTGCCAATCCTCTGTAATCGGCCTAACTGATAGCCTATCACCATAAGCCCCGCTTAATATTTTTTCGACAACAAGCGAAAGATCTTTCTCTGTTTTTTTACCATGGTTTCCGTTAGCTTCGTTCGTTTCTTTTGGCGTTTTGCTTTCTTTAACCGGCTCGTCCGTTTTTATTTCGTTCAAACTGGTTGTACCCCCTTCATTTGTATCTCCAGCTTCGTTTAACGAAGAATAAACGCTACTAAGCAACAAAAGTGCAATAACACCACAAACATCAATCAATGTTGCAATCCAAAAATAACCCCAGTACCGAACGCTATCCCTATCCTTGCCCACGCTATTGGCAACAACGAAAAAAATCGATGTCGCTGAACCTTTTGCTTCTACAGGGATGTTAGAAATATGATCGATAGCAGCTCTCCTCTCAATTCTAAGTTTATCCAACTTACCCATAGCTAACAGTGCTTGTTTCTGTTGATCTATGCCCATATACCTGTCAACAACTCGATTAACCTTCGTTATTTGTTGATCAATATTATCAATGTCACTTTTTAGAAAAACATATTGATCACCTTGTTTTCGTTCCGTGCTTTCTTTGTTCGTGGTTGCGGATTCAAAAAAACCAACGCTGGCACCAACTGACACAACAAGCAAAACGAGACCAACACCAAGAACAAAGACACCAGAAACTTTCTTGTAATTTGACGAATCAAAAACAAGAGATAAACCAATGGGAAAAAATGCGAATTTGCACAATTCCAATGCTGTGGCAAAAGCCCCTGATAAAACCATTCCCCAGATCTCTTGCTGCTCCATGACAAACAAGGCAACCGAACAACCGAGCGACCCAAGACACAACAAGAAAGCGGAAACCATAAGCGTTTTTTGATAAAAAATATCCATTTTCATTCTCCGTTAGCTATATCAAACCCATTGAGTTCCGGTGAATATATCGAAGCCATGAAGTTCTGGTGAATATATAAAACCGAATTTTGCCATTCGCCAAGATGAATCCATGCTTCCAAGAACCCGTCCCATCCAGCAGGTAAAAGTGATAGATCATTTAGCAAAAATGATACCGCTATCTGTTCTGTGGTACTTAATGATTGTGTATTTTCTAAATAGGCTTTTCGTGTAATATTGATGAGCTGTTCTGTCAGTGCATTCATAATTATTCCTTTCCTATTTTGAATTTAATGATCTAGCGCGAATACAATACCGCAGTGCTGGCCCATCTATTCGATGCATAACAGCAACGATTTCTAATGGGAAGCCAAACACCACCAAACAAGACACAACCGAAGGCGTAACGATCACCGTAATATCGGCACCTTTATAGTGTGCAACAACCCTCAAGCTGTTTTTAAATCCTGCAAAATGAATAGTTATCGTGGTTTCAAGATCTAACCTTATCGACTGGCTATCACTCAACCAAATAATCGGGCCAGGCCATTTTGCTAACTTGTCATCAGTGTCAAATCGGGTAACCGTCAACGGTAGCTTCACATGTTGCCTTACCAGAGTTAGCCGCTTACAATTACAAACAGGTTCAGTTACTTCTTGTTGGTTTATCGCTTGCTTTTTTTGCATGTTGTTCTCCATAAGATTTACGTTTGTTGACGTTTTCTGAATCTATGCCACGGTCTTGCGGGCCGTGGCGCTTTCACTTCTTTTACGTACTTTTCTAATCTCTTTGTGTCGATTTAATCTATCTCGCCATACCTGTGGCTCCTCCTGGTTATTAATAAATTCAATGATTCGTTCACGCTCCCAACAACTAAGCATTGATTGTGCTTGTCGTTCGTTATCCATTCTGGCTTGCATGTCTTTTCGAAAGGCTATGGATTGTTTTTCTAGCCATACCAGCGTTTCATCCATCGTCTGACAGTAAACCCAATGACGGGCTAAGCAGTCCCGTCGGTGCTGCTCTTCACTTAGTTTCACAACGGCTCCAGTAAAACTTATTGTGGGAGGGGGCGTCGGGATAAGGTAATAAAGGTAATGTTTGGCTACCAAATGCCTTGCAGCCCAATGAGTACGTAAGGCTCAAGAAAATACCTAAAAGGTAATAACGAGGTAATATCAGGTAATGACAAAAGTTATGTCGCTGATTTATAAGGATTTTTTGTTTTCCCATTTGTAATACATAGGTAAGTTATAAAGGTAATGTCATTACTTAAACATTACTTAATTATTACCCCACCCCTCTTATCGTAAGTTATTGTTTATTAAGATATATATTAACTTTATATCTATTTATTACCTTTATTACCTTGTTCCGACACCCCCCAGGCATTTATAAATTTTCAGTTTCTTGCCCCCTAGGCTCTGCAAAAACCCAACAATGAATAGATCGCTTCAATATGGCTGAATGAACCTTTTTTGTGCCTATGAACTTGTATTTACGTCCTCCAGGCAATAATGATTTAAGTCTCGTTTCATCTAACATTTCCTGTCCATGCTTCGATGCTATCGCTCTAAATTGGGAAAAATTAATGGCAATCGTTCCTTCCTTTACATGATGATTTAGATACTTAACGTCACCAGCTTTTTCACTAAAGGGATCTTTTGGTGCCTGCATGTTTAGATATTCATATTGTCCCCAGAATTTGTTCACTAAAGGGTGTTCGTCGGCTAGTCGCTCCTGTCTACTGAGAGCGCGGCCATATAAGTAGTCGCTAAGGTCATCAAGTGTTTTGTCTTGAAGGCTTGGAAATATGTGTTTTAGCGACTTAGCACATGCCATTATTTGCGCATGTGTTTTTATCAACCTCAAGTAATTGGACTTAACTCCTCCCCTTTGTGTATACAGATCTTCATACACTTTAAATTCTCTAAAGAACGTCGTAAGTATTTGTTTTTCATTCATCAGTGCTTTCTGTAAAAAACCTGCAACATCTTCTACTTGTTGTTTTGAAAACCATTCAGCAATTGACCTTGTTTCAGGGCTATGATGATCCGTTGTGCAGTGGCAATGCACAATTCGTTGTATTGTTGCATCTTGTGCTTTTACTTCGTTATTTTGAGCAAATACAAGAGAACCTTGAAACAACGGCTCCTCGGTATCGTTACCACGTTTAGCAACACCCAAGGTACCAAGAGAACGTCCATTATACAGCGGCTTCAATTCGTCAAAATCAAACTGCTTTTGTTTTAGTTTATCGTCTTCGCCCCCTCTATCAGATTCAATCAACACCACCGGCATACCGCTTCCTTGTGAAAATGCCCTTCTTTTACCTGGAGCTGTCGCTTTATTTGGATCAATACCTTCGTAGTTATCTCGTCCTAACAACTGCCATAGAAATTCTATAATCGTTGATTTACCCGCACCCGGATCGCCCGTCAATTCAAAAAATGGAAAGCTGCTCTGTTTATCTCGAATTTGCTGAACAAACAACGAACCTAACCAAAATGCTAACGCTGAAAGCCCCTGCCAACTAAACGCCGTTATATAGTCTTCAATCCAGTCTGGTGAGAACGAACCATCTTGAATCTTAAAACCTCTAAGACTGGTTTTAATTCCACCATGTTTTGTTTGAAAATAACCTTCATCATTTAGAGTCAATTTTTCCCCATTACTATATGCAAAATCTTGATATACATACGTCTTCGTCTCAGGGTGATAACCTGTGAATGGGATTGAACAAATCTCCTTAACTTTTTTATTCAACCATTTATCATGAAGGATGCTCATGTCCGTGCTTGAACCTGAAAAAGTCCCATAGCCTTTTGTAATTAATGCCTTATGAAAACTAGATGCTGATTCAATGCTCGTTCCCTCTAGTGCAATAAGTGCCTCAGGGTTATTGCTATTATATTTAATTCTAAACACATAAAATTTTTCGTTCATCAATTCATCACGCTCTGCATAAAGCATGTCGGGATAAAAATTACTGATAGGCTTTATGGTCGAATGCTGAACGAATGGTTCATATCCAAACCCGTCGTCCATCTCCTTTTCGTCTAACGCCTTGTTTAGATCTGCAATATTAACTTTCACCGAATACAACCGATTGTCATACTCCAAAACGAAGTACGTTTTCTTCTTCTTCCATCGGTAATACGTGTAAGCCTTCCAGTTAATATTTAAAGCAGTAAACATTTGCCCCCGATATTCACCATCTGACATAAACTTTTCGTCTATCTTTTTTAGACGATACAAATCATCCCAATCTTTATCTGTACCCGTTAAACAAACTTTTACTTTCTGGTCTCGATCCTTGAGTTTTTGTTGGTGGCGTAACATATATGTACGCCCCGCGTGATCATCATCTAGCGCCAACACCCAAGTAATATCCTGATCCAAATAGGGCTTTATTCGGTCATACGGAAAATATCCAGCCGCAAGGCATGCAACTACCTTGTAACCAGAAAGAGACAAGGCCCACGCATGAAAAATACCTTCTACCCAATATACGGTGTCTCCTTCGTTTATTTCTTGCTTTGGTGGCATCCACCACTTGCCTTTAACGGGATCAATAAGGGGCCAAGAATCCCCTACTTTATGGCGCTTACCTCCAAAGTTTATCCGTTGACCATCTGCCTTTTGTTTATCAATTAACCGTTCCCAATACGTAGTCCCAGATTCATTTAACGGGACTCTGACGGTATCGCACCACTCTTGTGTTTCTCGTAATTTGTAGCTGCCTTGCTCGAATGATCCACTTAACTCGGATAGGGGGAAATGTCGATTTTGTGTTAGGTAGGCTTCTGCTGTTGCGTTTGGGTTTGCATCGGTGGACGGAAACCGCTTACTGTAATTTTCATATAGTTCTGGATAAAGCTGTCTCGTTGTTTCTGTATACCCGCACTTTGATGCCCTGTTACAACTAACACGCCACGGATCGGACTTTTTAACAAACAGTTCCTTTTTTCCACATTCTGGGCATGTCCCCTGTTGAAGGTATTGCCCCCTATTCTTAAATCCTAAATATGGATCATCTGATAATTTTTTTAGTGTTTCATCTAATAACAAAGCATCCGACATCACACACCGCCCCGTTTTGTTTTGAGGGTAATTAACATTGAGTATTCCTGCAGGTGGTTAGGATTCATTGTGGCTATTCTTCGTTTTCTTCTAAACATTTCACGGTGATAGCGGCAACATTTACCAAACACAATCGACCAATTTTATGTTTTGGCAGGTTCCCTCTTTCAATTTGCCCACGAACAACCGTTTCTTTTAAGCCTGATACTTCTGCAAACTTTTCCTGAGTCATAAGCGGACTTTGAATAACAATTTGAACAACCATGGATAACCCCTAGATATTTGTTTCATGTAGTAACGAGGCACTAACTATTACAAACGCACTACTACACGTCAATGTTTTTTTAGAAATAAAATTGTAATAGCTACAATGCATTACACGTATTTACATGAAAAGCCCCAAATACCTGTATTTTTTTGTACTTTAGTTGTAATATTTACTTATCAACATGTAATAACGTGTTTAAAGAATTCAACCAAGTGGAGAGCTAAAATGGATTTGGTAGCAGGAAAGAGACTCCAGGCCTTGCGCCTACTCATCGACAAAACACGAGAAGATTTTGCTGACCTCTGTGAATTAGATCTTCGTCGCCTTGAAAACATTGAATATGGCAAAGCGAGAATGGCCGAAGGTGAGTACGAGAATATTTGCCGTTTGATGCCTGAGTTTTGTCTGTGGTTGACCTATGGCGGCGATGTTAGCTTGGAGGCTCTAAAAGCAAGTGATCAAAAGTTCTGTCGATTTGTCGCTGCTAAGTTTGAATCTGACCTAATCGATTCGGTATCTCCTATTTTTCACCGTATCAAGTAATTGTCGTGGCTATCAAAAAGCTACAGAAAGGTTGGCAAGCTGACATAAGGCCCACTGGTAAAACTGGCATCAGAATTAGAAAGTCATTTAGAACAAAGCGAGAGGCGGAAGCTTTCGAGGTTTCAGAACGAGCAAAAGCAAATGCGGGTGAATGGCAACCACCAACCAACGATAAGCGCCGGTTATCTGATTTGGTTAAAGACTGGTACGAACTGCACGGCCACCTTCTAAAAGACTCCACAAAGCGACTAGCAAAGCTTGAGGATACCTGTAAACGTCTTGGTGATCCTATAGCTACTAAATTTACAGGGGAGCATTGGTTACGTCACCGAAAGGTTCGTTTAACAGAAAAACACCCTCGTAAAGATTCTTGCATATCCCCTAATACAGTTAATCACGAGCATGCTTATTTATCGGCTGTTTTCGGAAAGTTGATCACTCTAAACAACTGGACCTTACCCAATCCGCTATCGGGTATTCCAAAAATCAAGATTGACGAACCAGAACTGATATACCTAGAACTTGATCAAATCCGCCTGCTTATGTCAGAACTAGAAAACTCTAGGAACAAGAATGTTCTCATGATTTCGTCTGTCTGCCTTTCAACAGGCTCTCGGTGGGGTGAAGCTGAAACCTTACAGGCCCATCAAGTTAGGAAAGGTATGGTACATTTTTCAAAAACTAAAAATGGTAAGTCAAGATCAGTGCCTATTTTGCCAGAACTAGAAGCTGAATTACTCAAAGGCAAAGATAGATTCGGGCCACTATTTGAAGGTACGAGCATTGCGGCATTTCGTCAGGCTGTTAAACGATCTAATTTGAATCTTCCAGACGGACAGATGACTCATGTACTTAGGCATACATTCGCAAGCCATTTTATGATTCAAGATGGAAACATTCTAAAGTTGAAAGATATTCTCGGTCACCAGACTCTTACAATGACTTTAAAATACGCAAAACTCGCTCCAAGACACCTTATTGACGCCACAACAAAAAACCCTCTGGCATTGATAAAGCGTCCACAAAGTGTCCACCACAAGGTGTAATAACTAGTAGCAGCGTGTAGAATCAACACCGCCAACCCATTGAAAACACAGGTAATTTGTAATAACTAGTAGAAAACCCTACTATTCAGTAGGATTGAAAATCCTCGTGTCCTTGGTTCGATTCCGAGACCGGGCACCATATTTTTACAATTAAAACAGCAACTTACGCCAAAAGCGTTTTGCTGTTTTTTTTGGTCTGATGAAAAGCGTCCATAATGTGTCCATGTAAAATCACAGCACATTCAAACGTTAGACCCAAAGGTACAAATCGGCATGTAAATTAAGCCAAGGAAAAGAAAGGCATTTGGGAGTATCAACGCTCCAGTTCGCAAACCCCAACTTATCGCACCCCTATTAAACGATACGGAAATTCAAAATGGACGATAAATCTGTACAAGTGTACGGAAATAATAGCATCCCTGAAGCCGACAATAGCGGTAACAGCGGAACACAGAAAGCCAACACTCATCAGTATCGCTATAACGACAATTTCGGCGGTGTAACCACAATGGCTACAACCATTGAAGGTATATCAGCGACAAACCCAAGGTTTTTTGGTGGGGAAGCTGGTGCTCAATTTCTGCATCATTCAGTGAATTACTTAGAACTTGAACTCCGCGACGTAAAATCAAAGAATGAGAGACTTTTGGTACAAAAACAAGAGATACAGGATTCATTTAACACACTACAAACAACCAACGCTTTACTAAAAGAAAGGCTCGATAATTCAATACGAAATTCTAAATTTCGTAGCCTTTGGGTGGCGCTAGGAACAGCATTCACCACAACAGGTGTAGCTGGTGCAATTGCTGCCGATGGTGATATTAAAGCGACCGTAGGTTCAATATTACTTGTAGTTGTGGGGGTTGCAATGGGAATCGCATCCTACTTCATCACAGACAAGGGCAGCGACGCATAATGATTACAAATATAGAAAACTTGTCCGCTGTCAAAATATTTGAGCGTGGCATCCCCAATGAAGAGTGCATAGCAATTCAGGTTATGGAATCTACCGACCTCACCGGCTACGGAATATTGATCGCCGAATCAACTCGGGACGGAATTGTATTACCCATAAACGATTGCACATTTTGGTTCGGGAACGCGATAGTTCAAAAAGATGATTGGGTATTTATATACACCGGAAACGGTAAACCGATGAAGGTAGCTGGACCAGAGGGAAAAACTGAAACCTTTTCACTTTATTGGGGTAGGAATGAAACACTCTTTGCTGACACCAACATTATTCCGGTTATTTTTTCTATCGGTTCCATTGACGCTCTTTTTCCTCCAAGGAATCAGAGCCAAAAGGTAATTGGTTAATATACAACCCAAGAAGCTATTGCTGTGATCGGCCTGGCTTAATATCTGTGACTTGTCCAGGTGAATGAGTGTGACCAATTAGCTGTCACAGATTTACCGATCGACGTGTCACAGCTTTTTAGCCAGGCTAGCCACAAAACCACGGTTCACGGGGGCTGCGTACTAAAACAGCATTGTTCATAGCGTTCAATTCTGTTCCCAACTGTTCAATCTGTGAAAAGTAAAAACCCCATACAGCCCTTGTGGTGCGGCCCTATAGCTATATTTTGCTTTTCATTGAACAGAAAAGTACGCAAACCGCGCAGGCGTGGGGAGGAGTGATTTTCTTGACTCTTTTTGCTTCATATTGTTTTTTTTGATCGCGTGAGAGGCTTATAACGTGGGCTGTGGAGCAGAAAACAAAAAACCAGGGCAAGTATTGGCCCTGGTTTTACTGTGAAGAGAATTGAAGCTATGGATTACTAGGGCATGATTGTATTCAATTGCGTTGCCAGCACTCCCGCCGTTGCGCCTTGTCCAGTGTGATCACCCTGTGTTGATGGCAGGCCATTGGGTAGGTGCGTATGGTTTGCTGTTGTCGCTGCTAACTGCTGAACCACCGTTATCAATTCCGATAACACTTGCAACAAGTCTACCCCGCCGCCGCCAATCGCAATGGTGGGAGCCTGTAAAGTAATTGATGGGGCTGCAACCAATACGGTAGCAGATGCTTGAAGCTGTATTGCTGCCGCCTGGATATTGCGAATCGCTGTTGCTATGTCGGTATGATTACCCGTAACGTTTACCGTTCTAACTCCACTGGTTTGATTATCGATACCCGCAATCGATAACGTGCGCTTACCATCAATCGTTGTTTGTTCGTCGCCGGCGATGGTTTCAGTTTTACTACCACCAATCGTTGTACTTTCATCCTCTGCAATATCGGCCAATCTATTAGCGCCAACAGTGACTGAATCATCATTTCCAATAGTGGACACACGATCAACACCCACATCAGATTTATCATTTTCATTAATCGTTGTTAGTCGATCACGGCCCACCACTTGATTTTGATCTGTTGCTGTAGCTAGGTTGAGATTATCAACCGCTGATAGATTAGCACTACCACCGCTTAATAACTTTAACGCTCCCAGCGCTTCAGTAAGCTTTGTACCTGCAATTTCCTCTATGCTATGTTCTGATATTTGTTGATGCGTATTTTGATAGTGCTCTTGATTACTCGATGCTTTGGTTATTTTCTCTCTACAGCTATCGTTAATGTTGCCGTGGGTCTCTCTCAACCAATGACCGCTATCAGAAACTTTTTGTTTTACCGTTTCCGATTGTTGCCACACCAAATCACCTGGGCTTAATTCAGGCATACCCTGATTGATTCCAAGCACACTGCGTATAAATAACTTATCAGGTAGCCCATAAGCAAAAGCAACTTCAACAATTGCCCCTGGATCTGGAAAACCAAACTGCCCGCGTTCAATACCGGCAGACTGAACAGGCAAAGGTACACAACGATAGACAGGCAATTCACTATCATCATCGCCGTTAGCGCTGCCCCCTTGAATCTGTCACCGCGTACTTTGTCAAAGACCACGAATAAGGTACGCCTTCATCCACGATCATAGTGATGAATTTTCCGTTAAGGCAATGTGCCGTATTCTAAAACTGCACCGAAGTGGCTTCTATGCATGGCGCGATAACCCTTATCAAATAGAACCATTGAGGACCAACGCTTGCTAGCGCTCATTAGGCAGTCCTATATTACCAGCGGTGCAATTTATGGCAGCCCCTGAATTCATCAAGACCCTGTGTATAGATGAAGCATGCAGCCTTCATCGTGTCGCACGAATAGCGATATCACATACGTAAGGACGTATAAGGACTTTCTCTACCTTGCAACTGTGCTGGATTTATTTCCCCGACAAATTGTGGGCAGGTCAATGGATAAAAATATGGATCGTCACTTGGTGATTAAAGCTCTAATGATGGCAGCATGGGGAAGGCAACACAAAGAGGCGGCATTGGTACATAGTGACCAAGGCAGCCAATACGGCAGTGCAGATTATCTAGACTTCATGAAAGCAAATAACCTTGAACCATCAATGAGTCGCCAAGGAAACTGTCATGATAATGCCGTTGCAGAAATATTTTTTGCGACGCTTAAAAAGCGAGTAACTCAAAAAAAAATACACAACACGAGAAGATGCCAAAACAGCGATATTCAATTTTATTGAGATGCTCTACAACCCAGTGAAACGTCATTCACACACAGGGGCGTATCACCCGTGGCATCTGGAAATGACTATTTTTCTAAATTAGAAAATGTCTAGCAGACCCTGGGAAGTCCAACCAATATACAAAATTTGCAACTTAAATTTCTCATTACGGACTCACCGAAGTCCTCACAGGGCAACTTGCTCCTGTTGAAGCCTCGAACTCCTCCCTTATTTGGTTCTCAGTTTCACCTTCACTGGGATACGGCCATAATCCAATAGTTTTACTTAGAATAAATGCAATACCTACTGTTTCTGCGGCATTGTTAAAAATCCGAACATATTGAAGAAAAGTACAACTCTCAAGAATCCCCTTTTACCTACATTTATGTTTCATGATAGTAAGACATGACAAATTCTAAATCTTCATCTTTTATCAATTTCAACCCTTTGCTAACGTAATGGCAGGAGTCACCATCCATAACTAAACCGCGCCCCATTTCACCAAAAGTTATTTTTTTCCCTATATTGGATTTTAAATATCGAATCGCCTCGTCAGTTTCCTCTGCTGACGGGTGTCCACTTTTAACAAATGGAAGCCATGAGTACCAAGGCACCCTTTGATAGTTCAATTTAATCTGAATTCTATTGCAGCCACTTCTATTATTATCCAGCACCATAGAAATCACCAAAACACTACTCGTCTCTTCAACATGCTCAAGTGTATTTTGCCAGTAATCGCCGCCAGCATAAGCATGTAACGGCATCAGCAATAAAATAAATATGTATTTCATATTGTCCTCATTTCAATTACGTATTAGTGAGCTACAGTAAGTGTATTTCCTCCGCCAGCTTCACCAGATAGCATATTAGTTAACTGATTAAATGCACCTTCATTTATGCTTTTATCAACAGTAATACAACCTTCAGAGAATGAACCAAAATGCAAATTTGACCCAGACCGTTCAAAGCCTAAACGATAAAGTATTGATGATACACCGGGTATCCAAGATTGATCCTTTAAAGCCCACCAGCCTGGTCTAAAATCATTGGGGGTCATATCAAATGTGCCAGGCCAAATAGGGCCTTTGCTCTGAATATCAGTAGAACCTGGATTATTCTTATGCTCCCCTTGTCCAGAGTGAACTCCATCAGGCCCAAGCGTATGAGTTTCAGGAGGTCCTACAAAAGTTGGATCTCCAGCAGTATTAGATACACAACTCATACTATGCGCAGAAATGGAATAGCTACAGCTTGCTAGGCCTTTAGGGTCAACAAAATTAATCGGATTACCACCCACATACGCATAAATATTTCCATCGCCACCTTCCAACCCAATAGGATCTCTAGCAGTCCATCGCCCGGCCTCAGAATCATAATCCCTATACCCAAATCGAATCAAGCCGGTATCAACATCATACAAGCCCCCAGCAAATCCAAACGGAATAGTGAATGTAGGATTACTATCACTCAGCGTATTACCGAAGCTATCATAACTCACGGTTTTGATAATATTGCCGTTGTTATCTGTAATCACTCTCGGTGAGCCAAGATGATCTGACACAATATAGTACTTCTGCCCTGCTTGTATAAAGCTGGTAGGCGTATTGCCTAAGGTAT
>MAAB01001539.1_pt1 | contig 18441 bp, 11 predicted proteins | sample 1115991 | NCBI WGS metagenome assembly MAAB01 (sample SAMN04961124, study PRJNA320927) | seawater metagenome | isolation source: sample BD02T18 sea water enriched with oil for 18 days | place: USA:Gulf of Mexico | collected 2013-07-27
TCAATGCTGACACTTTATATTCTTGGAATGGAAAACAATATTTATGCGCAAGTTGGTTTAGTATTGCTGATTGGTTTATCCACTAAAACAGCGATTCTTATCGTTGAGTTTGCCATGGAATTACGAGCCGCAGGTAAAAGTATTATGGAAGCTGCGCTTGATGCGGCAAGATTAAGGTTTAGAGCAGTATTAATGACAGCTCTTTCTTTTGTCTTAGGCGTTATTCCATTGGTAATGTCGTCAGGCGCTGGCGCTAGTAGCCGAATATTCCTCGGTATCACGGTACTTTCTGGGATGTTAGCTGCAACTATACTAGGCACATTATTGGTACCTTATTTCTTTATGGTAATTCAGCGCATGCGTGAAAAAATTAAAGGCACGGCGAGTTAACTATTTATAGATTCAATATAAATTCAGTTATTAACTAAATTATATTATTGCTTATAAAATGACTTTTTATTGATTTGAAAAGTCATTTTTTTTGGTTTTTTTCTTACAGTTACTGACATTTTTCACACAATTATTAGACATTAAGGTTACTGAATTAAACAGGTGTATTTAATGATAATAGCTTCCTACTTTATTACATTAAGTGATTTAAAAATGTCGACAACTAGGAATATCAAACAAGGATGTTTATCGAAAACGAAAATGGCTGTAGCACTTATTTCGGTTTTATTAATATCAGCTTCATCTCATGCTTTTTCAAGTGAACTCTCTGAAAAGACTCAAACCAGTAAGATAAAAACTAATGACGAGGCGATGGAGATTATTGAGGTCAAATCTCGTCGTAATCAGGCAAACTCAGAAGTTTCCTATGAAACGCAAAAACTCTTAAAAGTGGCTGGTATTGCTCATGATCCACTAAGTGCTGTTTATAGTATGCCAGGTGTTGTTTATGCTGGGGGGGATGATGGCGGAGAGCCGGCAATTCGTGGTTCATCGCCAGACGACAATGCTTTTTATATTGATGATATGCCTGTGGGATATATTTTCCATCTGTTCGGCGATAGTATTTTTAATGAAAATGTAGTCGGCGACTTCTCGCTTCACCCTGCGGCCTTTGGCAGTCAATACGGCAATGCAACGGGCGGTGTGTTTGATGTCAAATTACGTGATCCTCGTAATCAAGACCTCACAACCACAATCGATGCAAGTTTGATGAAAACAGGTGTGATGATCGAAAGCGGTGTTAATGACGACCAAGCCTTTTATTTGTCATATCGTCGTAGTTTGATTCATTTATTTTTACCTGAGGGTGAAGAAGAAGATGGCTATACTATCTTCAAGGCGCCAGTCAGTGACGATTATCAAGGTAAATACCAATGGCTTATTGGTGATGAACATAAATTAACTTTTACCTTAACGGGCGCAACTGATGTCGGTGGTATAAATATATCGAAAGCGTCAGAAGAAGGTCGAATAGATCCCGACGTTATTGGCGATTTAAAAATAAAAAGTCAATTTGATAGTCAAGGTCTTTCATGGCAGTACTATGGTGATAATGGCCGTTTAATGCACTTAACTTTTGGACATACCATAGAAAAGTCTGAAGAATCGTATGGTGAAGGGCAGTTCATTAATCTTGAAACTGAATCTTATAACGCGAGATTTTTCTATCAAATAGACTGGTTTGAATCGCATAAGCTGATCACAGGAGTTGATTTTAGTAATAAGGAAAGCAAGTATAGTTTTGATGCAATCCCTTATTATTGTACGGATCACGACCCTGATTGTGAAAGTAAGAAAGGCGAACGAATTCAAGATAAAGACAGTTTAACGAACAAAACCAGCGCTGTTTATTTTAATGATGTTTGGTCTTTTGATGAAAGCTGGTCCTTAGAAATGGGCTTGCGCGCCGAGCATAATGATTACACTAAGCAGGACTTTATTCACCCGCGAATATCCTTGAATTGGTATGTAAATGATGATTTAACCATTAAAGCTAAAACAGGCACTTATAATCAATTTCCAGAGCTTGAAACTGTATTGAAATCAGTTGGTAACCCGCAACTAAAATCACCTAAGGCTACACATTATGCCTTGAATTTCTCTTATCAACTAGATGACTTATGGCAAACCTCTATTGACCTATATTATAAGGATTTAGGGGATTTAGCTCGTTCGCTCGATGACGATGATGTAAATGCACACTTACATTACAGTAATGACTTATCAGGTAGTGCGAAAGGTTTAGAGTGGGTTGTTAGGCGAGAAGAAGCTGATGGCTGGTATGGTTGGGCATCGTTGAGTTGGTCGAAGAGCGATAGAACCGATGATTTCACAAAAGTAACCACGGAATATTATTTAGATACGCCTTTACTTGCGAATATGGTGGCAAACTATAAGTTAAATGAGAAATGGGATTTCGGCATCAAACTGAGCGTTAGAAGTGGCGCCAAATATACCCCTATTGTAGGTCTACACGATAACCCTGATCATCAAGGCTATTATTTACCGACCTATGGCGATTTAAACTCAAAAAAACTGCCGACTTATCATCGTTTAGATATCCAAGCGAATTATAAAACGAGCATGTGGGGTAATAAAGCCGAATGGACATTTGCCTTATTAAACGCAACGGGCAGTAAGAATATTTCTGGCTATTATTATGCGCCAGATGGCAATGAAACCAAAACCGATTATATCATTGAAGGCGAAGAGGGCATGGAACCATTTCCGTCTATTGGTCTAAAAGTTCAGTTTTAGTGATGAATAAAAGTATCCACGTGCTTTATCTATATCAGCGCTTTTGTTAGAATGCGCGTCTTTTGGCCAACACTGATGTTAATTTGTGTTGGCTTTATATTAATCCACAGCTCCGGATTTACGTTCTGGCTGGCTCAATGGGTACTATCATGCAAAATATCACCGTATGCGCACTATATAAATTTGTCCGCTTAGAAAATTTCGAACAACTCAAAAGCCCTTTATTAACCGTAATGCTAGATAACGACGTTAAAGGTACATTGTTACTCGCTAATGAAGGTATTAACGGTACAGTTGCAGGCCCACAATCAGGTATTGATGCGATATTAGCTCATTTAGAAAATGATGAGCGTTTAGGGAATGTTTCTCACAAATACTCATATGCCGATGATAACCCCTTTCAACGTAGCAAAGTTAAATTGAAGAAAGAAATCGTGACAATGGGCGTTGAAGGTATTGACCCCTTATTAACTGTGGGTACCTATGTGAAACCAAAAGATTGGAATGCACTTATCTCTGATCCAGAAGTTCTATTAATTGATACCCGTAACGATTATGAAATTGAAATTGGTACCTTTAAAAACGCAGTAAACCCAAAGACTGAAACCTTTCGTGAATTTCCAGAATACGTTGCCAAAAATTTAGACAAAAATAAGCACAAAAAAGTTGCTATGTATTGTACTGGTGGTATCCGTTGTGAAAAGTCTACAGCCTACCTAAAAGAACAAGGTTTTGAAGATGTTTATCATCTTGAAGGCGGTGTACTGAAATATTTAGAGGAAGTAGAACAAGACAACTCAATGTGGCAAGGAGAGTGTTTTGTTTTTGATGGTCGCGTTGCCGTAAGCCATGGCCTAGAGCAAGGTCAATATGACCAGTGTTTTGCTTGTCGTTACCCGATAACTGAAGAAGAAAAGCAAAGCGAGCACTATGTTAAAGGCGTAAGTTGTCATCGTTGTTATGATAAATATACCGATGAACAACGCAGTGGTTTTGCTGAACGTGAGCGCCAAATTAATTTAGCGAACCAACGTGGTGAAAAGCATATTGGCGGTAATGTTAAAGATGTTATTGATCAGCGAAGAGAGAAAAAAGTCGCTAATAAAAAGGCTCAGTCAACGAAATAAGGAATTACGTGTAGTTTTTGTTCGACAAAAAAATCTATAAAAAAAAGCGACTCATGAGTCGCTTTTTTTGAATCTACTTGCATAGACTAAAGGTTCTACAAACCCGCTGATTTACGAAGCGCGTCTACTTTATCGGTTTTTTCCCACGTGAAAGCAGTAAAAGTATCATCACCCACTGTTACTTCAACAGGTTCACGACCAAAATGTCCGTAAGCGGCTGTCATCTGGTACATAGGGTGTAATAAATCTAGCATCTTGGTTATTCCGTATGGACGTAGGTCGAAATGCTCACGTACTAATTCAATCAATTTTTCTTCAGATACTTTTCCCGTACCGAATGTTTCAATTGATATCGACGTCGGCTCAGCAACACCAATAGCATACGATATTTGAATCTCACAACGGTCAGCTAACTCTGCTGCAACAATATTTTTTGCTACATAGCGGCCTGCATAAGCGGCACTGCGATCAACTTTTGATGGATCTTTACCTGAGAAAGCACCACCACCGTGACGTGCCATACCGCCGTATGTATCAACAATAATTTTACGACCGGTTAAACCACAGTCACCAACGGGGCCGCCAATAACAAATCGGCCTGTAGGATTAATAAAATACTTGGTATCTTTCGTTAATAACTCAGCAGGTAACACAGCTTTAATGATATTTTCCATTACCGCTTCGTGTAAATCACTTTGTGATATTTCAGGGTTATGCTGTGTCGATAATACGACTGCGTCAATCGCTACCGGTTTATTATCTTCATAAACAAAAGTCACTTGAGATTTTGCGTCTGGGCGTAACCAAGGTAATACCCCTGATTTGCGCATTTCTGCTTGACGTTCAACTAAACGATGAGAATAAAATATGGGTGCAGGCATTAACGTTTCAGTTTCATTTGTTGCATAACCAAACATCAATCCTTGATCACCAGCGCCTTGTTCTTCAGGGCTTGAACGGTCAACACCTTGAGCAATTTCAGGAGACTGTTGGCCAATTAAGTTCATAATGCCACATGTTTCGCCGTCAAACCCTACGTCTGACGAGGTATAGCCAATATTACTGATAACATTACGTGTGATTGTTTCTAAATCAACCCATGCTGTTGTAGATACTTCACCTGAAATAATTGCTACACCTGTTTTCACCATAGTTTCACAGGCAACGCGAGCATTCTTGTCTTTAGCGATAATCGCATCAAGTACCGCATCAGAAATTTGATCGGCGATTTTATCTGGATGACCTTCAGAAACTGATTCAGAAGTGAAAAATTGAGTAGACATATAACCTCAGGAAAATGTAATTGTTTAAAATTTTTTCGTAATGAAGTTATTCTAACTGCAAGATTAACTATTTTCTAGTTTTTTTACGCCTAGATGGCTAAACGGCCAAAAATAATTGTGAATTATTGATTTATAATAAAGGAAGTGGCCCAAGTGAGCTTTTTTTCTCAAACAAGGTCGACATTAATTTTTCCTGATGGAGAGATAATTGCGAGCTAAAAAATCTTTTTTGGAATAGATGATCACCATTCGCCAATAAATTATTATGACTGAGCTGCCTAATAAGTTGCTCGGTAACCGGTAATGCGGTTTCCATGATGGTAACCTCTTCCCCGACAATTTCTTGTATCATTGTGCTTACAAAAGGGTAATGCGTACAGCCAAGTACTAGCTTATCAATATTGTTTTTCAATAATGGCTGTAAAAATCCGTTCAGCAACTGACGACACCGTTCACTTTCGTGTAACCCTTGCTCAATAAGTTCAACCAACCCGGCACAAGGCTGAATGAAAGCTTGTGCACCATTCTTATGCTTATCAACCAAGGCTAAAAACCTATGGTTAACGGCTGTCGCTTCAGTTACAAGTAAAGCAATTTTTTGAGTTGTACTGTGCCGTGCCGCAGGTTTTATTGCTGGCTCAACACCGATAATAGGAATGTTAACTCTCAACCGTAATTGGTCAATAGCAATTACGGTCGCGGTATTACAGGCAACAACAATTGCTTTAACATCCTGGCTAATTAGCCAATCAGCGAGCTTATTTACTCGTTCAATAATTACCGTTGATGATTTATCACCGTAGGGAGCAAATAAACTATCAGCTACATAAATAAGACTCTCATTAGGTAAATGTTGATGAATACATTTAGCTATCGATAAACCGCCAACACCAGAGTCGAAAATACCAATAGCTTGGCTATTTATGCTACTTTCATTTGAAGTGATTTTAGTTGAAAAAAGCGTGCTATTTTGTGTCATTATTCATTACGTGTAGATTCACAATTAAAGATTAAATTTGTTATTTAAATTTATAGGTATAAAGGTAAAGTTTATCCTGTTGCATTCCTCACTATAATATCAGCAATAACTTGATTCATCCTTACTAAATAACAAGCAGTAGATTAAAAGAGAAGATAAATGAAAAGTGATGTGTCATTAAAACGAATAAAGCAATTTCCACGTTTGTTGTGGATTATATTATTTGGTGCCTTTATTACTCGTGGTAGTTTTTACATGGTATGGCCATTTCTCTCAATTATTTTGTATAAACGCTTTGGTATCTCAGCAACCGAAGTCGGCATGATTTTATCTTTTGCTGCTTTAATCTCAGTGTTTATTGGTTTTATTGGCGGTACCTTATCCGACAAGGTTGGACGACATCAATTAATGTACACCAGTGGTATTTTATATGTTTTTGCCTTTTCTTATTTAGCGCAAGCAAGTACGTTACCAGAATACGTTATTGTTATTACCTTATGTTCTATTGCTAAAGCCTTATGGGAGCCACCTACTTCAGCGTTAATTGGCGATATAGTACCCGATGCTCAAACCCGAGAACTGGCTATGCAAATGCGATATTTTGTTGTTAATGCCGGTGCTGCAATTGGTCCTATGGCAGGTGTATGGTTTGGTTTAACTGGAGAACAGTCAAGCTTTTATATAACGGCAGGAGCTTTTGCTGGTTTATTAGTCGTGCTTCACTTTGCCTTTAAAACTCATGGAAAAATTGAGCTAGGGAAAAGCCATCATGATAATCATGATGAAAGTCAGTCAAAAATCGAAAAGGCAGCTGACAGCAGCTTTAAAAGTACACTCAATATTTTAAAGCAAGATAAGTTATTACAATGCCTAATTGTCGCAAATATTATATGTATGTTCATTTACGCGCAAATGGACTCTTCGCTTATTCAATATTTGACGCGGGCAGAAGTACCAGATCTCGTTTTTCTGATTTCGTCGATGATTGTCGCAAACTCATTATTAATTATTTGTTGTCAGTTTGTTTTATTGAAAATGATGGCGTCGATGGCATTAGAAAGTCGCATTCAAATAGGACTATTGTTACTTGCCGCTTCACAGGTTTGGTTTGCGGTCAATCCGCTCAATTTTTTCTGGGGCTGGATAGGTGCAGTGTTAGTGATGAGTATTGCTGAAGCCATTTTATTTCCAACAATGAACGTACACATTGACCGACTAGCACCGCCACATTTACGCGGTGCTTACTTTGGTGCCGCCTCATTTTATTCATTAGGCTTTGCCATGGCGCCATTAATAGGAGGTTTTGTATTAGAGCATTTTGGTGGGTTTTGGTTGTTTATGGTCGCTGCAATGCTGTGTTTTGTTGTTATTTATTTATACCGTATATTACCTACTTTTAAACGGCCTGATTTTGAGCAGATGGAGGAAAATAAGCTTAAGGCTTAACTTTATTCTCCTCTAGGGATATTGCATCACTACTGAGTTATGCTTATTACTTAGTATCACTCGCTCCTCTTTGATGAGGTGATTTGTGTCAGATCTGGTGATGATTACCTTATATCGCCACAAATACTTATGTTTAATAATAGCTAAATATTATCATTTTTAATGATGAAACACTTCCTCGAAAAATTATACATTCAACTTAAAAAACATAATCTTTTACTCAATTAATTTGCTTGTTTATTGAACGATAAACTCCCGTATTGGCACAAAAGTAAAGGTTTTAAATTAGGCCTGAAATATCATCTTACTGCCGATATTAAAACGATTTATAACACTTTACTGCGCCGCGATTAATAATATGACATTTTTATTAATTTTCTGAAGAAAATAGTTATATCAATATATAAAAAAGGTCTCAATTTATTGCAGATCTCATTCGATATTTATAAATTTTAGACTAGTATTTTACATGTTTGATTAACTTTATTGCCGTTTGACAGGCTGTCATCAGGCAAAGGATAAGGATATAAAATGTTAAAAAAGCGTATTTTTAAAACTAAAAGTGAAGTAGAAATCACCTTTGAGCACGTTAGTGAAAGCCAGAATAAAGTAGAATTAGTCGCCGATTTTAATAGTTGGCAGCCAGTTAAAATGGTTTATAGCAAAAAGTTTAAAGTTTTCAGAGCTTCAATTAGGCTGCCTAAGGATGGTCAATTTCAATTTAGGTACTTGATTAATAAAGTTGAGTGGCAAAATGAACATACGGCTGACAGTTATTTAAATAATGATTTTGGCAGCGATAACTCTGTCGTTTCAACTTTCGTTAATTAGAAATGACGCCAACAGAGCAATTATGCTATCTGCAGGGAGTAGGGCATAACTACATTGACTTTTATGGTCAAAATAGGATTACTCCACTTCCGGTACGAGAAGCCATTCTTGAAGCGTGTGGTCATCAACTTGATCCGTTATCAGTGGAAGCCGCTAATGCAAAAATTGATGGCCAGCCATGGCAAGAAATTGTTGCAAACTTTCAAACCACTAAATTTTGTGATCCTTCTATACAACTGCGGTTTCCCCAAACGTTGCTTGGTCAGAAATTTTTTTGGAAAATAACCGATAGTAAATCTGATGTATATGCTTTGGGAGAGAGCAATATTGACGAACTTGCTGAGTCTGGTAATTATGTTTATCAAAACAATTATTACTCGCAGCGTACTCTCGAGTTGCCGAAGTTAGCACCCGATTATTATCGCTTTATTCTTACAATAGCGGAGCAACACTATACGGGGACATTAGCGATATGTCCGGAACATTGTTATCAACAATCGATAGAACAAAAAATCTGGGGACTTTCCGTTCAGCTTTATAGTTATACAGCCGGAAACGAATTTGGTGTTGGTGACTTCCACGACTTGAACGATATCATTGACTACAGTGCGAAAGCGGGCGCGGATTACATTCTACTGAACCCATTACATAAATTATTTTCAGATAATCCTGATGACGCAAGTCCGTATAGCCCCAGTGATCGTCATCAGCTTAATCCGCTTTATATTTCACCGCTAATGTCTAGCGACTTTTCTGAGCAAGTCATAGGTTTTGAGGATGAAAGTGACTTCATTAATTATAAAAAAGTTACTGAACGAAAATATATTGTTTTTTCGAAAATGTTTAAAAATTTTCTTAGTAATGAATTGCCGTGTAACAGTTTGCGTTATCAAACATTTTTGAAGTTTACTCACGATAATGAGCATTGGCGTTTATCCCATTTTGAGTATTATTTGCAATGGCTCGCAATGCAACAGCTTGAACAGTCACAGCAACGCTGCAAAAGTCTCGGGATGAAAATTGGGCTGATCTTAGATTTAGCCGTGGGCTGTGCTGCTAATGGAGAGGAATACAAGCGCAATCAATCTTTATTTGCTCAAGGCGTTTCTATTGGTGCTCCTGCAGATAATCATGCTGAGAAAGGACAAAACTGGGGATTACCACCACTTGAGCCATTAAGATTAAAACAGAATAACTATCAATTCTTTATCCAATTACTTAGGGCCAATATGAAAATTGCGGGAGCGCTAAGAATTGACCATATTATGGGAATGTTTCGTTTATGGTGGTGCATAGAGAACCAAGAAGGCAACCAGGGAAGTTATGTTTATTATGGCTACCAAGATTTATTTGCAATTTTAGCGTTAGAAAGTCATAAAAATCGATGCATGTTGATCGGAGAAGACTTAGGCATAGTACCCGAAGAAATTAAAGTCGCGATGGCTGACTATAAAATCATAGGTAACGATATTTTCTATTTTGAACGCCAACAAAATGGTGAGTTTAAAAATATCAAAGAATTCAGGGGGGATGCGTTATTAATGATCGCAAATCATGACGTTGCGCCTTTTATCGGTTGGTGGAAATGTCAAGATCTCAATATTCAACATTCGTTAGAGTTAATTGCATCTCAGCACAGTTATCAGCAAGCAATAGATGAGCGTACTCGCGCTAAATCTCACTTATTAACCTGGCTAGATCTTGAAGACGAACCTGTTGACTTAAACCGTTTATATCATGCCCTTGTTATTAAACTTTCGAGGAGCTCAACGAGAATTCTATGTCTTCAGTTGGATGATCTAGCCGGTTATGAAACATCAATAAATATACCAGGCACCCACCTTGAATATCCTAATTGGCGAAGAAAAATCACGGTGCCGTTAAGAGAAATATTTAATCAACCTTTTCTTTTTGAAGAAATTAATCATGGTAGGAATAATGGCTAATACTGAATGTTTACTGCAAGGTAGGTTTGCTGGTTATCAGCAAAGGATAAGAGAAATAGAGCAGGGAAGCTGCGATGACATCTTTAGCTTTTTAGGTTGTCATCTCGAAAATGAAAATCAAGTTAGTTATAGAGTTTATTTGCCCAATGCACAAAGCGTTCAATTGATACTGGCTAATGAAGTTAAGCGTTTTAATCGATATAAAGACAGTGATTTGTTCTATTTAGAAATATCCCAAATGAACGACTTTAATCAATATCAATTGAATATCCAATATACTGAACAGCAAGTAAAACAGTATGACTGTTACTCATTTCCTTCAGTGTTAGATGAGGAGGCAATGTATTTATTCAGTGAAGGTACCTTAGCTCATGGACATAAGCATTTTGGTTGTCAAAAAAGAGTAATCAATGGCATTGAAGGCATTCAGTTTATTTTATGGGCTCCTAATGTGCTCGCTGTCTCTTTAGTTACAGATGCGAATCATTGGGATCCTCGGGCACACTTGATGAGAAAGCATCCTGCATCAGGGGTCTGGGATATTTTCATTCCACAGTTGGCTTGCGGGCTCAACTATAAGTATAGCTTGTTGCTTAAGTCAGGTGAACGAATTGAGAAAGCAGATCCTTTTGCTTTTCAAATGCAGCAAGCTCCCAATACTTCTTCGGTAGTTTGCACTCCGAAGAAAACTTATCAATCAATGGAAAGTCAGCAGCAATGCAAAAATCAAATTGATCAAGCTATAGCTATTTATGAAGTTCATTTAGGTTCATGGCGACGAAAAGGCGCAGAAGGTCAGCAATATTTGTCATACCGTGAATTAGCTGCAGAGTTAGTTGACTATGTTATTGACTTAGCATTCACTCATATTCAATTAATGCCGGTTAGTGAATATCCCTTTGATGGTTCCTGGGGATATCAACCGGTGGGTTTGTTTTCACCAACCAGTCGATTTGGTAACTTTGAGGATTTTTGTTATTTAATTTCCGCTATTAAGTCTGCTGGATTAGGTGTAATAATTGATTGGGTACCTGCTCATTTTCCGGCCGATGAACATGGTTTAGCCAAATTTGATGGCACTCATTTATATGAACATGCTGATACTCGACAAGGTTTTCATCCTGATTGGAAAACACTCATTTTTAATTATGAACGACCAGAAGTACGGAGTTATTTGTTATCAAATGCGACGTATTGGTTGGAAAATTTTGAAATCGATGGCCTGAGAGTGGATGCAGTTGCCTCTATGCTTTATCTCGATTACAGCCGTGAAAATGGTAATTGGGTACCTAATTGTCATGGTGGCCGAGAAAATTTGTCTGCTGTGAGCTTAATTCAGCAGATTAACCAAACTGTATATCAGCAAAATCCTAACATAATGATGGTGGCAGAAGAGTCTACTGCTTGGCAGGGAGTTACTAATTTCACTGCTAATGGCGGCTTGGGTTTTGGTTATAAGTGGAATATGGGATGGATGAATGATTCGCTTTCTTACATGAGTAAAGCGACTCCCCACAGAAAATACCATCACCATGAGATGACTTTTTCTATGGTCTATGCTCACTCCGAAAATTTCATTTTACCGTTAAGCCATGATGAGGTCGTTCATGGAAAAGGCTCTTTGATCAATAAAATGCCAGGGGATGATTGGCAAAAATTTGCCAATTTACGTTGCTACTTTGGTTATATGTGGGCACACCCAGGAAAAAAATTACTTTTTATGGGAGGGGAGTTTGCTCAATACCATGAATGGTCTCATCAGAAGTCTCTTGATTGGCATTTACTTAATGAATCAAAACATTTTGGGGTGCAAAACTTAATACGCGAGTTGAACCTTATATATCGGAAGACGCCTGCACTCTACCAAGATCATTTACGTTCAGAGGGATTTCGCTGGATTGATAGTGAAAATTGCCAGCAGAGTCTGTTTAGTTTTATTCGTTTTGATGCTAATAAATCTCAATGTGTCATCTGTATCAGTAATATGACTCCCCAAGTCTACGAAAATTATCAATTAGGGGTTTTAGGGACTAAAAAATACCAACTCATTTTGAATACCGATGAAATAAAGTTTGGCGGCAGTGGTGTTTCTCCAGGTGATTACTTTCCTGTTGAAAATAAAGGTTCACATGGTTTTGAACAAAGTATCTCGATCACGATTGCTCCTTTAGCCAGTTATTATTTATTGGCAGAAATTAATTAATGAAAAACATCGAACAAAGCCGTGGTTGTGGTAACAGTTTAGGAGCCTTCTATGATGGCTACGGGACAAATTTTGCTATCTATTCATCTACTGCGGTACATGTTGTTTTAAACTTGTTTTTTACGGAAAACCACGAAGAACGAGGATGTTACCCACTCATTAAAGGTGAGAATCATATTTGGCATTGCTATTTAAGTCATGTTGAGCCAGGCGACTTATACCATTACTACATCGATGGTCCATTTGAGCCAAAGCAGGGCTTGTGGCATAAGCCTTCGCTTCCTTTAATAGATCCATATGCTCGTCAATTTAATGGTCAGTTTTCATGGCTAAATAAACAAGGGATTTCATATAAATCATTAAACTTACAACCTAAAATTCCTAAAAATGAAGTGACAGATATTGGCTTATACGAGGGAAGAGCCCCCAAAACACCTTGGAATGAAACGGTGATTTATGAGTGTAATGTTAAGGGGGCTACGCAAGAATTTCCTGATGTCGATGATTCACTAAAAGGAAAGTTTTTAGGACTAGCCGAGCCTAGTTTTATTAAACATTTAAAAAAGTTGGGAGTAACTACAGTACAACTTTTACCTGTGCATTATTTTATCGATGAAGAATTTTTACTTGATAAGGGCTTATCAAATTATTGGGGATATAACAGCCTGAGTTTCTTTGTCCCTCACCATGATTATCTGGTTAATGGTCAGATTAAAGAATTTCAGGATATGGTGAAAGCATTCCATCAAGCTGATCTCGAAGTCATCATTGATGTGGTTTATAACCACACGGCAGAAGGAAATAATTTAGGGCCCACCCTTTCGTGGCGAGGGATTGATAATAAGTCATATTATCGATTGCATCGAGAAAACTATGCAGAATATATCAATGATACTGGTTGTGGTAATACCATTAATGCTTCATCAAAAATGACAATTAAGCTGATCGTGGATAGTTTACGTTATTGGGTCGAATATATGGGCGTCGATGGTTTTCGTTTTGATTTAGCGTCGATTTTAGGACGTAACTATCGAGGGTTTCGTGATAATCATGCTTTTTTTCAAGTGATTAATCAAGATCCTGTATTAAGCCAAGTGAAGCTAATTGCAGAGCCGTGGGATATTGGTCCAGGAGGTTATCAGCTCGGTGCCTTTCCTGCTCCATGGCGTGAATGGAATGATCAATATAGGGATGTAATAAGACGGTTCTGGCGAGGAGAAGCACATATGCTTCCGCGCTTGGCTAAACATATTCATGGCTCTGGGTATTTATTTGAACATCAAAGTCGACCTGTTACATCCGGCATCAATTTCATAACCGCTCATGATGGCTTTACTCTAGCTGATTTAGTCAGTTTTCAATATAAACAAAATGGAAGTAATCAAGAAGATAACCTTGATGGCCATAATGAGAATTTCTCTTATAACTGGGGATATGAAGGAACCACTGACGATATGGAGCTCAATGCCCTTCGATTAAAGTTGCAGAAAAATATGTTATTGACTTTAGCTTTTTCGTTAGGGGTTCCTATGCTTTCAATGGGTTGTGAAGTTGGAAACAGTCAGCAAGGTAATAACAATGCTTATTGTCAAAATAATAGCCAAGGTTGGGTTAATTGGCCCGACGAACCTAGTGAACATTCGCTAACAAAATTTATTGGTGCCATTTTTAATTTAAGACAGCAATTTGATTTATTTAAGCATACTGAATTTATTCATGATGATGATCACCGCTTTAACGTGAATTGGTTGAATGAATATGGAAAAGAAATGTCTGAGGACGATTGGAAATACCCAACGCATTTAACATTAGGGTATTACTTGTCAGATAATATCAAGAAGCAATCTTTACTGATATTACTTAATGCATCTGCAATGGATATCGAGTTTCCGGTACCGACACTCGCATTTAATACCAAGTGGTATAAACGATTAGATACTCGCATTTTACCTGATCCCTTACCAACAAATGAAGTCTTTCATTCAATAGATTTAGAAGCATATTCCGCAATCGTTTTATCAAGTAACTTAAGGATAGATAATGAAGAAAACTATGGATGATTTAAAAGAAAATGAGATGAACTTATCTCTATTAAACGATTATTCATTCGAAGATGATTTACTTCATCATTTTCACTACACATTAGGTCGAGATCACTTTAGTGCTTCTCATTATTATTTATTTCAAGCACTGGCTTATACCATCAGAGATAGGTTAGTGACTCGCTGTAGGCAAACAATTGAGAAACGTTATTTGCAGTCAAGTAAACAAGTCGCGTATTTATCTTTAGAATTTTTAATGGGTAGGGCATTAACCAATGCTGTACTAAACCTCGATTTAGCAACTGATGTCGAGAAGTCATTAAGGAGCTATGGCATTAAATTAGAAGAGTTAGCACAAGCAGAAAGTGATGCTGGTTTGGGGAACGGTGGTTTAGGTCGGCTAGCTGCATGCTTTTTGGACAGTTGCGCGACCTTATCATTACCCGTTACAGGTTACGGTATTCGTTATGAATACGGCATGTTTAATCAAAGTGTTAACAATGGCTATCAAGTCGAACACCCTGATAATTGGTTGAGAAAAGGACATCCTTGGGAAATATCTGCACCTGAACAATTTCAGCGCATTAAATTTTACGGTCAGGTTCGAATACACATAGATAAAAATGGGCGTGAACATCGTGTTTGGGATAATAGCCAAGACGTACTTGCTATCCCTTATGATATTCCCGTTCCCGGTTATAAAAATGAAGTGGTTAATACACTAAGGTTGTGGAAATCAGAAGCAACTGATGAGTTTAACTTAAATGAATTTAATGCAGGTAGTTATTCAGAGGCAGTGGCTACAAAGAATCTTGCTGAACAAATAACTATGGTGCTTTATCCCAACGATGCTAGCGAAAGCGGGAAAGAATTAAGGTTAAAACAACAATACTTTCTTTGCTCTGCAACTTTACAGGATATTATTAGTCATTGGGTTGATAACCATGGCGCTAACTTTAACGAGTTTCATAATTTTCAAGTCTTTCAACTAAATGATACTCACCCGAGTATTGCTATTCCAGAATTAATGCGAATTTTGCTCGACCAATATGAGCTAACCTGGAATGAAGCATGGAAGGTGGTTAGCCAATCAATGGCGTATACCAATCATACGTTATTACCTGAGGCACTAGAGAAGTGGCCTGTTGAGTTATTTAAATGTCTATTGCCCCGTATTCTTGAAATTATTTATGAAATTAATGCCCAGTTTTTAACTGAAGTCTCTTATCACTGGCCAGGAGATATCGAAAAGCAACGTAACATGTCTATCATTGAAGAAGGAGGTCAGCCAGCAGTTAGAATGGCGTATTTAGCGATCGTCGGCAGTTTTTCGATAAATGGCGTTGCCCATTTACATACACAATTATTATCAACAGGCTTATTTAAAGATTTTTATCTTTTATGGCCGCATAGGTTTAATAACAAAACTAACGGCGTAACTCCAAGAAGATGGCTTTCCCACTGCAATCCAGCACTTGCTCGCTTGATATCGACAAAAATTGACCATGACTGGATATTAGATTTTTCTCAGATCAGTCTGTTACGTCAATATAGTCAAGATAGCGAATTTATTGAGCAATGGGCAGCAATAAAACGTGCTAACAAAGATAAGCTCAGCCAGCTAGTGAAATCAACCTGTGATGTACAGTTTGATAGTGAAATGATGTTTGATGTTCAAGTTAAACGAATCCATGAGTACAAACGACAATTACTCAATATTTTACATGTGATCCATTTATATGAATGTATTCGCAATGGTGAAGTTGAGCATATTGTTCCCCGCTGTGTTCTTTTTGGTGGCAAAGCAGCTCCTGGATATCTTATGGCAAAACTCGTGATTAAGCTGATCAATAATGTTGCTAAAGTCATTAACGATGATCAAGTTTCTAAACCGTTTCTACGAGTGGCTTTCCTTCCTAATTATAATGTCAGTGCGATGGAAATTATTTGTCCGGCGACTGACTTATCTGAACAAATATCAACCACAGGTAAAGAAGCATCTGGTACGGGTAACATGAAATTTATGATGAATGGCGCGCTAACCATTGGTACTTTAGACGGTGCTAATATCGAAATATTTGATGCAGTGGGAGAAGAAAATTACTTTTCTTTTGGAGCGAAAAGCAATGAAATCGCTCAAATAAGAGGAAACTATAATCCGCAGTGCATCATTAAAGCGTCAGCTAATTTATCTCGAGTTATTCAATTATTAGAAAGTGGTTATTTTAATTTATTTGAACCTGAAATTTTTACGCCATTAATAAATTCAATTAAAGATCCTAATGATCAATGGCTAACTGCCTATGATTTCGATGACTATGTTGCAGCACAAACACAAGCCAGTGAACTTTATAAAAATAAAACTCAATGGCATAGCAGAAGTATTTTGAATACCGCAGCCAGCGGATATTTTTCTAGCGATAGAACCATTGCTGAATATAACAAAGATATTTGGCAATTAAACCCCTCTGATCAAAAGCACTCAAAAACTTAAGGAAAAGTTACCATGCCAAATTTTCAAGATAGATACATTAGTAATTTAACCAAAGAAACCTACGCGCTTATTTTAGCGGGAGGAAAAGGATCGCGTTTACATGAGCTGACTGATTGGCGAGCAAAACCAGCAGTATATTTTGGCGGTAAGTTTCGATTGATAGATTTTCCATTATCAAACTGTGTTAATTCCGGTATCCGTCGGATTGGTATTGCCACACAATATAAGTCTCATTCATTAATTCGGCATGTTAATCGAGGTTGGGGGCATTTTAAAAAGGAGCTAGGAGAATCGGTAGAGATATTACCCGCATCTCAACGCTGTGGTAACGAATGGTATTGTGGTACGGCTGATGCTGTGTTTCAGAACATTGATATAATTCGACATGAATTGCCCAAATATGTGATGATTTTATCGGGTGATCATGTTTACCGAATGGATTACGGCGCTTTAATTGCTCAGCATGTCGAGAATAACGCAGATATGACTGTGTGTTGCATCGAGCTACCTGTTCAAGAAGCCGCTAATACTTTTGGGGTCATGAAGGTTGATGATAATAACCGAGTCATCGATTTTGAGGAAAAACCAGAGCAGCCCGCTTCTACTCCGCATAATCCATTAAAGTGCTTAGCATCAATGGGAAATTATATTTTCAACACTGAATTTTTATTTGAGCAATTAGAAAAAGATGCAAAGAATAAGTGCTCGGGTCGAGACTTCGGTCATGACATCATTCCTTCATTAATAAAAGAACATGAAGTATTTGCTTTTCCATTTAAAGATCCCGTATCTGAAAAACAGCCATACTGGCGTGATGTAGGTACTATCGATAGCTTTTGGGAAGCTAATATGGACTTAGTAACGCCAACACCACAACTTGACTTATATGATAAAAATTGGCCTATTTGGACTTATCAAGAACAACTACCTCCAGCTAAATTTATTTTCAATGATGATGAACGTAGAGGAACAGCTATCGATTCTACGGTTTCCGCTGGCTGTGTTATTTCCGGAGCTATAGTGAAAAACTCACTTCTGTTTTCTAATGTTCATTTACACTCTTATTGTAAGATAGAAGAGTCAGTTGTTTTACCAAATGCGAACATAGGGCGTAACTGCGTAATAAAAAGGGCAATTATTGATCGTGGTTGTGAAGTGCCAGAAGGGTTATCAATAGGTGTTGATCACCAGCAAGATATTAGTAATGGTTTTAGGTTATCAGCTAAAGGCATTGTTTTAGTGACTAGAGATATGTTGATTGCATTGGCGAATAAGACAGCACCTCAAGTTATTGAACATGCTCCTGTTATTAATATACGAGAAAGTGCATAAGGAGTTGAACGAGTATGCAAATATTAATGGTAGCTGCTGAAAATGGCAT
>MAAB01032373.1_pt1 | contig 18418 bp, 11 predicted proteins | sample 1115991 | NCBI WGS metagenome assembly MAAB01 (sample SAMN04961124, study PRJNA320927) | seawater metagenome | isolation source: sample BD02T18 sea water enriched with oil for 18 days | place: USA:Gulf of Mexico | collected 2013-07-27
TAACAGCTGAATACAACTAATATCCATATCTGGTAATTTTTCCAAATATAGACACAATTTGGCTACATGTAGCCATACCTATCCATATTTAGCCATGTATTTTAGGGTTATTGTTGACCATTCTTGATTCTAGCCCCAATTTTTTGACTTTATAAAAAGGTAATTCCCAAAGTTTTTTCGCCTTATCCCACCGAGCTCCAGCAGCCTTTACTCGGTCTCGCAACTCGAACTCAGAAAACTCTATTTGAAGGTTAACATTTTGCGTGGGATGTGGGCCATGCACCTCTTGGTAATAGCCCTTAAAAAGCTGACCTTCATCAACAATTAGCTCTACGGTGGTATACCGCTTCCCTTTCTCTTTATCTTGACGATAACGGACGCAGTACAAATTATCGCCATACTCTCTTAAGTAACGCTTCGTTCCACTTTTTCCCGCTAGCAGGGTTTTGGTAACTTCCATTGTTCTTTTCCTCCTTGAAAAGGCTACATGTATTAGCGTTTAGATACCGCTCACCCCTTGGATGTGCTGGGCATCACCACCGGCGTTGTAAAACACGTCCAACCCCATCGTAACCAACGTATTAACGCAAACGCCAACCATAATGACCACGCTAACATTGCCAATCGGTAAGCACCCATCGGCAAACTCACCACCCAACCGGATGGTATCACACCATCTGTGCGATCTTGATACCAATTCAAGCCGTAGGCATTTGAACCGTTTCCGGTAATTTGCATGTCTGGGCTACCAAATATCAAACTTGATGCAACAGAGCCCAGCAACGCAAACAACATGGCTAATGTTAATACCCCTAATCCCCACTGAATAGCCGTCTGTTGTTTTTGTGATAAGTCCGTTCCATGCTCGGCCCAGCGTTGACGCCAAAACATCGCAAAAAACCAACCGACAATAACCAATAATGCGGGAACAAATGTCGTCGCTATACCTAAGCCTAACAACATCCACTCATAAGGCTTTAACACAGACCAGCTAGATTTTCCTAATACAACACTGGCTGCAATAATCACGAATGCCACGCCCCAAAATAGCAATGCAGGCCCCATTGCCGGACCACCAACAAATAACGTCCAGCGATCTCTTGGCATTGCCACACGTATGCTGACATTACTGGCAGGCTGCATTAAATCAAAAGATGGTGTTGTAATCATCAATCGAGAACCGTCGTCATTTAACCAACGTACCTCGGCCATATGTTCTCCGGGTTTCACCGGAATCACCACTTTTCCAGAGTCATCCGCTCGTATCTGACTTTCACCATCCACAGTCACAGATTCCACATTGGCATTGTCGGGTAAAGTAACAATATATTCACCCGCAAAACTACTGCGCATATTCAGGGATAATGTTGATTTTGTTGCTCTTGCACCAGGTTCATACAACAGGTCAGCGGACTGCAATGTTAACGTGCTTCCCTCTACCGCTGTTGGTTTTGATAACGCGAGTTTCACCACGTCTCCAACGATAGGCCACCAACTGATCCGATTTCCCACTTCTTGTTTGATAGGTAATATACCACTATGTTCCACATGCCAACGTTGTGAGGGGATAACGTGCCAACGCTCAACCCAGCTACCTTCCACTGCCGTTAATAACAATGTGTCCTGGGGTTTTACAATCGATTCCCATGACAAAAAGCGCTGATTTGCAGCCATAGAAATTACTACATTACCTTTATCAACGGGTAAGTCGGAAGTTAATGACTCTCCCTGCAATAACGGTATCGCCATACTAATCGGCCCTTGAGCAGGAGCTATGCAACGCACCTGCGTGGACACCCGCCATTCAGTACCTAGGTGTAAGGTTCTCTCAATTTCTACAAACGCAGCAATGGGAGCCGCCAACAACTGTTCCCGTTGTTTGGTATTAGTACCATCGCTCCCCTCAATAACAGCAGCCACCTTACGTTTTAATTGCACGTTATTGCCTTTCACTTGGCCATTTAAATAACCTACCACTTGCCAATCGGGAGCTTTTACCGTGATGTTGTGCGGAGGTAATGTGAAAGGAAAGTTCAGTTGTTCGACTTGATGATGCTTTGCCCGCACCACAACGGTGTTTTTACCCTTCGCCAATAACACCAAATACTTTCCACCACGAATGGACACGGTAGAAGATGGCTTATTGTTGAGGTCAATCGCTGAGGGTCTCCACGTTGCAATATCAATCGGCAATGACACAACTACTGATTCAGTGGCATCCATTACCAGAGTGATAAGAATGGCATCCTGATCAACCGCAACACTGCCCTCGCTAATAGCGGCACAATGAGGAAGGCACTTTGCTGGCGTTAATAATCGCTGCTCCAACGTCTCAAGCATCTCTTTGGTTGGTACATCAGCAATAGCTGTTGCGGGTGTGAGCAAAGGCATTACACCTAGCATCATTAACAATATTCCGGCGGTAGCCGCGCTATTAGCTGAGCCAGTGCTTTTTCCCTTCCTTATTAATGGACCAGTAGCTGAGATTAATGCTCTTATAAACAACCACAACAACATTCCCATTAAAACTACACGCGCAAAAGACAACAATGTATTCGTTAATGGGTTAATAAACCATAACCCCAAAGACTGCTGTGAGGTCACCGGACCACTCCATTTCAACCATGATCGATTCCATGTCCATTGAGGCACACCAGGGCCCGTTTGAATTTTTGTATTCACATCATAACGCTCATAAGCCAGCGATTTACGTTTTCTCAATAATTTTCTCGGAGCAGAACTTGGCATTACACTTTCCAGAGAATAATTCCCCTCAAAATCGTCCATCTCCTGTAATGCATTAACCGATGTATTTTGTTGTAACGCAACAGGGAACTGTTTTGCATTGTTTGAGGCAATACGTTTATAAGGGTGCTCTAATTGCGGATAAATACCTTGACGCACTTGGCTTACAGAAAAAGGAATAAGACTTAACGCAAGGCCTAACAAAACAGTTCGATAGGCAAACGATGTGAGTTTATACCAGCGCCCTTCTGGCACCACTTTTAACACACTGAACAATGCCAGCAACACTAACCATGATACCGTCCAAGGTACGCCTGAAACGTTATGAACCGAAAGTAATGCAACCCCCATCAAAACAGCCCAAGGAAGACCAAATAAACGAAACGTACTAACGGTGATAATTAAAAATACAAATACATGCCATAGCGACCAACTACTTAACCACGAGTTACGCACACTATCTGCCCCTGTTGCAGCAAACAACGTCCAACCGGGAGGCAAGTGAAGAGCAATAGACAACGACTCCATCGGTTCCGACCATCCAATGGCAGCCATCTCATTATTCTCTCGTGACAACCGCCCCACAGCATTAAGTGTCACTTCCCCAGGCCGTACTTCCACTCCCTCATGACCATCTTCCATTGTCGTAACAACGTAAGGGTTGCCATTAACACTCACTCGACCGAGAGAAAAAGCTTCTGTTGTCGATAGACGGCCAATACGGTTTACCGTACCGCTCATAGCATCTTTAATCGTGTAGCCTTCACCATCAAAATCTAACCATAAACTTCGCGACAACGATAATCTGTTCTTGTCAGGGTTGGCATCTCCACGAACCTTTTCATTTATTTGAAACGCATCGTCATTAGATACGATATACGCAGGTAGCTGTTTCCAGTCTTGAGGTAGACCGGTTTGTTCTGGATCTATTGTCCGGGCCCCTGTTATCTTTACACTTCGAAACTTTCTGTTTGCTTGAAATACCCATACCTCTTGGTCCGGCCAATGCTCTCCCAATTGATGCATAGAAAATTCATTTTCCGTGGGCTCGATACTTCTAGACAACAAAGTAAATACCCAACGACCGGGCCTTACTTGTACCCGCAACCGACCATCATTTTCGATACGCGCAGGTAAATCACTCTCAAAACCGGTACTTTCAAAACCCTCTAGCTGAAAACGGCCCAACTGTAATTCTCGATTGGCACCCGCAACATCTATTTCCAAACGGGTTTCCAACATCATCGGTACACCGTCCGTTAGCTTTCGATATACCCGAGTCGTTACCGAGTCCCGTTGATGCGTCTCAGTATCTTTTTGTTTTGATTTTGCAAACCATAAGCGACCTTGTTTATCACGATTCACCGAAGCGACCTTATTGCCATCAACCGTGAGCGATATCAACCCCGTGTGTATAGGCACGGCAATAGACTCCGGACGAGTTTGCCAGCGTAATTCTCCTGTTATTTGATACTCACCTGCGTTGACAAAAATATTGGGTTTATTACTACGACTCACCACTGGCATTGGTTTACCATCAACCAACACGCTAGAAGGCCACGATTGATGGTCTCCAGGCAATGTTAACCAGCCCTCATTATAGATACGCCACTGCTGTTGAAAGGTGGCACGTTGAGACTGAATATCAAGGGATAACGATGTGGGCCAACGGCAATATCGAGATGCTTGGGTACTGTGAGCATAAGGACATTCGATCTTTTTATGATCATACAACACCCAAGATTGCCAAGATTTTAGCGTATCGGGTATATAGGATTCTGCATGAAGGTTTTGACTGGTAGAGATACTGACAATAAAGGTGAGCGCGAGGATCGATGTGAGAATAGATGTGAAGATAGATGTGAAAATAAAAGTGCAATAATACCCCATCCTATTTTTAATGGCGCTCGCTAATGTTGTATAACGTAGTACATTTTGTTCCCACATAACCCTTCCTCACTCTTCCATCGCCTTTTAGCCAAGGCACAGCATCCATTTAGTGATGCCAAGAGTAACAAATAGGAAGAGTATTGGAAAATTTGAAAAAATAGACACTGGATACCGCTAAACAAGCATCAATCAGTTCATTTTAATCTATCAGCAACAAAATCACTTAACGCCAACGACGTATCCATCATTCGTTTTTTCAAAAAACGACGCACAGGCTCCATTTTCTGAGCCACCCTCATCATTTCCGGTTGATAAAACACAACACTATCACCTTTCTTCACAACGCCTTCTTTAAGCACTGTGGCATAAACACCCAAATGTCGATCCGTATGGTTAACCAATGCTTTCACCACGGGAGCACTTTTTCCCAATCCTAACTGAGGTTGTGCAGGCATCGAACAACGAACTGTACGTGTTTCAATTTTAATGAGCGTCTCGCCAATAATCAGTATGCCGCCAACCCAATCAAACTCAGCCAACCCTTGTTGATCATCCTCTGTTTCAATTAAAAAATTAGGTCGGAATCGTCGCGTATTAAAGTCACCATTGGCATCATGCTCCGCCATGGTATTCAATGAAGATGTTGTCAAAATATGCAATGGATAACAATCGTAATAACGTCCCAGTGGCGTCGCAAATACTGCAAGCTCCAACATCAGTTTTAACGATATAGAAGATATATCCGGCGTTGTTTCAGTACCAAATTGATTTCGTAAATCTTTTGATGTGGCCAATTCTTTCAAACTGTAATGTTTTAAATTCCACGTTGGCTGTATTGGCCACACACTAACGGGTCGTTTTAAATACGTAGAAAGTTGCTCTTCGCACTCAGCATCACCAGCCTTTAACATCTCGCCATTTGGTGTAGCAATATTTACTGCAGGAACATCACCTCTCACTGGCTCTTTAACGTAGGTAGCTTGACAGTGAAGTAATTTAGGGATTTTTCTTACACCACGAATTTCATCGGCATCGTTATCCTTAATCGCCCACCCTCGATCACCGACAACTCCCTGTTTAGTGACATCGCACTGCGTTACTTGCTCTCCTTGCATTGACTTTACAGGGTATCGCCACACTTCTTTAACGGTGCCAACAAGTTTTCCATTTTTCATATACATCTTATCCCTACGTCATGTTCAAACACTTATCGCGATCAGTAAAATCGATCTTGGATACTACCACTCTTTCCTCAGGCAATAATATTGCATTCGCCGTCAAAAATCGCTATTTGTCCTCTCACCACACTTCTTCTCCCAGTCTTTGTGCCAATGCCTGCAATGCTTTTCCTTTATTACTAATTTTCCAGGCAATAAAGTTTTCATTATCAGGGGTTTCGAAATTTAGCACCACTAAACGACCTTCATCCAAATATCTCTGTACACGAAATTTAGGGATATGACCCATGCCTAAACCTGCTAATTGCGCTTCAATTTTTTGATCCATTGTTTGCACATAAACAATTTTTTTCCCCATCGAAAAACCTGCTTTTCTCGTCACATCAACCATTGCAGTATCATGAGTAACAACGGCACGTGTCATTGGTATGGCCTGCTTTAATGCTTCAGGGTCATCGGCCAATCTTGCTAACGGATGATGAGAAGCGATAACCGGTACCATTTCAGTTGGATTAATCGATACGGCACGAAAACCTTTCTGTAAAGGAACGGGGCCTGGCGCACCAACAAGAAGATCAACGCGATCATGCTCTAGCGCTTCCCAGCCACCACTGAGCACACTTTCACACACATCAATCTCCATTGCCTCATGTTCTGCCAAGAAGTCGCCCAATACCTTAAAAAAGATCGAATGATCCAGCGTTGATTCTGCGGCAATTCGAATCTTAGGCTCCCATCCCGTCGCAAGTTCTTTCGCTTTATCAGCCAGCAGTATCGTTGATTCAAGAATTTTTCGCCCTTCATTCAAGATTAGACGGCCAGCGGGGGTTAACACAGATCGACGCCCCTGGCGCTGAAAGACGGAGATATCCAGCTGCTCCTCGAGCTTCTGTATACCGTACGACAAGGCAGACGTCGCTTTATTCAGATCTTCCGCCGCTTTTGCGAAGCTACCTCGTCTATCGATAGCATCAAGTATCTCCAACACCTCGATATTCATGGGGTTAACGGGCATTTCACACCTCAAATAATTGTTCTAATAATTAGATCATTTTAATCACATATCACCCCTTATTCAAATTATCAGAGTCATTACAATGGTCTTAATCGCAACACATTCACAAATAAACTGATTCAAAACCCATCACCACCAAAGGAAACCATGATGAAAGCACTATTCAACAAAATCATAAAAAGCAGGATCTTTGCAACATCTGCAGGATTTGACACCTTGCCGGTAAGACTTGCTGTCGGCTTTATCTTTACCACTCACGGAGCACAAAAGCTATTTGGTTGGTTTGGTGGTTATGGCTTAGAAGGCACCGCAGGTTGGATGGCCTCCATAGGGCTTGAACCTGGCCTGCCACTTGCTCTTTTAGCCGGTAGCGCTGAGTTCTTCGGCGGCCTGCTCCTCATATTGGGTTTCCTCGTTCGCCCTGCTGCACTTGCACTTGCGACCACGATGGTTGTTGCCATCATGACGGTACACATCAGTAACGGTCTGTTCATGAGTAACGGCGGTTACGAATTTGGCTTGGCATTACTGGTTGTGAGCATTGGGCTTGTTATTCGAGGAGCAGGTAGTTTGAGTGCTGATTATTCAATACATACCACTCAATCCTCCAAATAGACTGATAACGCACTAGCGGAATAAAAATTATGGGTTTATTACAAAATGGCCAATGGGTTGACCAGTGGTACGACACCGATAGCAGCAAAGGCGAATATCGCCGTCAAGACAGCCGCTTCAGACATTGGATTACCGCAAATGAAGAAGCAGGGCCAAATGGCGAACGGGGGTTTAAGGCAGAAAAAGGGCGCTATCACCTTTACGTATCCCTCGCCTGCCCTTGGGCTCATCGCACACTAATATTCAGAAAGCTAAAACAGCTAGAAGACTACATTGATGTCACCATTGTGGATGCTGTGATGTTAGAAAATGGCTGGGAAATGTCGGATCCATTGTATGACTTCGACTTTTTATACCAACTGTATTTAAAGGCCGATAAGAATTACGAAGGTAGAGTTACCGTCCCTGTACTTTGGGACAAAAAAACAGAAACTATTGTTAGTAATGAGTCATCCGAAATTATCCGAATGTTTAATGACGGGTTCAATCATCTAACCGGAAATACTACTGATTATTATCCAGACTCATTACAAGGCAACATTGAAACGCTAAACGAGCGCATCTATGAAACCGTTAATAACGGCGTCTACCGCGCAGGATTTGCAACAACACAAGTAGCTTATGAAAAAGCCTACTATGCGTTGTTTGATTCCTTGGGGTGGATAGAAGGCATTTTATCGCAACACCGATATTTAGCGGGAGAAAAAATTACTGAAGCAGACTGGCGCTTATTTACGACATTAATTCGTTTTGATGCGGTATATTTTGGTCATTTCAAATGCAACCATCAAGCATTAAAAGATTATCCAAATATTAGTAATTATATTCGAGAGTTATACCAATTCCCTGGAGTGTCCGATACGGTAGACTTTGAGCATATAAAAACACATTATTATACAAGCCATCGTTCCATCAACCCCACAGGAGTTGTTCCATTAGGACCAGAACAAGATTTTTCAGCACAGCATAACCGGGGGCAATAAATATAGCTCAACACTCAGCCAATATGGATAAGCAATCCCTTAAAGAGATTGCTTATCCAAAGCACTAATTAACGAATCCAGTTTTTTTTCCAAAATTTTATTATGTTCTAATATCTCAGCATTTTGCTTTCTTAGCTCTCTATTTTTAACATTGGTGTCCGCAAATCCTAAAACCCGATCAGCAATCTGAGCACCAATAAAACCCACAATACCCACGCCCACATAAAACATCATCGCTACAACCGTTCGCCCTCCAAGAGAGACGGGATAGTGATCACCAAAACCGATGGTAGAAGCAGACATTTGTAAGGTCCAAAATGCATCACCGTAGCCAGTAATATTGGCACCAGCAACATCAGCTTCAAACCACAGCAAAACACCGGACATCAACGCTATCATGCTGTATAGAATGGCAACCGCAACTAACGCCAAGAAACCTGCACTGTAGTTTTTAATATCAAATTCATCGGTTTTATACACTTTATTCGATATTTTTTTAGCGTTAGCGACTCTTGTTGCTTTATTCAATTTACCTTCCCATTTTCTATAACTGTTATTATGGATTCATCTTATCAAGCTAATACTGCATCTGAGTAGTTTTTCTTACCGACTCCGATGACATAAAGGTTGGGTTTAGCCAAATCGTAATGCCATTCATAACTCCCTCGATCTTTATCCGCACAATACAGCACTGCACTTTTCGGACAGACCGAACCCTGATCATCAAATCCGAAACTCACCATCTCGACATTGGTGTCCGATGTGATAAATGCAGTACTGTCACCAACGTCCTCTACTGACTCGCCACAATCGATATTAGGTAAAAGATACTGCGTATGTTTTTTGTGAAAAACATCCCAATCCAAAACATGTTCCAACACCCATTGCCCTATCGCATGACCAGGAGCAATATTACAAGAAGGACTACTACAAAGCTGATAGTAATCAATTGCTCTTCCTTCTACCGTCGACACGTCCCTATCCAAACGACCAAAAGAGTAATGCACATCACCTGACAATATTACAACATGTTTCAACTCATGCAATGCAGCTAGCTCATGTTTCAATAATGCCATAGAGAATTCATTGGCAATCCAAGGTTCACTATCAAACACTGTCGCTGCATCTCCTGGAACACCCAACTGCAATGATTCAAGCGATGAAAAACCATACACCGGCGTAGGTGAAAGCAATACTAGTGTTGCTGGCTCTAATGCTTTTAGTGCATCAACTAGCTCACGTAACAAAGCAAAACCCTGGGGACTAATCAGCGCCAATCCTTGCTTGGAAAAATGTCGTTTAGTACGTGTATCCAAAACTAATACAGGTGGATTAGTTGGTACGTTATAAGCCCAATATCGTGACAAAACCTTCTGTTCAAATTCCGCAAATACAGCTTCATTTTTTTGAACAAAACAGTCCGATATTTTTCTTACATCCTCCTCAGCAATAATCTCTGGTACATTGCCCCAATGCTGGCATAACCAATAAGCAGTAAGTCCGTTGGTAACCAATCGACGTGAAAATGGATTAGTATTTAGCTGTTGATGAATATCCTTCGTCAAATTCCAATCATCGGTAATCTCATGATCGTCAAACATCATATACGTTGGAACATTCGCCATAAGCCTTCGCGCGTAATGTGTACCAGATAAGAATCTTCCTATGATCTTACAATCAACTTGATAGTCACTTTCGCTATAAATCGGTTTTAATACTTTTTTGGCTCTAGGCCCTCTGGTTATCTTTTTTTGTGGAATACTGGACTGTATTTCCTCATAGGTCGGAAGATCCTTAACACCTACAGTGTCACTGCCCCATGTCATCATGTGCATAGCAACATATTCACCAAAACCCATAAGGTGCAGCTTTTGCTCTGTGGTGGTAAATCCGTTTTCTGAATGTATATATTGGTCACGGGTTAAAAGGGCAACGTCTGATGGCACAACATTAAGTTCACCAGACTCCGGGTTTGGCATGCTTTCGTCACCCACTAGATCACTCGCCAATTTTGAACACAACAGCCCCATTGGCAACGCAACATCATCTGCGTAAATTTGATCCCCGGTTAAAAACAACTGCGACGGACGCTTCGTCAAATCATTCCCATCGGCCTGAACTCGCTTGCAAGCATCAATTATTTGATCCGGTACATTCTGCTCCCCATCCACTGTTGCATGAGGACGCCGGCAAGATGCTTGTAATATATTGGTTTGCATAGCGGGTAAAAAGAAGCTCGGATTTTCACCTTCGGTTAAACCGATATAACGCTCACCGTTAAGAAAACCCTGTGCCGCCAAATTTTGACCATCAATTACAATATCGTAATGAAATAATGTATCTGCCAAAAACAGCGAAACATCTCTATCTGCCTCACCAGAAACCTTAACGGGGGCTAGCGCTAAGCGATAGAAAAACAGCTGCTTTCCTGCTTGTATCGCATTCAGGCTCTGCGGGGTGACCCTACCCACAACTTTGCCATCATCCCTGATCACCTGAGCATCAATTGTGTTAGGTTTTGAATCAAGCACCAACCAGATGTATACAACTTCTGGACTGGCGTGCCTTAACATTGGACCACAAATTACTGCTGACATCATTTCCCTCTGATTATGTTGTTACTGCTATTACCCTTATACAAGAGCACTTATTTACAACATAACCAGCCTGGAATCAAATATTTTACCTTTTCACGCGTATTTCCCCGCTCCCTCCCTTATCTATCAGTATTAACAGCATTCACTAACAGCCTCTTCTGTCTCTTTTACTATCGAGCCAGCACGTATCATGTCTGCGGCCTTTTCACCGATCATGATACAGGGTGCATTCGTATTGCCACCAATAAGACTGGGCATAATGGAAGCATCAACGACACGAAGCGAGTCAATACCATAAACCCGAAGCTCATTATCAACCACCGCCAAAACATCATCTTTCGCCCCCATTTTACAGGTTCCAATGGGATGGTATTGAGTATCCGCCCGATTCCGAATATCCTCTTCTAAGGCAACATCATCACCTTCTTCGACGTTGTATAACATGTCACCGCGAATCCCATCAAAAGGTTTATCCGTTAAAATCTTCTGCATTCTCTTCGCGCCTTCCAACAACACCGCCATATCGTTGGGGTGATTGAAAAAATTAGGGTCAATCAGCAGAGCATCCTCTGGGTTACTGGTATCCAATTTCACTTCCCCAACACTTTCCGGCCGAAGTAATGTGATATGACAACTATAACCGTGGCCGAAGTTAACCTTCCTCGCATGATCGTCAACAATTCCAGCAATCCAGACTAACTGCAAATCAGGCATCTCGATCTCATCTGAGGATTTAAAAAATTCTCCTGACTCTGCAATGGTACTGGTGATTTTTCCTGTTCTATGTTTTTTCCACTGCAACATCGATTGCAGAATTTTCACACTACCTTTAATGGACAGTCCAAACGTATCAGACGTATTATCTGTCTTAAATGTTTGCACGTAATCGATGTGGTCTTGAAGGTTCTGCCCTACTCCGGGCAAATCCTTAATAACGTCAATTCCTTTCTCTTTCAGGTGATCCGCAGGTCCGATGCCTGACAGCATCAGTAACTGAGGAGACCCAAAAGCACCGCCACTTAAAACCACCTCCTTATTTGCACCAATCTCAATTGATTTCCCTTGTTGCTTGAACCGAACGCCTGTCGCTTTGTTATTTTTTATGACCACCTTCTCTGTAAGAGCATGCGTATAAATCGTTAAATTCGAGCGCTCCATAATTGGGGTCAAATAGGCTTTTGCTGCACTGCAACGTTCTCCATTAATAACCGTTCTTTGATACATAAATGCCCCCTCTTGCTGTTTACCATTGTAATCAGCAGTAACAGGTACACCGTTCATTTCACAAGATTCAATAAATTTATTATTTAATGTACTGGCATCTGTGGCATTGGATACATTCAGAGGCCCACCCTGGCCGTGAAATTCATCATCAATAGCCTCGTTGTGCTCAGCTTTCTTAAAATAGGGTAGAACATCGGCATAACTCCACCCCTTATTTCCTAGTGATCTCCAATGATCATAATCCCACTTGTTTCCCCGCACATATAACATTGCATTCGTAGAAGAGCTTCCACCCAGTGTTTTTCCTCGTGGCTGATAACCTTGTCTATCATTCAGGCCCTTTTGAGGTATTGTCTCAAATGCCCAGTTGTTAATTTTTGTGGGCAACATCGCAGCCATTTACATGATATTTACGGCACTACTACAAAATAAACACCCGCTAAATCATATTCGAGTTTCCTGGGAATGCGGTGGTGACAAGGAGTCTGCTCTGTATCAACAATTATTTCACTGCCCTGTAACATTTGATTGTGGCGTTAACGAAGTGGTATTTGATCACTCATTAGTTACCTCAAAAAAACCCACTTACCATGAAGTTATGCCAGCAACACCTTGACCAGCAACTACCAGCAATAAAAGTTGGCGATTCTATCTCGACTCAAATTGAGCAGTACTTCACCAGAACCCCTTCTTTCAAAGCCAATATTCATGATTGCGCGCAAGAACTTAACGTTAGCACCCGACATTTGAATCGTATTCTTAGTAACGAAGGCACTTCATTCAAAACCCTATTAGACCAATTTAGGCAGAACTTGGCGGAGCGATATTTAAGCCAAACCGGCATGAAACTAGAAGAAATAGCGGAGCGCATTGGTTACAGTGATGCTGCCAGCTTCAGTCACGCCTTTAAACGCTGGACCGGCATATCACCAAGAAAATTTCGCATCAACGCCTGACAGCCCCTCCAGCAATAGCCAAATATTGATTAAGTACGCTACGTAATTTTTGGAAATTTAGCGGTTTTTCCAAAAAACCCTGACAACCCGCAATCATCATCTTATCGATTTCTTCTTTTTCAGTTTCTGCGGTAAGTGCAAATATTGGCATCACATACCCTTTATCCCTTAGATATTTGGTTGCTTCCATACCGCTGCGATTAGGCATATTAATATCCATCAGTATAAAATCTGGCACAGTACTATCGCAATATTCACAAGCCTCCAAGCCATCATTTGCAATCACAACAGTAACACCTGTTTTCTTTAACACCCGTTCTATAAGCTTTTGGTTCACCACATTGTCCTCCGCCAGCAATACCGTTCCATTAAGCGTTCGAGCGGGGGATACTTTTTCTTCTTTATCTATATTCTGTTTCTTATCCAGTGGATTTTTATTCATCCAATCAACATCAGCAGGCAAACCACTCCCCACTATTAACGTAAACTCACTACCTTTTCCTACTTTACTTTCAACCGTAATATCTCCACCCATCAATAAGGCTAGCTTTTTGGAAAGAACCAACCCAAGACCTGCGTCAGAATATTTCCCATCACCATGAGAAAACATATCAAATAGATATTTCTGCTTAGTTCTTGAAATACCGATCCCAGTGTCTGTAATAGAAAAAGTTATCTGTTCAACCCTGTTATCCCAATCAAGACTCATAATCACCCCGCCCTCACGGGTAAATTTAATCGCGTTATCACATAAGTTATTTAATACCTGAACAATCCGTGTTGGGTCTCCAATAATTTTACTGGGTATCGGCAACTGACAACTGACATCAAAAGTCAAGCCTGCATTTTTTGATTTTTTGGAAAACTCGCTATTTATACCGAAAACAATATCGTTCACATCCACCTCAATGTTTTCAATATCCATTTTTTCAGCATCAATTTTTGAATAATCTAAAATATCATTAATGAGTTTTAACAATGAATGACTATTACGCTCAACAATCTCAACCCATTCACGTCGCTGAGAAACCCCATCATCAGCATCTTTTAATAATTCCCCATAACCGATAATGGAAGTCAGCGGTGTCCTTATATGATGACTCATCATAGATAAATATTGATTGGCAGTATCCATCACCTGTTGAGCTATATCATTTTTTACTCGCTCACGCTCTCTTTCTGAAATTGCCATTAATTTACTATATAGATCTGTATTATCCGTCAAACTTCCTTCGACATGTGACGGTAATCCTGATTCATCAAAAACCATTTTTGCAGAGTGCTCCATATACAACTCACCACCATCTGCCGGAATAATTATCGATTTATCTATAACCTCCCCTCCACGCAGTACATGATAATCAGAAACACCGCCAACAAATATCGACTTTAGAACGTCTACATTATTATTCTTCACTTGAGACATTCTAGAAAATCCAAATATTTTTATGAATGTCTCATTCGCAGAAACAACACGCCCATCAATTGTCATCCTGTACAAGCCTTGTAACGAGTTATTAAATATTGACTTATACTTTTTAAGATTATTGAACTTCTCTTTTTTGGAATACAACACCAACTCTTGGCTTATCTTTATCCTATTAGCTAATGCAAATGAAAGAATTGTTGCCTCAAGCATAATACTAAGAGGCAATAAAACCTCACTCATTGCATTTAGTGCGAAAAAACCCAAAAAAACAACACTATTGAATAGCGTTCCTACAATGAGTGGTAACCATGATAAAACGTAGAACTTACCATTTTCGTTACCTTTTTTCCAACTGTAACACCCTACAAAAATAACAAAAGGTGCCAGAAAAAGAGGGGCTGCGCCTGCAAACTTAACGACAAATGAACCATGTATATATAGGCATAACAGTATATTCAAAAAACAAATTAAGACAAAAACATTTACAACCCTATTAATCATTGGGTGCTTGTATTTAATATCTAAAAACGACTGCATAAACAATATAACCGTCATATACAAAAACCACAAAATAGCAGGAACTGACTTTACTGTAAAAAAATCATAAACATATGGAGCATGTAAAACCCCATGACCAGAATGAAAAAGCAGGAACGTTGTCGAGATCATTAGATATCCGACATAATAGATATAACTTACATCTCTTACCGTTAAGTAAATAAAAAAATTATAAAAAATAAGAACCACTATGCTTCCATAAAAAAACCCGTAAAAAAACTCTTCAACAGCGACCTTTTGAACAAAAACTTCAGGCTTCCACAGTGTTACTGGCAAATACAATGATACGGAAGGATGTTTAACTTTAAAATATAACGTTGTATGTTCATTAAGATTAATTGTTACAGGAAAAACACTGTTCACGTGATAAACTTCGCGCTCCGAAAAGGGTGCCCTTGTGTCAGCTGTTTGTACCTCGTAACCCCCCTTCGAATCAGGCACATAGAGTTCGGCTACGTCCAACAATGCCCTTCCAATTTCCAAGTACCATTCATCATCAACAACAGCCTCCTTCCTAGCGCCTTCTATTCCACCTATGCTAATTTCCAACCAGTAGGTATGTGGGGTTATCCCCAAATTGGCTATTCCCTCCGTATGGCTAACAAATCGTTCATCCTCGACACTGATAATCTGATCAATCGTCAACTCCCCTGTTTTATCTTCTAAAATTCGTAAACTAGTCCCAAGTTCATAACGCCCACTTTCTAAAGATCGAACAAGGGCCTCTCGCTCATCCGCAATAACTGATGTGCATGTCACAATGAACCAACATAGGAGAAATACTCTAGGTAACATCAGAGAAAACAAAACAGAACGAACATTTGAGAAATCAACAATACCAATCTCCTTTTTGAACTATTTAGAACTATCCATGTTACTAGTGTAGGTCACCTAACACCCATCTACAGATAAACAACGATCATAACAGTACGTATATCACCTTTTAATATATATACGAGAAGCTATATAGCTATATGTCTGCCTTTCACTTTACAGAAGTATCATCACGACCCTAAATATTCGTTAAGCACTTTATTCAATGCTTTTTTATTGAGAGGTTTCTTTAAAAAACCTTGGCACCCAGCCTCCATCATTCGATCAATCTCCTCTCGGTCAGTCTCAGCAGTTAACACATATATCGGCATATCGCACCCTCTCTTTCTTAGATATTCTGTAGCCTCTACGCCTCCCCGATTCGGCATATTAATATCCATTAACACAAAATCAGGTAACGTCCTATCGCAATAATCACACGCTCCCACGCCATCATTTACAACCACAACGGTAACGCCTGTTTTCTTTAGCACCCGCTCAATAATTTTTTGGTTCACCACATTATCTTCCGCCAGCAGTACTCTGCCGTTAAGTGAACTAGCAGGAGATACGTTTCCTTCCTTCTCTTTATTCAGTTTCTTATCTAGTGATTTTTTATTTATCCAACCAACATCACTAGGCAAACCACTCCCGGTTACCAATGTAAATACACTACCTCTCCCAACTTTGCTTTCAACAGCAATATCCCCCCCCATCAATAAGGCTAGTTTTTTGGATAGAACCAACCCCAGATCCACATTAGAATACCCTCCATCACCATGAGAAAATATATCAAATAAAATTCGCTGCTTAACCTTTGAAATTCCGCACCCTGTATCTATAACAGAAAATTTTATCTGTTCAATACTACTATCCCAGTCAAGACTCAAAGCCACCTCGCCCTCACGAGTAAATTTAATCGCATTTTCACATAAATTATTTAGCACCTGAATAATCCGCGTTGGATCACCAATAATTTTACTGGGTATCTTTGTCTGATAACGAACATCAAAGATCAACCCTAAACCCTTTGCTTTTTTGGAAAATTCGCTACTTATACCAAAAACCACATCTCCAACATTAACCTCAATATTTTCAATATCCATTTTTTTAGCATCAATTTTGGAATAATCTAAAATATCATTAATGAGTTTTAGCAACGAATGGCTATTATTCTCAACAATTTCAATCCATTCACGTCGCTGAGAAACCCCATCACCACCATCTTTTAGTAACTCTCCATAACCAATAATAGCCGTCAGCGGTGTCCGTATATGATGACTCATCATGGATAAATATTTATTAGCAGTATCCATTACCTGCTGAGCTATATCATTTTTTATTCTCTCGTTTTCTCTTTCTGAAATTGCCTTTAGTTTATTAAATAGTTCAGTATTATCCGTCAAACTCCCTTCAACATGTGAAGGTAATCCTGAATCATCAAAAACCATTTTTGCAGAGTTCGCCATATACAAATCGCCATCAATTGCTGGTAGAATTATCGATTTCTCTACCGCCTCTCCTTCACGCATCACATGATAATCAGAAACTCCACCAACAAAAATAGATTTTAAAACATTTATATTACTACTCTTCACTTGAGACATTCGTGAAAAACCAAACACTTTAAGAAAAGTCATATTCGCAGAAACAACACGACCATCTATGGTCATCCTGTACAAACCCTGTAGAGAATTGTTAAATATTGACTTATATTTTTTAAGATTATTAAATTTTTCTTTCCTCGAATGCAAAACCAGCTCTTCACTTAGCTTTATCCTATTCGCCAATGCAAACGAAAGAATTGTTGCCTCAAGAATAATACTAAGTGGCATTAAAATTTCACTCATAGCATTTAATGCAACAAACCCAGAAAGAACAGCACTATTAAATACTGTCCCTATAATTAGTGGTAACCATGAAAAAACGTAGAATTTACCATTTTCGTTACCTTTCATCCAAATGTAAGATCCAATCCAAATAACAAAAGGCGCGAGAAAAAGAGGTGCAACCGCTACAAACTTAACTACAAACGAATTCTCTAAATACAGGGATAGCAGGATGTTGATTAAAAATATTAGAGCCATAATATCTACAAATCGATTAATCACTGGATGTTGACGCTTAATATCTAAAAACGACCGCATGAATAAAATCACCGACATATACAAAAACCACAGAATGACGGGAAGTGATTTTCCAGTAAGAAACTCATAAATATATGGCGCATGTAACACCCCGTGGCCAGAATGGATAAGTTGGAACGTTGTCGCAAGCGTTAAATATGCAACATAAAATATCACTGCTGTCCCACAGTTTCATAACATCGACAACTGTTTGTTTTTATCTGGCTCGTCATCAATTGGTGGCGAGAACAAATCGTACAAATTTCTTCGATCAAAAAGGTTCAGCTGA
>MAAB01029034.1_pt1 | contig 18382 bp, 16 predicted proteins | sample 1115991 | NCBI WGS metagenome assembly MAAB01 (sample SAMN04961124, study PRJNA320927) | seawater metagenome | isolation source: sample BD02T18 sea water enriched with oil for 18 days | place: USA:Gulf of Mexico | collected 2013-07-27
TTATTCATCTGATTATTTACTCAGTCTTTAAGTAATGAACCACACCTAGCTTTTGCTCCTACAGCAAGCCATAGGCGATAGAATCTCTTAACAGGTTTTTGTCGCCATGAATTGTTCAAAAATAAGTAGATAGCTCTCGGGTATCAGCCATCCATCGCTATAGCAATTTATTACTCAAAAAGTCTCTGCACTCGACGTAAGCAGACTTTATTTGGAGTTTAAGATTATGCTCACTGTGGAAATATCGCTGTTGAATTTTGGTCACTACTGCATACTGAAATACAGTTGAATGGCTAATAGTACAGAAGGGATATAAGCATTGGGGTAGGAGAGTAATGGGTCAGTTTGGCATAACTAAGCTGACAACAGCTATCAAGCAAGCGATAAAAATCAGCACAGTTATAATGCCAGCAATAATAAAGTGAGAGAGTCGACCTTCAGAGAAATCTCGCTTACGGTTACTTTCATTTTGCACACCAAAAAAAGCAGCAGCGACACTTTTAAAAGTGTTTTTCATGCTGCTTTGAATGATAAAAGCTAAAGTTGTTTTAATGGAAGCTATAATGAATAAGCTCTACTAAATCTAAAAAATGTAAATGCGTAGATTTACTTTCACCTGATAACCAAGATATCCAGCTTTTATTCGACATATTAGTGGTATGGCAAGGATGATTTATATGATTCATAGGTAAGTTTGACTCTACAAGCATACATGAACTTAGTAACTTTGCTTGTATGTTTTGACTGGCGGTATACTTGTTCAGAGTAAATAAAATAACAAGAGTAAGGGTAAAAGCAAAAGATAATTGCTTAAACTTTGAAAAAGAAGAGTTTGTCATAATCCGTTTTGACATGATTTTTTTCACTGTGTACTAAAAGAGGTGAACAAGTATAACTCAAGTTCACCTCTATGTCTTTGACTGTTTATTCGTCAATTAATCGAAAAAAGAATCAATAAATTATTTTATAAATCGATATCGATAGAATAAGACACGGTAAATTTCATATCATCGTTATCCATATCAGTATCTGATACAGCGAAGGTAAAGCCATCTTTGCTTAAGCTTACACCGTAGTCACTATAATCATCACTTTTGTAGTCATCATCAAATGAGTAATCACCTATATGTAGCGCTAAAGTTAAGCCTTCAGCTACTTCAAATTCAGCGTCAGCAGAAATATATAATGCACTATCAGCCCATTGTGCACCATCATCATTATTTACACCGTAGTTGGCAGAAACTGAAAAGTATGAGTAGCTTAATGAGCCATATACTTCACCAAAATCATATTCATTAGTACTGTCAGTTTGTGCTGAATCAGGGTAAGCATAATAAATATAGCCAACATCGTAACCAACACCTTGACCTAGATCACCACCAAAACCTAAGTAAAAGTCTAGTTCGGCACTTGCATCGTCACCAAAATCTACATTAGAAGCCCAAGTACCAGCATAAAACCCTGATTGATGCTCATAGTCAATACCACCAGAAATAGCAGCAGCATCATCAGTTTGTGTTACGCCACGCCATAAATAGTTACTCGTTGCTCCAACGTTTGCTGACAATCCTTCAACAGCAAATGCTGAAGATGTAGCAAGAGAACCTGTTATTAAAGTGGAAGCGAGTGCGATATTTACTAGTATCTTTTTCATATTATTCTCATTGTGTGAAAGTTATTAGATTAGTTAAAGGTAATTTAATGCTAATTTGATAAGTGCAAAGTTAATGCCTGAGTTTTATTTAGATATCATTTTATTTTTTATCTATAAAAAACAATTGGCTATATGAGTGTTGCTTCGTTGGGTTATTTCTTAATGACTGCTGTGGTGCGCTTTCTTGGTGCGTTAATTTAAGCTATGTTCAAAAGCAGTGCGTTATGGCATTCATTTAAGCTATTCGCATTTAGGCTATTCGCATTTATATAATGCTTGGGTATAATAGCGGCATATTTTTTTAGGAAACTTTGCTCATGTCACCATTTTTAATTGCCCCCTCTATATTATCTGCCGACTTTGCTCGCTTAGGTGATGATGTTGCTAAAGTCTTAGCGGCAGGCGCTGACGTTGTTCATTTTGACGTGATGGATAATCACTTTGTGCCAAATTTAACGTTTGGCCCTATGATATGTAAGTCATTACGTGACTACGGCATAACGGCCCCAATTGATGTCCATTTAATGGTTAAGAATGTTGATACGCTCATTCCTGGTTTTGCTGAAGCGGGTGCAGACATAATCACTTTCCACCCTGAAGCCAGTGACCATATCGACAGAAGCTTACAGCTAATAAAAGACAATGGTTGTAAAGCTGGTTTAGTGCTGAATCCAGCGACGCCTTTGCATTGTTTAGATTTTGTCATGGATAAGCTTGATGTGATTTTGTTAATGTCAGTAAATCCTGGCTTTGGTGGCCAATCTTTTATTCCTACCACATTAGATAAGTTACGTTTGGTAAAAGAAAAAATTAAGCAAAGTGGTTATGACATTCGCTTACAAGTTGATGGTGGTGTTAAAGCCAATAATATTGCTGAAATTGCCGATGCAGGGGCTGATATGTTTGTTGCTGGCTCCGCAATATTTTCTCAAGATGACTACAAAGTCGCAATTGATGAAATGCGCAGTGAATTAGCGAAAATTTCTCAATAATTATTAAGCAAACATAAGTAATACCAATTACATTAAGTTTGTGAGCTTGTTGTGCACAGGAAAAATAAATCAGGGCAAGGCGCTCGATTGAGCAATAGCTGGCTATTGGGATTGAGAGCAACGCAGACGTGGAGTATTTTAACCCGCACAAGTGGGCAATAATTTAATGAACTTGGTATAAAGCATTCTGAATTTAAAGGGTAAAAAAATGACAAGTAAACCTATTGTATTAAGTGGCTGTCAGCCGTCAGGCGAGTTAACTATTGGTAATTATTTAGGCGCATTAAAACAATGGGTTAATATGCAGTCAACTCACGAATGTTACTATATGTTGGTAGATCAACATGCTATTACCGTTCGTCCTAAGGCTGAAGATTTACGCAATGCCACCTTAGATGGTTTAGCACTCTACTTAGCTTGTGGCGTTGATCCCGAACAAAGTACTATTTTTATTCAATCGCATGTTCCAGCACATGCACAATTGAGTTGGGTGCTGAACTGTTATACCCAAATGGGCGAGTTAAATCGCATGACTCAATACAAGGATAAGTCTCAAAAATCTGAAGCTAATATGAATTCAGGTTTATTCACTTACCCAGTATTGATGGCTGCTGATATTCTTCTTTACGGTGCTGACCGTGTTCCTGTAGGTGATGATCAAAAGCAGCATTTAGAGTTGGCTAGAGATATTGCTACGCGCTTTAATAATCTTTATGGCGATATTTTCACAGTACCAGATCCGTTTATTCCTGAGCATGGTGCTCGTGTAATGAGTTTGCTTGAACCCACTAAAAAAATGTCTAAATCTGATACTAATCCAGGTAACTTCATTGGTTTATTAGAAGATCCTAAAAAGGTTGCCAAGAAAATTAAACGTGCAGTTACTGATTCTGATGAACAAGCTCGCATATATTATAATCTTGAAGAAAAACCGGGTGTATCAAACTTATTGTCACTATTGTCTTGTGCCACAGGTAAGAGTGTTGCCGACTTAGTGCCTGCCTATGAAGATAAAATGTATGGTCATTTAAAAGGCGATGTTGCAGATGCAGTAGTGGCCTTGTTAGAGCCAATTCAAACTAAATTCCATCAATACCGTGCAGACACAGCATTCTTAGAGCAAGTTATGCATAATGGTGCTGAAAAAGCGTCTGCCCGAGCTAATAAAGTACTTGCTTCAGTATACGAAGCGGTAGGTTTTATTCCTCGTCCATAAGTTGTAATACGGAATTACTCAGTAATCAGTAATTCTTCAAACAAAAAAAGCTTATTTTCATAAAGAAAATAAGCTTTTTTATTGGCTCTTTATAAGCGCTGTATTATTTGATATTAGTCTTTTTCTAATGCCGCTTTACTGGCTTGCTCAAACAAACCATTACTTTGTTTAATAAAATCGTCAACGCTGTTACTAGGCGCTATTAAAAATACAGGTGCCATGATGGTGGCATTATAATTAGGGTGTGGATTGAACTCACGCTTTTTACTGTATTGTAATAAATAAGTGCCGCCGAACAGTAACGCAGTAATGCTGAGGGCTACGACAAATCTACGTTTAGCGCTCATATGAAAACCAATATAACTATTTAACCAGAACAAGCTAAAAGCTAACAAAATAGGCAGTAAGGTAATTAATAAGCCTAAGGCGGAGTTACTAGCTGAATTAAAGGTAACAACTTGCTCTAGTAAATCACTGAACCACATCAGTATGAAAAAGACAAAGCTGATACCAAACTGAGCTAATATCCTCGGTTCATTCTTAGTGAGGTGAGATACTAAGGCAACGCCTGCAGGCCATAGAGAAAATAATAAGCTCATACTAAAAGCGCTAACAAATAACTGACTTATATTAGTTTCTACTTGTTGGTTTAAATAGGAAATATTACCGGCTATTAGCATAAACAAAGCAACATTAATAAAAACAGCAATAGGATGGCGGATTAAATCAATAAGAGATTCAAACGGGCTAAGTGCAATAGTGTCTGATACTTGATGATCACTAAACAGTATTCTTAATTGGCTTTTCCCTAAAATAATGACATCGCCGTCGCTAATCACTTGTTGATGAGCATCTTGCCGCTTATCTAGGCTGTTCTCTAATAAAGTCCCATTAACTGAGTTGTTATCACTAAGGTGCCAGATGCCTTGAGAATATTTTAATGAGAGATGCTGGGGACAAATATGTGGGTCAGTTAAAATAATATCATTGTGGTAGTTTCGGCCAATAGATACTTCATTTCGGTTTAATTTATGACGATGTAGTAGTTTATGGTTGCGGCTGATTTCTTCAATTATTATCTCACCTTGCTCGATTGATAAATCATCGTTTTTAATCTGCTTCGTTGGCTCTATCTCTGTAATGCAATCCTCAGTGCATTGAATTACTTCCATACCTACTTCCATGATACAGCCTCCATAAATTTACCGGTAAATGCCATAGCATTTTCTTGGCTGACTCCAGCGATAGTAAAGTGGCTCACTAACGCTTGCTGATTCTTATCGACACTAGCTCCTAAATACAAAACATCAAATAATCCAGGGAAGTCTTTGTAAGCACGAGTACAGAAAATACTTTTGTTATTAATCTCCTTATTTGTATTAGCGGTACTTGAAGGAGTAACTAAATCATGGTGGCATTGATACTCACTGACATCATTTTTTCCTGCTCTATTACCGGCACCTGCTCGGGCTATCTGTTGCTGGTATAAGTGATAAAATTTATTATCACTTAAGTTTTTTGCCTGCATATAGCGAAATTCAATTTCTACACTGCCAGTAAAAAAATGTGATGAAAGATAGGTGTTTTCATCGAGCGAACAATTTGCAATGGCCGCTAAAATAAGGGCATCGGTTTTATCTGCATTGGAATCGCCCCAACAACGAATAAAAGGTACCTCGATAATTGGGATCATTGCTTTACCTGCCAGCTCTTTACTTTGCCAAGTATTATTAAGCAACACCTTCATTAGTTTGTTTTGATTAGCTAATAACTGTTCAGCCATTTGTTGTTTAATATCGGTAGGAGCTTCTTTGTTGTAGTCATTAAAAAGCTTAACCAATTTATCATGAGGTACTAAAAAACCAATTTGGTTACCTGATGTGGCAACATTGATACCCACTACCTTTTCAGACTTGTTAACTACAGGCCCGCCACTCATACCTGAGTTAATAGAACCCGTGAAGTGAATACGCTCATTAAACGATTCTTTTTTTAAGCCGTTATAAGTGCCAGGTACCACAATCATGCCTAAATCATGAGGGTTGCCTAAGGCAAACAACTTTTCACCCTTAGTAGGTTTTTGATCAGAAAGCTGGAAATAAGGCATTTCACCTTCAACTTGACGTTTTACTAATGCCAGATCATTAATAACATCAACACTAACCAATTCCACCTCTGCCATTTTTCCTTGGTGATCTAAGTACTCAATGCGATATTTTTCGGGATGACGAGCATAGCTAGATATCACATGATAGTTGGTTGCAATAATGCCATCATTACTGATTTGAAAACCTGAACCAATAGAAGACTTCTCTCCACTGGCTTTATCAATTAATTTAATTTGGTAAAGAGAGGGGGTGAGTTGCGCAAATATTTCTTCAGCTTGCTCAGAGGCAAAAGTAGTAGAACTTAATAATATAAAAACTAAGGTAAAAAAAGCTTTCATTCATTTTCCTGTTGATAACCTATTTAACCATTGTGACACTAAATTTGTATTTGTCACCTTATCAATGGCATAAATCTGCTTGCTTGATTTACGTCATTGTTCGCGATATTGAAGCCGCGTATTATTTTTCTTTTATGTATGCCCGTTATGCTTCAAAATACAAGTTCAGTAGATTGGCTATAATTTCCTATTCAGTTTCCCTATTAAAGAGGTTTGTGTGAAAAAATTTATCTGTATTGTTAGTGCATTAGCACTGAGCAGTTTTACCCAGCAAGCAATTGCCAGTAATGAACTTTGTCTTGCTAGTACTAATAGTTGTACTTTTGTTTTGTTAAGTACAAAAGTCAGCGAAAAGAAAAGTGAGGCGATGACACAAATAGTCAGTGAGACAACGAGTGAGGATGAAAATACTCACCATAGCGCCAAAGTGACTCAAGGTTCATCATACACAGAAGAAAATGAGATGCTATCACTGGTAAATGAAGAGAGAGCAAAACAACGCTTATCACCTTTTTCTACTTTTAAAATCACTAATAGCCTTATTGCATTGGATAGCAAGCAAATAGCTAACGCACAACAAGTATTAACGTTTGACAAAGAGAAGTATCCGGCGAAACCGTGGTGGCCATCGGTTTGGAAACTTGCAGAGTATGACCTTACCAAAGCATTTAAGTTTTCTATGGTGCCCATTTTTCGACAAATAGCAACGGATATTGGTCAAGATAAAATGCAGTCTTATGTCTCAAAATTCAATTACGGAAATCAGGACATTTCCTCGGGATTAGATAATTTTTGGCTTAATGGCAGTATGAAAATTTCGGCATTAGAGCAAGTACGTTTTTTACAAAAAATGCATCGTGGGCAATTAGGCGTAAGTCAGCACAGTATTAATACACTCAAAGAAGTTATGTTAGTTGAAAAAACCGCTAACTATTCACTTTATGCAAAAACGGGAGCTGGTAAAGCAAATGGCAATGATAAAAGCAGTAAGTCCATGTTAGGTTGGTATGTTGGCTTTGTTGAAAATGCGAAAGGTGTGCATTACTTTGCCTTTAACTTTACGCGGGGCAGCTATGCAGAAATGAAAGCCGTTCGTGTTGAAATTGCTAGAAATCATTTGAAAAAAGCAGGTGTTATTTAATATTTTTCATTTACCAACTTCTGCTTATTTGACCTAGCGCAACTAAGCGAGTTTTAAGGTGCGACACTTTGTCGCACATTACCCATTTCCATTTGTGTCCAAATGTAATCACTTACAAAATAGCGTTATACCAATTTTATACCCGTTACCATTCAAAGTGCAGGATTTCAGTGGGAATTAAAATGACTTTAGGCAAGAAAAATAATTTAAGCATAGTCATTCTATGTTTTGATTATTAAACGCCGTATAAAGTGATTTTAAACTTATCGAAGAAGCGCTTGTGCAACATCACTTCATCGTTGCTGTGATTTACAATGGAATAACCATTATTTCATCACAGCGCCTTGAATTGAAATTGCTCAAGCACTCTGAAACATGCATCTTGATTAGTAACGGGTATGTTACTGAATTTATTTCATATTACTGTAAGTGAAAATCACATGAATTTTACTCTAAAACCTATTGCTCTCGCTGTTAATCTCATTGTATTGGGTAGCAGTGCTATGGCACTTCCTGCTTTAGCGCTCCCATTTTTAGCAAATGCAGCTCAAGGCACGATTAAAGATATTGAAGTTATCACTATCTCAAATCAGCGTCATAATTCTCTTGTAGACAATCAAAGTTACGCGCAAGGTAAAACTACCGAAGCTGATTTAGCCAATTGGCTAGCTTCTGTTCCCGGCGCGAACATTAACAGTAATGGCCCAATTACCGGTATAGCTCAGTACCGTGGTTTATTCGGCGACAGAGTTGCTACTTCACTTGATGGTCATCCTATTATTGGCGCCGGTCCTAACGCTATGGACACACCTTTAAGTTATTCAACTCCACTCATTGTTGATTCAATGACGGTATACCGCGGCATTGCGCCAGTTTCTGCTGGCATGAGTACAATAGGTGGTGCTATCGACATTTCAATGCGTAAAGCAGAAGTAATGAATTCGGAAAATGTCCAAGTATCAGGTGACTTGCAAGCGGGCTATCGCAGCAATAACAGCGCGAGTACGTTTTCTGGTGTAACCAACTTAGCTAAAGGAGATGTTGCGGTCTTGCTTTATGGTAACACTCAAGCAGGCGATAGCATGGAAAGTGGTGACGGTACTGTCATTGCTCCTACTGACTTTGAAAAAACGCAAGCAGGCTTTGATGTAAGACACGCTACTGAAAATAATACTGTGGGTTTGAGTTATCACTATACAAAAACGACCGACTCAGGCACGCCAGCACTACCAATGGATATTGAATATATAGAAAGTAGCCGCATTAATTTAGATGGTGATTTCCAATTAGGACAATGGCAAGGCGAATGGTCATTAGGTTATTTAGATGCAGATCATGGCATGACTAACTTTTTAATGCGTGCCCATGATCCAATGAAAAAACGTCGTAACACAGCCCTTGCTGACACCACAGACTTTAAATTCGTATTAAATCGTGAGTTCAGCTTTGGTGAATTGAGTTTTGGTGTTGATGGTTATCTTGCAACGCATGACTCAGTTATTACAAACCCAACTAATGTTATGTTCGAAGTGGTCAACTTTAATAATGTGCAAGATGATCGTTTTGGCTTTTTTACTGAATGGCAAAATCAGTATGGACAAACCACCGTTCAGTTAGGCGTAAGAGTAAAACATGCACTATCGAATGCAGATGAAGTAAGCGGTAATATGGCGATGAATATGCCAATGGGCGATATGAATTCAGGCATGGGAAGTATGGATTCAGGCATGGCTTCTAATATGGGAAGTATGAATTCAGCTATGATGCCGAGCATGGGAAGTTTATTAAGTGATCTTGAAGATGATTTTAATAATGCAGACCGCAAAGTCTCAGACACTAATGTAGATATTGCCTTAGGTACTCAAACACAGCTAAGTGAAACTTTATCACTTTATATTGGTGTGGGTATGAAAAACCGTGCACCATCATACCAAGAGCGTTATTTATGGACGCCAATGGAATCTACGGGTGGATTAGCAGATGGCCATACTTATATTGGTGATATTGATCTTGAATCAGAAACAGCCTATCAAGCTGACCTTGGTTTAACCTGGCAATCAAGTGACTTTATGATTGCACCACATGTGTTTTATCAAAATATTGATAACTACATTCAAGGCACACCACTGGATATGGACGATGCCTCGGCAAAAATGATGGCATCGATGATGGCTGGGGATGACAATCCACTTAAATTTAGCAATGTTGATGCTAAGTTATACGGCGCGGATGTTAATTGGTATTACAATCTTACAGATAACTTCCAGTTATCTGGTGTCGCCAGCTATGTTAAAGGTGAACGCCGTGATATTGATGACAACTTATACCGCATTGCACCACTTAATGGTCAAGTAAGCGTTAGTTACCATAATGAAAATGTCATCACCAACTTAACGCTAGTTGCTGTTGCGGCACAAGATGATGTTTCTGCAACGAATACTGAGCAGGCAACATCTGGCTATGGTTTAGTTAACATTGATGTTGAGTATTTTGTTACGGCTGATCTTACCCTACGTGGTGGGATTGATAACCTACTTGATAGAGAATATCAAAATCACTTAGGCGGTTATAATCGCGTTAAAGAAGTAGAAACGCCGGTAATGAATAGATTGCCAAGCGAAGGGTTAAGTGCATGGCTTGAAGCAACTTATTCTTTCTAACGGATCTTAATTTCGAATTACGGTTACAAATTATCGGTGTTATTAGAGCCTTTACTATTAGAGTAAGGGCTTTTTTGTATCTGTCTTTATATTGAAGTTTATTTATTAAAGTTTTGATTTAAAACAATATAAAGTTAATGTTAGTCGGTTTTATTTACAATGTTGCGACATTATGTCACACCGTTAAACAGCGACTCAGCTGTTACCATTAATGGTAGTTTTTTAACACGAAATAACATTATGATCCTAAAACTTAGAATTTTTACTCCCTCGTTACTTGCACTTATTATTGCCAATACTTGTTATGCCACCTCAGCTGAAACTCTGCCTGATGGTTCGATAAGAAGTGATATGGAGCGCATGACGATAACGGCAAACCGTAAAGAGGCCCTTGATACAGATTTAGCCATGTCTGTGCATGGTATAAGCGAAGAAGAACTACAAATGGATAATGGTCAGCATGTTGCTGAATCATTAAACAGTGTTTCAGGAGTGTTAATTGATCAATTATCAGGTGGTCAAGGTCATAAAACGTCAATCAGAATGCCGATGAATACCAGTGGCTATTATTTATTTCTGCAAGATAATGTGCCTTTACAGTCAGCTGCATTTTTCAATCATAATGCCTTATGGTGGTCTAGTTTCAATTCTAATGTTGGTCGAATGGAAGTACTTAAAGGGGCCGGAACCGCTTTATATGGCTCGGGTGCTGTTGCCGCCACTGTAAATATTTTGACCAAACCAGTCGCAGAGCAAACTGAAACAGCGATGGATGTTGTATTGGGTCAAGAGCAATACGGTAGAGTACAAGTTAGTCACAGTAATAAGCTTTCAAATACACAAGGTATCCGAGCATCTGCTTCCTATGTAACAAATGAAGGCTGGCGAGATCATACTGCCTCGCAGCGTGCAGAGATCAACTTGCGCCATGAATATGAACTATCAGCCAATGAGCGGTTAATCACCTCTTTTACTGCCTCTGATCTTGAGCAAGAAATGGCAGCGAGCTTGAATGACGAACAGATTGAAAATGATCGTACTAATTCAGGTTTATCTGATGAAGTACTGGCGAGTGATCCTTTGCGTAAAACGCAATATATGCGTTTAACAACGCAGTGGGATCAAATGAATGAGGACAGTTATTATTCTGTAATCCCTTACTTACGTCACCGCACCAATGATTATACGGCGACATGGAATAAGAACATGCCTAAAGTGCAATCGACAGTGAATACGGTAGGTTTATTAGCGCTGGCGAATTTTGTTCACACGGCTGACAATGAAACAACCGTAGGACTTGATTTTGAATACACTGAAGGTGACCAACTCTCTTATCAGCCACTAGATTTTACCACGACAGGTTGGGGCGCTGATACCTTTGTAAAAGGGGAGAAATTTTACGATGACACGACAAGTTACACTAGCATTTCACCTTACCTGCAACACAAGCGTACATTGACAGAAAATCTCGACTTAACTGTTGGGGTTCGTTATGACTATGCGAAATATGAATTTACCAATCACCTTGGCGTTTATGGTGATATCGGACATGGAAAAATAAGCTTAGAAGACCGAGACGATGATTTTTCACATCTCAGCCCTAAAGTAAGTTTGAACTATCACTTATCTGAGAATACTAGTACCTATTTTAGGTATGCCAACAGTTTTAGGTTACCAACGGCAGGTAGTCTTTATCATTTAACGACTAAAGATAGTGAAGTAGCTGCACCTGTTGATCCTGAAACCTCTGACACCTATGAGATAGGCTATAAAGGTAATTTTGATAACATAACATTCGATGCTGCTTTGTATTTTATGGATGTTGATGACGGCATAGTGCATGCCTATAACGAGCAAGGTCAGCGTTATTTAACTAACGCCACCCGAGTACTTCATAAAGGTATTGAGTTATCTACTTTATGGGTAATCAATGACGAATTAAATTTGAGCGTTGCTTACAGTAAGAGTAAACATGAATTTGATGAACATGAAGAATATTCAGGTAATGAAATGCGTATGGCACCAGATTACATTGCTAATGTTCGCTTACGTTATTTACCAAGTTACCTTGAAGGATTCTCAAGCCAAGTAGAGCTACAATCGGTTGGCGAATACTGGATGGATGATGCAAACAGCACAGATCCTGAAACAGGGTTAGACAGAATATATGATGGTTATAGTGTGGTTAACTTAAAAGCGCGTTATCAGCTAAACAATCAACTCTCTTTCAATGCAAGAATTCTTAACTTAACAGATAAGGTCTATGCTCAAGGCGGTGAATATCGTTATGGCAGAAACTCTTGGTCACCGGGTGCGCCAAGAACTGCTTATATGGGGATGAGTTATCAATGGTAATAATAGCTAAAATGAGAAATGCTATGAAAAATATTAAAAACCGACTAAAGCTATTAATTTTAATGAACTTTATCTTAAGCATAGGCATTAGCCAGCAAGTGTTGGCTGAGCCCATGGATCATAGCCAGCATCAAGGTCAAAAATCAGCAAAGCAAGCAAAGACAAGTTGTCAAAAAATTGCAGTGATATGCGGAAAAACGGTCACAAGTGCTTTTGCGCCTAACGGTGACTTTTGGCGAGTTTGGAGTCAACAAGATAATATTTATTATCAAACTTCATCAGATAATGGCAAGAATTTTGGTATAGCAAAAGCTGTTGCTATACCAAAAGAAAAGATATCAGCACGAAATGAAAACAGGCCAAAAATAGCATTTGATTCAAAGCAAGGGGTCTATTTGTCATGGGCTACACCGCGCGAGAAAAAATACACCGCGGATATTCGTTATAGTTATTCTAGTGATTATGGTAAAACTTTTTCTACGCCTATTACGGTAAATGATGATGGTTTACTCACGGGGCATAGTTTTAATGAAATGGTAGTTAATGACGAAAACGAGGTTAGCATTGTATGGTTAGATGGCCGTTTAAAACAGAGAAAAGATGCAAACAATGGCTCGGCTATTTTCATTGCCAGTGGCAATATGACTAAAACAACAGCACAGTTTGTTAATCAAGAAGTTGTTAATGGCACCTGTGTTTGTTGCCGGTTAGCGGTGGATTATAACCAACAAGGTAAACTCGCTATATTATGGCGTCATATTTATGGAGATAATATCAGAGAATTTGCTATTACAACGCTAGGTGAGCAGAGCAAACCCTATCAAGTAAGCCATGATCACTGGAAAATAAATGGTTGCCCACACCAAGGCGGCGCTTTATCGATAGCTAAAGATAACCGCTATCACATGGTGTGGTATAACCAAGGTGATAAAGGCAAAGGTATTTTTTATGGCTATTCTGACGATGCCGGTAAGTCATTATCATTACCTTTAGCGGTTGGGAAACAAGCAGCACAAGCGGCTCATCCTCATATGAGTGAACAAAACGGTGTTATTGACATTGTTTGGACTCAATTCACCGGAACTGAACATCAACTATGGCATCAACAATCGACCGATAAAGGTGTGACTTTTGGAGCTGCTAAGGTGTTAGCAACATCGACGAAGGGCTCTGATAGACCCTTTATCATTCAAGGAGAAAGCAAGAGTTTTGTGTCTTGGCATCGCTTTCAACAAGGCCATTGGCTGAGTCAACTATGAAAAGGTTAATGTCGGTAAAAACACTACTTCTAACTAGTGCACTGCTTATTGGGGCGTTTTTCATGAGTGGCTTAGCTCAATCAGAGCCTTTAAGTAAGGACTCTGTTGAGTTTAACAAGGTTCGTTTTGAACAAGTGAAACAAGAGAAACTTGCTCAAAAGTGGCTAGTTTTACTTTGGTCAGTTGACTGTCCTCCTTGTATGAAAGAACTTGCATTAGTACAAAAGTTACAACAAAAGCAGAAAAATTTAGCCGTGGTTATGATAAACACAGACACCGAAGAGAGCAGTGAACAGGAAAGAGATGACATCATAAAACACTTTAATCTAGTGAGTTTGAAGAGCTTCCACTTTACACAAGGGCAGGAAGCTCAGCAAAGGTACCAAGTTGATCCACAATGGTTTGGCGAGTTGCCGCGCAGCTACTTTATTGATGAACAGGGAAAATTTCATGGGAAAAGTGGTTTAATTGCTGAAGAGCTTTTAACGCAATGGTTATTAACACTTTGAAATTAATGTCCAAGTGTATTTTAGCGTTATTTCATTGCATATTTTTTATGGAGTAGTGTTTGAAATATTTCACTAAAACTAGCGTTTATTAACCAATAATGCCATGGCTTACTCGCCATGGTATTTTTCTTTAGTGAAGTATGAGCTTTATTCAGATCTATCTGAGTCTGCTCTAATATTGCTTTTTGTTCTTCTATCTCTCGTCGTTCACTCGCTGCATTGGCACGTTCAGCAAACTGTTTTCTTTGTTCAGCATTCATCTGAGATAAAATACTGACGACATTGGTTGATTTTTTACCTTTAACTTTCTGCTTAGGTTTTGGTGTACTACACATAAGTGCACCTGCTATATAAAATTGAATTTATACTATAGAAGAACTTAATGCCGGGATTTATATTTCATCTATTATTGAATTACGATAGATTATTAATCAGGACTTTATTCGATAAGGAACCAAGCTATGACTGATAGCCCAGACCATACTCAAGCTGAACACTATTTACTTAATAAGCCAGAAACCACGTTAGACTTCCCATTTGGTGAGGAAGTTAAAGTATTCAAAGTGAAAAACAAAATGTTTGCTACTTTAGCTTTAGGGAAGATGGGCAAGGGCGATGGAGAGAAAAAAGACTGGTGGATGAACCTAAAGTGCAATCCCGATGAAGCTGTTATGTTACGCGATATATTCCCCTCGATTATTCCGGCTTATCACATGAACAAACGTTTGTGGAATACCGTCATTTTGGATGGCTCAGTCCCACAAGGTGAGGTAGAGCGGATGATGGATAACTCATTTAAGTTGGTGGTGAGTAAAATGACCAAGAAAGACCAAGCACTTATTTTACTACAGATGTAAAAACTCAATTATCAGCTTTTAATGCTTTTCTAACCAGTTCAAGGCATGAATCCATAACACCTGAGACTTTCGGCTAAAGAATTTCATATGTCCTATTTCATCTAATGCATAATCATCAGCAGATAAAGTGAGTGTTTCCGCACTCATTTTTGTGAAGACACTGAGCATGTCCTCAACATTTGCATCAATTGCGATCTCATCATCAGCTGCATTCACCCACATAGATGGCGTGGATAAATCATCATATAAATGAGTATGAACTGTTTTACCAAAGGAAGCTTTTACGTAGCCTTCACTATTGCACCAATCTCGCCATTGTTGAGCGACCACTTTAGGTAAAGGCTCGCCCATACCTAACCATTGAGATTTCGTATGACCAAAAAGAGTATTACTCAATGGGATAAAGAAATTCATAAAAAAGTGTGCCTTTATCGCATAGGTTCCGCTCATGTTCTTTAATTGACCGGATGAACTTGCAAAATTAAAGATGGAAGTGAAATCCTTCGCATTATGCATTAACCCAACAAGTTGACCTCCTGCACTATGTCCAATCAAATGATAGTTCGTATTAGGAAATGTTGTTTTAAGTTGCTCAAACACTGCAGGCATGTCTTTTTCACCCCAACATTGTAATGATGCATCACTTTTTCTTACGCTTCCAATCAAAGAGCCACCAATACCTCTATTATCAAAGGTGATCACGCCATAGCCTTTTTCCGCAAGGAAAGAGGCAAAGCTAGCATAAAATTGTCTTTGTATTCCGGTCGCAGGGCCTATTAAAATTGCCCCCTTAACGTCTGTTGTTGGCGAGTAGGTGGTTGCTGCAATAGCGAACTTGTCCACGCAAATAATTTTTGATTCCGTAGAATAAAAGTTAGGCATAAAAGTTGATGTATTTATTTTTAATAAGGCTTAATCTGGTATGACCACTTTACATGTGTTGTGCTAAAAATCAATAGATGAAAATGTGTGCTCTCTGTAGGAGGGGTATAGCTACGTTTGAACTAGAAAAATGTGTTACTCAAAGTTTTCATATTTTTCAAAAAACATTTTATTGAAGTGTATTTTAAATATTTCTGAAAAACTTTCCGCACACTCCTTATTCCACTAACTGGTTAAGCGTGCGATTAGTATGTTATTACTCACATGCAATTTGAATTCAGGGGTTATAATCTTGTCATTAAGGGAGTATCTATAATATGACGATCATAATCTAAATGAAAAACAGCATCTGCATATTTTGAAATGGTACCTGCCCCTTGTAGGCTAAGTCTTTGGAAATACTGAGTGAAATTTAATACCTCTGCGGGAGACATCACTTTTGAATTAGATAAGCCGATGTTTTTGGCTTGTAATTTTTGTTCTTGTTCTAATCGCCATTGGTAAACACAATCGAAAGACGGCGCTTGTAATGCTAACCAAAAGTCCATTTTTTTGTACAGTGGTTCATAAGCAATTTTAAGTTGTTGATTGACATAACTACGCCATTCTCCAGTTACGTCATGTTGTAATTCAAGTTCATTAATTGGGATTTGTAGTTGCTCATCTGTTTGTGGTGGTACGCCCCAGCACCAACCTTCTAATAAAATAATATCTACCGGTTTTTTTATCGAAGTCCATTGGCTTTCAGGAAGTGGCTCGTCGGTAGCTTTATTGAATTTTGGAATAGAAAACCCTGTTTTGTGCTCCGATAGTTGAGTTAATACATGATTAAGGGCGGTGACATCATGAGTGCCTGGAACACCTCTAGTCGCTAAAAGTGGGTGAATGTCGTATGCTAATTGATTGCGTATTTCGCTTGATAAGTAAAAATCATCTAAAGACATGACGACAACATTAAGCTGATATTGTGTTATTAAATATTCAGCAATAAAGTCGGAGAGTGTTGACTTACCACTACCTTGGCAGCCATTAATACCTACAAAATATGGGTTCTTGCTTATTTTAAATTGACTAACAAATTGATCAGCAAGTGGTTTGTAATGCTCTTTTACCGTTAGCCTAAATTCTTCAGGTAACCTATGTTGTTTAATAAAATCTGAAAGCATTTTTTCACCCTTGATAAATAATAAAAACTGTTATGGTCCTATCGCTTACGCCACTTACAATAAATCCAGCTATTGTTTCTAAGTATTACTTCTAAGTATTATTGAGCCTCGATACGTTTATTTGATGATAGAGCGGAAAAATATGCTCTTATTTTATCATGCCCACATGCCCACATGCCCACATGCCCACATGCCCACATGCCCACATGCCTATGCCCATGGCTCAGGGACGTCATCCCCGTGGTGTATTAGTCGGGGATCCAGTTTATAAAAAGTGATGGATCAGGACAATATGCATCCTTATTTTATTGTTCTTACGTAATGCTTTTATGAGTTTAATCATAGGAGTTATTATATGTTTTACCTGTTGTTACCACCAAATGATAGCGTTTTATCTCTATGACTAATAACATATTAAAATACCGAGATTATTTGCGATTATTTGATTTAATATCAAGCAAAGGTACTCAGTTAGGCAATCAATATGAGTTTGTAGGTATTCAAGCACAGTGTGATTTTGATGGTTATACTTGTTGGATAGCCTATAAAAATCTAACTCACTGATTGCATTTAATTGATAATTATAAGTTGATAGTTATCGATTGATCGACGAACTTGATAGGAGAATTTAATATTGTTAACACATAGACTGCTGGGCGTTATCTTTGACCTAGACAATACCTTAGTTTCTTCATCCTTGAACTTTGATAGTATTAGAAAGTCCTTAGGTTGCGCAAAAGAAATCGACTTATTGGATTTTGTTGATTCATTACCGCAAAAGCAACAGATTGATGCCAATAGAGTGTTAGTTGAATATGAAATCAATGATGCTCTCAATGCTAACAAGTTGGCCGGGACTGATGAGCTATTAACGCTATTGTCAAAACTTTCTATACCCTGTGCTATTGTCACGCGCAATTGTAAACAAGCAGCCTTAATAAAACTTAAAAATAATAATATTGATATTCCCATATTGTTAACACGGGAGGATCATAAAGCTAAACCCGCTCCTGATGCTTTATTACATTTAGCGGAATATTGGAATGCTCCACCTGAAAACCTGTTGTATGTAGGTGACTATTTATATGATCTTCAAGCGGCACAAAATGCCAATACCATGTCTTGCCTTGTCACTTATACCAAAACGGTGAGTTATGCGAGCTTAGCTAATATTGTAGTAAATGACCTTAGTGAGTTAAGTGACGCAATTAAAAAAAATATGCGGATGCTACTCGCGATATCCCA
>MAAB01029745.1_pt1 | contig 18366 bp, 14 predicted proteins | sample 1115991 | NCBI WGS metagenome assembly MAAB01 (sample SAMN04961124, study PRJNA320927) | seawater metagenome | isolation source: sample BD02T18 sea water enriched with oil for 18 days | place: USA:Gulf of Mexico | collected 2013-07-27
GAATAAACTTTTTAAACTTCTGTTTATTAATGAAGTAAATGTGGCTCCCCAAACTGGGCTTGAACCAGTGACACATGGATTAACAGTCCATCGCTCTACCAACTGAGCTATTGGGGAATCTCGCGTTAACCTCAGCGGCTAACGGGGCAGAATAATAAAGACCTGTGGCCTATGTGTCAACACAAAAATAATAAATTATTGAAATAAATATTGTTTGCTGAAGATGTGTTCATATTAGATTCTTTTGCACCACTTTTAGATGATTTTTTGTACTTGTCGATTATAAGGAATTATTTTAGCCTAATAATTAAGTAACGTTTTAGTTATCCCCTATTACTGTGGATAACTATGTGGATTATTGTGTAAGTTTATATTACTAATACGGTTTGATTGGCTTGCCCATAAGTCAACATAAATAATAATTGTTTTATTTTGTTATATTTCAATGGCTTATGGTTGTTCGGCTCAATATTTAACAAACAGGGTGATTTTTAACCATCTACTTTGCCGTCTATAAAAGTGTGAATTTTATATTTATAGCCATCTAGCCATTCTGAGTCTGTTGTAGTTTTCACTAGGAGTTACTAGTTAAAGACTCTTACACGTTTTTAACTTTTATGACATTGTCTAATTGTGCTTTTTGAGAAAGGGCGACAATCAGATAAATCTACACTAGGTAAAAGTTAGTTAATCTTTTACAATGTACCGCTACATATTATTTACTCAGACAGACAAAATAGAATCACTGATATTATTAAATGACCAAAACTAATACTGCGAAACATAATACTAAACGAGTTAATTTACTCGAAGACCCTGTTGCAAATACTCTTAAGCGTATGACCATTCCAATGATTTATGGCATGGTGCTTTTGATGACATTCAACTTAATAGATACTTTTTTTGTTGGGCTTCTAGGAACAAAGCCGCTAGCAGCGATTAGTTTTACATTCCCTGTTACTTTCACTGTACTGAGCTTAACTATTGGTTTAGGCATAGGTACTTCGGCAGTGATTGCTAAGTATTTAGGGAAAAAAGACACTAAATCTGCAAAAAATGCAGCGACAGCCGCATTGTATTTAGCTGCAATCATAGTGGCGTGCTTATCCTCAATAGGTTACTTCATAACAGATCCTTTATTTACATTACTAGGTGCTCAGCCATCTTTATTACCTTTAATTCATGAGTATATGGATATTTGGTATATCGGAAGTGTCTGTTTAATTGGTCCTATGATAGGTAACGCAGTATTACGTGCGTCAGGGGATACTAAGACACCGAGTATGATAATGGGAAGTGCTGGATTGATAAATGCGGTATTAGATCCTATTTTTATTTTTGGTTTTGGACCAATTCCCGCGATGGGCATCCAAGGTGCGGCAATTGCGACCTTAATTTCATGGATTTTTGGTTTAGCTTACGTGTTGTATATTTTAACTAAAAAACATGACCTTATTCATACAAGTATGCTGCCGATAAAAGAGCTGGTGATTGCTTGTAAAGATATTTTAAAGATAGGTTTACCCGCTGCAAGTGCAAATATGTTAACACCCTTAGCCGCAGCTATTATGACTGCAATTGTGGCATCATATGGTGAGGCTGCAGTAGCAGCCTTCGGTGTTGGCTCAAGACTGGAATCAATAGCTTGTTTGATAGTGTTAGCCTTATCTATGACGTTACCGCCGTTTATTAGCCAAAATTTTGGTGCTGGGCAATTACACCGTGTTGAAACAGCATACAAAGTCGCAATAAAGTTTATCTTAGCCTGGCAAATAGTTATTTATATTATTATGGCGGTATGCGCACATTGGATAGCAAGTGCTTTTAGTAAAGAGACTGAAGTAGCTGAATTAATCAAATTATTTATTTGGATACTGCCGCTGGGCTATGGCTTGCAAGGAATTATTATATTAACAAATTCATCATTTAACGCTTTGCATAAACCTATGATAGCTTTGGGGTTAAGTATCGTTCGTTTATTTGTTTGCTATTTACCATTAGCTTATTTAGGAAGTTTACTTTACGGCTTACCTGGTTTATTTGCAGGTGCTTTATTTGGAAATATTGTGATGGCGATGATTTCGTACCGATTATTTAGTAAAGAGTTTTCTCAAGTTGAGACAGCTTCAGCGGAGCAAGTGGTATGAAAAAGTTAACTATTTGTTCTGATTACATACCTAGTGGTGATCAACCAACAGCAATTAAGCAGCTATTAGATGGTATTGAATCAGGTTTAGCGCACCAAACACTTTTAGGCGTAACAGGCTCAGGCAAAACTTTTACCATTGCCAACGTGATAGAAAAGCTTAACCGGCCTACTATGATGTTAGCACCGAATAAAACCTTAGCAGCGCAACTGTATGGTGAAATGAAGGAGTTTTTCCCCAATAATGCCGTTGAGTACTTTGTTTCATATTATGATTATTATCAGCCTGAAGCATATGTGCCGACAACAGATACTTTTATAGAAAAAGATGCTTCTGTAAATGAACATATTGAACAAATGCGCCTATCAGCTACCAAGGCACTACTTGAACGTAGAGATGTCATCATTATTGCTTCTGTGTCTGCAATATATGGTTTAGGTGATCCTGACTCATACTTAAAAATGATGTTACATATCAGTCAGGGTGACATTATTAATCAGCGAGATATTTTGCGCCGCCTTGCTGAGCTGCAATATACTCGAAATGATGTTGCCTTTGCACGGGCTACTTATCGAGTGCGTGGTGATGTCATTGATATATTTCCTGCCGAATCTGATCGTCTAGCTTTACGTGTTGAATTGTTTGATGAAGAAATTGAGCGCATAAGTCAATTTGATCCTCTCACAGGGCAAGTAGAAAGAACCTTGGCTCGAGTTACTGTATACCCTAAAACGCACTACGCAACACCTCGAGAGAAAATTCTAGCAGCAGTAGAGCAAATTAAAATTGAGCTTAAGCATAGATCTCAACAACTTAAAGATAATAATAAATTAGTTGAAGAACAGCGTATCACTCAACGAACCCAATTTGATATTGAAATGATGACCGAACTTGGTTATTGCTCTGGTATAGAGAATTATTCTCGCTATTTATCAGGGAGAGAGGAGGGAGGTGCGCCGCCCACACTATTTGATTATTTACCTGATGATGGCTTACTTATTATTGATGAGTCTCATGTTACTGTGCCGCAAATTGGTGCTATGTATAAAGGAGATCGATCACGTAAAGAAAATCTGGTGGAATATGGTTTTAGACTTCCCTCTGCATTAGATAACAGACCTATGAAGTTTGAAGAGTTTGAAGCTATTTCGCCTCAAACCATTTATGTCTCTGCGACACCCAGTAACTATGAATTAGAAAAATCGACTGGCGATATTGCCGAGCAAGTGGTTAGGCCCACGGGGTTACTTGATCCTATTATTGAAGTGAGACCAGTTGAAACGCAAGTTGATGACTTATTATCAGAAATCAATAAACGTTTACCATTAAATGAGCGGGTTTTAGCCACAACGTTAACTAAACGAATGGCGGAAGATTTAACTGACTATTTGCATGAACATAACATTAAAGCACGTTATTTACATTCTGATGTTGATACAGTTGAACGTGTAGAAATTATAAGAGATCTTAGACTTGGAAAATTTGATGTTTTAGTTGGGATTAACTTGCTTCGTGAAGGCTTAGATATGCCTGAAGTATCTCTAGTTGCAATTTTAGATGCTGATAAGGAAGGTTTTTTACGCTCAGATCGCTCTTTAATTCAAACCATTGGTCGAACAGCTCGTAACATTAATGGTCGCGCAATCTTGTATGGAGACAGAGTTACAGGCTCTATGCGCCGTGCTATTGATGAAACAGAACGACGCAGAGTTAAGCAACACCAATACAATGTAGACAATAATATTACTCCACAAGGCGTTGTTAGAAAAATAACTGATGTTATGGGCGTTGGAGACTATAGTGATGCGAAGTCATTTGATAAAGTGGCTGAAGCTCATAAAAATTATCATATTAATCAACAAGCAGAAGAGCCTCTATTAACTACAACAGAAATTGACAGTAAAATAGTTGAACTTGAAAAAATTATGCAAGGACATGCCCAGAATTTAGAGTTTGAACAAGCCGCATCTGTGCGTGACAAAATTGCAAAATTAAGGGTACAGCAGCTCTCTACTTAACTTGATGTTAGAGTAAACCAGTCGCATAAAATGTTTCCGCACTCGGGGTTATCTCAGCATAGCATTAATAAATTTGTCAAATATGGCTATTCCATATCTGACAAATTTTTTAGTTCTTGTTTGCCTCAACACTCCCATAGACCTTTTAAAAGCCTTACAGACTGCTTTTTGTTTAGATTCAGACACTTTAAATATATTGCTTATTTGTGAATGAATAAGCATTTCTTCAATCAATACCCTGCTAAAGTCCTTGTATTGTTCACTGAGTGGAAATAACTTAATGGGCTTAGTATTACTTAAGCTCTTGTATTGAGTAATGACCTAGAATATTAGCAATTGCATCACTATTGCAGTGGGGGAGGTGGCTAATTTCTTCTATTATTCGGTCTTGTATATCAACCGGGAATAATAATAAATGTTCCATATAAAGGTGAGCTTGTGTCTCATTATTTGAATCAATCATCTGCTTCAAACGTCGTGCTTGATATTTCCAAGTCGCGCTCATAAGATATCCTCAATTATTCATTGAACATCTCTTAAGTCTAGGGCTAAAGCGTGTCATTGGTTATAAAACTTTTGTCTTAAAAGCAAATCAAAGGAAGATAATAATCTATGGTTCATTAAATGATTAATAAACATTGTGTTAATTGTCAAATTAAATAGAGCAAAGCTAGATTTTTCTTTATTTACCGCAGTGAGGGCATTTATCGTGGTGATTTTCGCGTTTTAATTGGGCAATACTTCGATGAAAATCTTCATGGTCAATTTCTAATTTATCAGCTAAGTTAACTAGATCTTGATATTCATCTTGGTTGATAAAACCGTCAGTGAGTGCGTCTTTGATTTTGTTGTCTAGGTTTTCTTTTCGCTCTCTCAGTTCTTCGCCGAATCGAGCTGCCAACATACCCGCAGGTAATGCAACTAAACCTACACCGATAAGCATAATAATAGTGGCAATCACTTTGCCTAATGCAGTAATTGGAACAACATCACCATAGCCAACTGTAGTCATTGTGACAACAGACCACCAAAGAGAGCGTAAAATGCTGCCAAATGTGTCAGGTTGAATCTTTCCTTCAATAGCATGCATCAAACTAGCGGCAATGATAATAAGAAAGATCATAACCATCATAGCTGCTGTAATGCTTTTTAATTCTTTCGCGATTACGGAAATAAATATATTAAAGCCTTTAAAATAATGCGTTAGCTTTAATAAACGCAATACGCGAATAAGGCGTAATGAACGTAAATCTATACTAAAGAACATGGCAATAATAAAAGGCAATATAGCAATAAGGTCGATTAAAGCAATCGGGGTAAAAATATACCTAACTCTTGCTTTGGTATGAGTTAGGTGAGCATATTCTTTAGCTTCGACACAACACCACAAGCGTAAAAGGTATTCTACACAAAAAAGAGATAAAGAAATAAATTCAAACACAGCAAATTCGAGTAAATATTGCTGATGAATAGTTGACTCTGATTCAAAAATAGCGGCAATTACATTCGTAATAATCAGTATAATCAAAAATAGATTAATACTCTTTGCCACAATACCTATATTCGAGTGACCTTCAAGCAGTTGATAAGCTTTCGTTCTATATGCTTGAGCAACATTGCTACTTGTATTGTTTGCATCTAATTTTGAATCAGTCATAGCGTCATTTATTTACGTTACTCATCTGAAGCAATTTGAGTTTTTATTCGTAGGGTATTGGATCTGCGGCATTATTTTCTTCAAAAGCTTCTAAGCGCTCTTGACACGCACTACATTTACCACAAGCTTTATCTCGTCCGTTATAACAAGTCCAAGTATTACTATAATCTAGACCCATCGAAATGCCATCAGCAAGGATTGCTGTTTTATCGACGGTTAAATAAGGGCTAAATATTTCAACACTCTCGTAATTGGCAATTTTACAAACATCATTCATTTTTTCGACAAACTCAGGTCGACAATCAGGGTAAATAGCATGGTCACCAGAATGCGCACCATAATAAACTTGGTTAGCCCCAACTGATACTGCATAAGCTACCGCCAAAGAAAGTAAAATCATATTACGATTAGGCACAACCGTTGATTTCATATTGTCTGCTTCGTAATGACCTTCAGGAATATCAATATCATCTGTAAGCGAAGAACCTGCGAGTAATTGATTAATTGCCGAAATATCAATTACTTTGTGACTAACGCCTAACTCTTTACAAACGGTACTAGCACACTCCAATTCTTTTACGTGACGCTGGCCATAATCAAAGGATAACGCAAATACTTGCTTTCCGTCTTTTCTAGCACGGTTTAATACAGTAAAGGAGTCCATGCCACCAGAATAAATAACAACAACTTTTTCAGCCATTTAAAAGCTCTCTTAATTGATCTAAGGTATAATACCAAGCAGACTAATTTAGTGTACAGCTTAGAGTTTTAGTAGCGAGCGTAAAACAAGTAAAATTATTTAAACATAGTTATTCTATATTTCATTCATTTTCTGATGTTTTAAGTTTGCTAATGAGCTCCCAAGGGCGAGTTTAAAAGGCATATATGCATCGTTATTGATTTTGACAATGGAATAATCATTATCTGTAATCAATGCCTTGACTCTAAGTCTTTTAACTCTCGCTAAGCGTTCAATTAATTAGTCTGGTTGGTATAGTAATAATGCCTATTATTTTACTTGAAATAACTAATGGGCTAAAGCAGAAAGTGAATACCACGCTTAATAATATAACCACAATGCAGAAGAGAAAACCATAATACCCATGAACTATAAAATTAATGAACTTTTTGAGACTATTCAAGGGGAGGGCTCTTTTACGGGCCAGCCATCAATTTTCATTCGGCTGCAGGGGTGCCCTGTCGGATGTTCGTGGTGTGACACTAAGCATACTTGGGATATAGCACTTGAAGATCAAGTAAGTCCAGACACCATGTTAGCTAAAAAATCAGAAACATCTCAATGGGCAAACTTTTCGCCTGCAGATATTCTAGCCTTAGTGAAAGAAAAAAACTTTAAAGCAAAACATATTGTTATTACTGGTGGTGAGCCTTGTATGGTTGACTTAACACCATTATGTGAAAGTTTAGAAAAGCAAGGCTACAGCACTCAAATTGAAACCTCTGGAACCTTCGAAATTAACACAACCAAAAAATGCTGGGTTACCGTTTCTCCTAAAATAAAGATGCGTGGTGGTTATGACATCTTAGCGAGTGCTATGACACGTGCGAATGAAATAAAACACCCTGTAGCAACAGAGCAGAATGTAGATGATTTAAAAGCACTACTTGCACTGCATCAAGTTGAAAAAACTCCAGTATATTTACAGCCAATTAGTCAAAAGAAACGTGCAACCGATTTAGCGATAGCAACATGCATTGCTAACAATTGGCGCTTATCGGTGCAAGTTCACAAATATATTGGTATCGAATAATTACACTTGGGCAGTACGTCAATTAACGAAGATTTTTGGTACGCGTTTAGAAACTCGCGTTAATAATTCATAATTAATGGTATCGCTGTTTTGAGCAACGATATCAATATTTAAATTCTTGCCCCATAACTCAACAGTATCACCGATTTTAGTGTGTATTAAATCGGTTATATCAACAGTGATCATGTCCATTGATACTCGCCCAACCAATGGAGCGAGAGAACCGTTAATATATACAGGTGTACCTGATTTAGCATTGCGAGGATAGCCGTCAGCATATCCGATGGCTACTGTTGCTAACTTTGTATCTCGTTGGGCTTGCCAATTGTTACCATAACCTACAGATTCGCCAATTTTTACTGTATGTATAGCAATAATATTAGCTTGCAATGTCATCGCAGGAATGAGTGCTCGGGTTTTGGGGCTTTCACCGATAGGGGACGCACCATAAAGTGCTAAACCTAATCGATTATAATGGCCGTGACTTTCAGGCCAATTTAAAATACCAGCGGAGTTAGCCATGCTAAATTTACAACCGTATTTTGCGACTAATGCCTTTAATTTTTCGAGTTGTTTGCTAGGTCTAATACAATCAATTTGATCAGCGGTTGCATAATGTGAACATAATACCAAGTTGTTAATTTGTACAGCAGATAGTTGAGACATGACATGGTCAACTTGTTCAACTTGGAATCCTAAGCGATTCATCCCAGTATCAACTTTTAACCATATATCGCCAGAGAATTCAGGACTAACTGATTTCAGCCACCCTAGTTGATAATCACTGTGCAGCATTAAAGCAAAATTATTGTCTAGCGCTAACTCAATATCAGTTTCTTTAAGAGGACCTTCAAGTACGAGTACCTTGGTATTAATCCCATCTGCACGAAGTGCTAATGCTTCGTCAATGAATGCAACGGCAAGAATATTCACTTCAGCACTCAGTGCTTGAGCAACTTTGCTGGCATTATGACCATATGCATCGGCTTTGATAACTGCAATGGTATTGCTGTTACTTGATAGGCTCGCAATATATTGATAGTTTTTAACGAGGGCGTCCAAGTCAATAATTGCTTTGGTAAGTCTAGATGTATAACTCATGTGATTTCTACTGATGACTAGTGTGGGAAAATAAAGTGGGACAACGAAATAATTGTCACTTTTTTTCTATTTATTATGAGTTATCAGTGTACCATGATAATTATTGTGCGCTTTATCTTAATCGTTAAATTTGTGGTTACGTGATTAAGTTATAGTCGATTGAAAACACCCCTATTCACCTTAATGAGAAAACTTCATGAACACGCAAGCAAAGTTAGTTAATGAGCTGAACAATATAACAACAGAAGGGCAGAACCCTAACACGCTGGATATAGACTTACTTGATTCTCTTGGTGTACTTAAAAAAATAAATGCAGAAGATCAAAAAGTCGCTGCGATTGTAGGCATGCTGCTACCTGAAATATCTAAAGGGGTTGACCTGATTGTTGACGCTTTTGCCGCTGGCGGTCGCTTAATTTATATCGGTGCAGGTACGAGTGGCCGACTTGGTGTACTTGATGCCGTTGAGTGCCCACCCACTTTCAGCGTGTCCAATGATCAAGTCATAGGTATTTTAGCTGGTGGTGATCGTGCTATGTATAAAGCGGTGGAGGGTGCTGAAGATAATAGAGAGCTCGCTATTGATGATTTGAAAGCAGTTAACTTATCCCATAAAGATGTGGTTGTCGGTATAGCTGCCAGTGGACGCACGCCTTATGTCTTATCAGCAATGGCTTATGCCCGTGAGCAGGAGGCAAAAGTGATCGGTATTAGTTGTAGTCCTAATAGCCTTTACGCTAAGAATACTCATATTAATATCTGCGCGGTAGTTGGCGCAGAAGCTCTTACGGGCTCTACTCGAATGAAATCAGGTACAGCACAAAAACTTATTTTAAATATGCTAAGTACTGCGAGCATGATCCGAAGTGGCAAAAGTTATCAAAACTTGATGATTGATGTGAATGCCAGTAATGAAAAACTTTATGCGCGCGCTGTTCGCATTGTGATGCAGGCAACAGAGTGTGACTTTGCTACGGCAGAGAAGGCATTAACTCAAGCAAAAAACCAAACAAAGCTTGCCAGTTTAATGGTGTTAACAGGTTTAGATTATCCTCAAGCAGAGGCTGCGTTAGCCAAGAAAAATGGCTTTTTACGAAAAGCGGTCGAACAACAAGCGAATGAGTGAAACATTGATGAAATTAGTGCTTATTACCAAAGTTATTGCCATATTTATTAGCTCTTATCTATTCTCTTTCAGTTTACAAGCTAATGTAAATCAAATCGTTGTAGGAGCAGAGCAAGTTGAACAGTACTTACCTGAATTAACAGGGAAAAAAGTAGGGTTAGTCGTCAATCAAACTTCTACTGTTTTCAAAGAACATTTAGTTGATGTTTTATTGAAAAATAACGTTGATATTAAGACTATCTTTGCGCCCGAACACGGTTTTCGTGGTAACCATGATGCAGGAGAAAAGTTTAATTCAAGTGTTGATAGTAAAACTGGCATACCCTTAATTTCATTGTATGGTAAAAATAGAAAACCCACGTTAGCAACGTTAAAAAAACTTGATGTAATTGTTTTTGATATTCAAGATGTGGGTGTACGTTTTTATACGTATATCAGTACGATGCATTATATGATGGAAGCTGCAGCTGATGCAGGGATCAAATTCATTGTGTTAGACAGACCAAACCCAAATGGTGCATTTGTCGATGGTCCTGTACTTGAAAAAGAATTTCGTTCATTCGTTGGTATGCATCCAATACCGTTATTACACGGAATGACTGTAGCTGAGCTTGCGCAAATGATTAAAGGGGAAGGCTGGTTAACAAGTTTAAATAACCTTGATCTCAGCGTTTATAAAATAAAAAACTATCAGCGAAAAATAGCTTATCGTTTACCAATAAAACCAAGCCCTAACTTGCCGAATTCGCATTCGGTTGCTTTATATCCCTCATTAGCGTTTTTCGAAGCCACACCTGTGAGTATTGGCCGTGGAACACCTTTTCCATTTCAGGTGATCGGTCATGACAATATACATATTGGAGATTTTAGTTTTACTCCGATTTCAATGCCTGGAGCAGCGAGTAAACCTAAATTTATGAATGTTAAATTACAAGGAGAGGATCTTCGCCAAGTGGTTAGCCATGGCTTAGATTTACGTTTTATCCTGAACTGGTATAAAGCTTTTGCAGAACAAGATGCTACTTTTTTTAATAGTCCAAAATTTATGGATAAGTTAGCAGGTACGGATAAATTAAGAAAAGCTATTATTGCAGGACAGAGTGCTGAGCAAATTAAATTAAGTTGGCGAGTGGGTATTGCAGATTTTATCCAAAAGCGTAAACCGTATTTGTTATATCCTTAATACAACCTAACTATTAGCTAGGCGGAAATTTAACTTGTTGAGTGAGAGCCGTTACCTTATAACTCAGTGTATCGCTAAGCTGCTGCTGTTTTATTACTGCCAGTAATTTTTGCTTTATACAATGCTTTATTTGCACGAGCAATTAAATCATTGAGATCTTCATCATACATTTGCGCGACACCAGAACTGCAGGTAATTTTAATATCATCTGGCCAACTAGCTTCCTGCATGGTCACTCTAATTTTATTCGCAACATCAAGAGCTTGAGATAACTCAGTGTCAGGGCATACTAATAAAAATTCTTCATTATTCCAACGAGCAACTGTATCACTAGAACGGCATGTTTTATCAATGTTATTGACAAATTGTTGTAAAATTTTGTCTGCTGTTTGTTGACCATAGTTAGGGTACAAATCTTCAAAGTAATCAATATTGATAAAAATGATGCTTAATTTGTGTAAATCACTAGGGGTTAGTTGGTCAAAACATTTACGTAATCCAATACGATTGAGTGCGCCTGTTAAAGGGCAGCTCATAGCACCAAATTCAAGAGGGTGGCTCGTTTGTTCTGGAGTGTCAATCAGTACTTTTTGAGCTGGAACCAAGCGGCGAATAATATAACCCACAGCGATACTCCATAACATGATTAATAATGTTATCAGGGTTGTTTCCCCAATGTATTTCCCTTTTAACTCTATGCGTTCAATGGTGATTTGATAGCTTCCTTGTTGTACTTTTTTACTCGGTGCAATAGCAATTGAATAAATGTTTGAAAAGTCAGTTCCGCCATTATTTAGTGTCAAATTATGACTGTTGTTCCACCACTGAGGTATTGAAAAATCCGTTAGTTTTAGCCAAACAGGATTTGTAACATAGGCTTCTAAATACTCCAATGTATTTGGCTTTAAAACCTCTTTATTTTGTTGAGTGGAGTAACTGGAATTAAAGTTACGTAATTCAATGCGGGTGCCGGGTTGTGTTGGGTGACTATGCTCAATCCATAAACCTATTTGCTGATAATTTGATAAATCTAATCCTGTGGAAGGCTTTTGTTTACTTAAGTCTTGTAGATTTACTATTAATTCACAGTAAGGCTGATCAAGGTGAGAATTTGATATTTGACAACTAAATTTAAGGCCATGATTAGTTTTTACGACAGTAGCAATAGAAGCACCTAATACTGCGCGATCATCTACAACCTTAATGTCTGCAGTATTTAAGTTGATTACTTTATGTTTATTTATATCAAGAAACAGTAATGCAGAGATAATTATTGTTATAAATATCAGGGAAATAACAGCATAAAACTCAAGTTTTTGCTGCGAACCTTTTACTTCTTGCATGAAAGGGCAATTCCTTAAACTTGATGAACGAGTCCAATCGTAAATATCCCATAAGGCTAAAGTTAAGATAAAATCTTTATTTGGGGAAAATTGAACATAACGCCTTACTACTTTAAAAGTAATACACCATTAGCAAAAATACCAATGTCTTTAGCCTAACGCTCATTTTAAAGAGTTAAATTGACATGCATCAAAAAAGATACGGTATTTAAACAAATGATTATTCTTTTATTACAGTATATTGAATTGGATTGATCGTATTAAAAATACATCAAGTAATACTGTCTAATTTAGTATTGTTATAAGTAAAATATGTATGTTGGATAAACACTGTTTCCGTAAAGTGTTTTCTGAAAAGTAGTAAAATAATACAAAAATTATTAAAATTAGCTAAAAAATTCTTGCCTTGATTTATACGTTACTTTTGCTATTTAATTTCAATAAAAGTTATGTAAAGTAATGTTTATATAAAATATGTTGAGAAAACACTTAATCTGACCTTCTTGAATATCTTTCTACTTCCTCCCTTTACTGAATGATTCAATCAATTGCAAAAACGCTCTTTTAGGCTAAACTTTTTGTAAATTAGTAATAAATATTTACTTTACCAATGTATGTTGCTGTTTGAAGGGTAGATATAGATTTATTTACACACATTGGGGGTATTATTATGAGTCAATATTTTCTCACTACCTATCATCAATCAGCATTAGTAGCGGCGCAAATTTTGCCGCAGACAACAACTAAACTTCTACACTTTTTTTATCATTTCTTACGGTTTCAATTAAATATGCCGCCGCCAATTGGCATATACCTATACAAATTAGAGCGCTATTTCGTATTTGTTATCAACTTTTCACCGTTTAAATATGTAAATTCCATCGACAAATTACGAGGACTTCAAGATTTATTCGTAGAGAACGACAGGTACCTAGCTGATTATGGCTAAACCTTTCGGATTATTTTAGTAAATAAAACTAGCAGTTACATTTTGGTTAAAAATAAAAATTTATACATTTCAGGTACAAAAGGGAAAGTATTATGAATAGTTTTACCAATAGAGAATCGACTACTATTCCTCAACAATTTGCACTGCGTTCTTGGGTCTCGCTAGAGCCAGGGCTTGAGGAAAATGAGTGGGTATTGATAGATAACCGCAGCGGAGCTATTTGTACCTGTAATGATAGTGCCGGGGTATTGTTGGTTGCCTTGCAAAATGGTACCACCTGCGACCAATTAGCCGATGCCTTGACCAGTCGATTCGATGTGTCAGTGATAGAAGCACGACAAGACGCACTACTTTTCATTCAACAACTCAGTGGTACAGGATTTGTTTATGAAAACTTCTAATACTCGAGTTGCCATTACTGGTTTTGGTGGCCTTGATATTCCACATGCAGGAGCAAGTGTCGCCAGAGCATTACGTGCAGGTTGGCAAGGACCGCTTACTATTGATGCGTTAGTTGATGATTCGGCGATGACGGGAGCATGGCAGCCTGGCTTGGTTGATACAGTGACACGGATTCAAAGTCCACTTAAAGGAGATGAGGCGTTTTATTCAAGTCTACTCAGTGCTCAAAAAAAATTGGGGTTTAATGCGTTCATCCCATGTTTAGAGCAAGACATTGCTGCTACTGCACGATTGGCAGAGCGACTTCGAAAAAATAACATAGATACACTTGTACCCAATGCCGATAAAGTTGCTCAATTGGGGGCACTCACTTTAGCCTCCTATCTACACCAACATCATATTGCGTATCCACACAGTTTGATTGCACACCATTTACATGAAGTGGCCCATTATGCCGATCATCTAGGTTATCCTGTTCTCGTCAAAGGCGCTGAATTAGAATTAATTGCCTATAACGCTGAGCAGGTATTACGTTTTTCATCTGCGGTACTCGAGAGAGATCGACGGTCCGGCGTACTTTTGCAGGCCCGCATTGCGGGTGAGGCTTACTCGTTGTCTTGTCTTATTAATCAACATGGTGAGCGAGTTGATAATCTTTCATGTAGAAAACTGGCTATCAACAGTAATGGCCACTCGGTTTGCAGCAGCATTATTGATAGCCCTGAGTTAGAGTCCCAAGGACTGGAAATTATCAAGAAATTGGATGCTCGTGGACCTATAACTTTAGATTTGATCCACCCAACAGGCGGTTCAATTTACTTTTTAGAAGGTGTTAAATCTTCTCTACCTGATTGGTGTATGTTAGGTCATTGGGCCAATAAAAACTTGGCTGTAGAACTACTTAAACTATTAACCGAGCCTGAGATAGATAGCACGATTATCCCTGAAAATAGAACAAATGACGCCCCATTGTTAGTTCGTAGTATTACCGAAGCAGCAGTGCGACTCGATGATATGCAACATTTAGATCGCCATGGTCACATAAATGTGACGGAAATAGATAACGCTCAAGCAAGAATCTACAATAGCAACACATCAATAGGTCATTCTGAGGGAGTACGTGTTGCGGTAACCGGCACGAGTAGTTTTGATCTTGTTAATTCAGGTATTGGCGTTGCCAGAGCATTACGAAGCGCCTCTGGTGGTTTACATTTAATTGGCCTTTGTTATGGCACATTTGACTCAGGGGCTTATAACAAAGAGTTGTTTGATGTTTGTTTTCAATTACCTATTACAGAAAATGACAATGCCTTATTCGAAAAGCTTAAAAAAATTATAAAAATGCAACCCATCGATGTATTAATTCCTTGTTTGGATGGCGAAATACCTTTCTTTATCAAGTTTGCTGATGAGCTAAAAGAACTGGGCGTACATACTCTATTACCCAACCTAGATAGCTTTGAGAAACGGAGTAAAACACAGCTCTTTAGCGGTATTTATAAGGCGAACCAACAAGGTTTTGTGATCCCAGAAACCATAAGTGCCCGTAATGAAGATGAAGTGTTAGCAGCCGTTAAAAAAGTCGGCTTACCTGCCGTGGTAAAAGGGCCTATCTCTTTTTGTGTCACTGTGATTGATGAAAGTCAGGCGAAAGCAGCTTGGCACACACTGTATTATGATGGAATGAAAGAAGTTTTGGTTCAGCCAATGATCAGCGGGCCAAGTTTTGCTGTGGCAACGGTTTGTAACCATCAGCATGAACCGCTAACAATGTTAACAGTGAAAAAATTAAGCTTATGTCCTAAAGGTAGCACTTGGCGCGCCATGCGGTTACCTCAATTAGAATTAGAAGCGGCTTTTGCCCGTTTCTTAAAAGAAATTAAGTGGGTAGGGCCAGTTGAGGGAGAATTCATTAGGGACGAAATACTAGACCGCTTTTATCTTATCGAGATCAATCCACGTTTTACTGGCTGGATCTACTACTCTGCCACACTAGGATCAAACCATCCCCAACAGGCTGTACACACTGCACTAGGTGAAGAAATAACCCCTGAACCAGACAAAACAGACCTTGTATTTGTAAGAAGTACGACTGAATTACGATTACAGCCTTATCAATTGGCCTCTTTCTCGACCAAGGGATATCTACACCATAATCGAATTGTTTCAGACCAAATTAAGGAAAGTTGATACCATGACTATTGCACTTAAACCTTACCACCGACCAGTTATAGAGGTTTTGCCATTTTTGGCTTTGGAGAAACACCAACTACATAATATAACGGTTGCTGCAGATGAACCCTTAACGTTGGATACTGCTGACTTACTGCACAAGTTTGGCTCGCCACTTTACGTAGTGTCAGAGCAAAAATTACGTCAAGATTTTAAAAATTTTAAACGCAGCTTTAGTGATGAACACGTCAATACCAAAGTGGCATATTCCATAAAAACGAATTATTTACCTGCAGTTTGCGCCATTCTTCGTCAAGAAGGCGCCCAAGCTGAAGTCGTTTCCGGGATGGAATATGAGTTGGCACGCACCTTAGGCATTCCCGGCAAAGAAATTATATTTAATGGTCCTCATAAAACGCAATCAGAACTGAAATTAGCACTGAGTGAAGGGGCACTGGTAAATATTGATAACTTCAATGAACTTGAACTCATAGAGCGACTATCTGAGGAATTATTGACCCCTGCGAGAGTTGCTATCCGGGTCAATTTTCGTTTTGGTACTAATCCATGGACCAAGTTTGGGTTTAACAATGAAAATGGTGAGAGTTTAGGTGCACTTAGGAAAATATCCCGTAATAACAAACTTCAATTTGAAGGTTTCCATTGTCATGTTGGTACCTTTGTTTTAGTCCATGAACTTTACGCTAATGCTGTTGAAAAACTTATAGAATTAGCGAAACAAGCGAGAGATTTGGGGCTTAATCCTACAAGTCTTGATATTGGAGGGGGCTTTCCTTCAGCCAATACTCTCAGACCTGAGTATGACTTACCCGGCGGCAGTCAACGTACAAATAATGATTTTCTGTTACCTTATGCGGAGCATATTTTTGGTCAATTACGAAAACATAGCGAGTTATTTGGCCATAATCCAACGTTGATACTGGAACCTGGACGCGCAATAGTCGATGCCTCAACACAACTTCTAAGTACTGTTATTGCAAAGAAAGAGATAGTTGGTGGCCGCAGTGCGGTTATTATTGATGCGGGTGTAAATTTAGTTCCAACGGTTTGTTATTACAATCATCAAATAAAAACGGTTGCAGCCACAACGACTGAAGAAAGAGGGTTATTAAAGCCAGTCGATATCTTTGGTCCTTTGTGTATGCAAAGTGATAGATTACGTGAGCAAATACTGATGCCAGCACTAAATGTTGGTGACCATTTGAGTATCGGTAATGTTGGCGCATATTGTCACACCCAGTCGAATCAGTTTATTCAACCTAGACCAGCGACCATATTATTAGGTGAGCAGGGACCAGAACTAATTAGACGGGCCGAGACTTTCCGAGATATATTTGCGCTTGATCTTTTGCCAGGCCGACTGCGTGATGATAAATGTCAATTTTAAAAATCATTTTACCGTTCAATGGAGATCATTCGCTCAACTTGCTTTTTTAGATCGGCAAATATCCGGTTTTTTTATTTTTTTAGCGATTGCTTTCGTTTCGGTGTGGTCAGCTTTTGCAGCTATCATTGCGGTATTAATTAACAATAGCTTAAGTCTTATTATTAAAGACTACACTTTACAAGAGTGGAGGCTAGGCATTGCTGGTTATAACGGTGCAATAATTGGCATGTATTGGGGCGACTCTATACTTAGCATCAAGGGACTGTGCTTGTTTCTTATTACGCTGCTAGTTTGCCTATTTCTTGAGTTTCGATTACGTGCTTTACTCATCCCAAGGCAATTGCCAGTGTTATCTCTGCCAGCGATGCTTAGCATTTTGGTGATTGTATTAACAATTTCAATCTTTTCATTCGATCCCAATTATCTTTTTTTTACTGGGAAAGCTGTGCCTATTTTGCAGACGTATAGTAGAGAAATTGCCATAATTCTTGTGGTGTCTGCTATGGCATATCAATACCCGCTTGCAACTTTGCAAACCCTAGGTGTCAGCTTAGTAGGCGGTCTTATAGCTCAGTGGTTTACCGGATTAAACTTTTATGCTTTGGTTGACTTATGGGCAATTAACTTGCCATTGGCGTATTTCTCGATAAAAACACTATTTTTGAAACACTCTAGCTTATCGACATTAGCAGCAACAATGAATACATTGTTGGCAGGGTGTATTTGGTTTTTCTGGTTAATCACTGGATTAGAGCAATTAAGCGCGCCTCTCTTATTCCCATTTATTTTAAGCAGTTTGATAACATTAATTTTTTTCAGACGGTATAAAGATCATAACCTACTTCAAAGTGAACTTTGGAGAACATTTCAACTGCTGTTACTCAATCGATTAAAGGCGAAACATTGCGTGGCCATTACGGGATCAGGAATACGTAAAGGCGCATTGCCAGATTATCCCTCTGGCCAATGGTTAGATCCCAAAGTGCCAATCACTAGTTACACGCTAGCTGAATTTAAAGCGTCGAAACGTTGCCGTTATCTCTATTGGAAAGCATCTTATGACTATTACCAGCAAGCGTTGACAATGA
>MAAB01001540.1_pt1 | contig 18338 bp, 14 predicted proteins | sample 1115991 | NCBI WGS metagenome assembly MAAB01 (sample SAMN04961124, study PRJNA320927) | seawater metagenome | isolation source: sample BD02T18 sea water enriched with oil for 18 days | place: USA:Gulf of Mexico | collected 2013-07-27
CAGATGCTTTATGCAATTACCTCGCAATCACTTACAATGCTGTTTTTTGTCATTTTCAATTAGGATTCCAGCGCGGATATGAGTAAATCAGCCACTACAACCCATACCCCTATGATGCATAGGTGTGTTCGTACTGATTAATAAGGATTTTCTCTAAACTAGACCAACAACCTACGCTTTAGCCTACGCTTATTTGTGTGTTTTGATGATATGTGTTGATTTTATATGAGCTTAGAAGGCTTAGAGTTGTGTCCTAAAGACCACAATGATGAGGGATGATTATTACTGATAACCTCTGATGTGTATCAGAGCCATCTTTAATCTACTCCCGTCATTAATATTTAACAATAGCCATTAGTCGCTTCAGACTCTTGGGGCTGGCATCGTCTAAATAGAATTGCTATAGAGCGCTTTATAATTTTATATATAGCGAATAGCAGTCCCAGCACGAGCAGTCCTTTAAGACCAATAACCACCAACTGAACAAATAACAATAGAAGGCATAACATCACCAAGCCATTGGTTAGTTCTTTAATGCCTATGCTTTTTGCAGTTCCCTTTAAATACTCTTTCATAGATATAGTTTTCATAGCGTTTCCAGTATTGTTTATTAAGGTTGAAGTGAATTCAGATAAGCCACTGCTTCTGATGCTCTAGCAGAAGCCCAGAACACGGCCTTAGGGTCTTTCTCTAATACATTGATCCAGCTAGCTATATAATCAGCATGATCTTGCCTAGGGCTATTAGTCACCCCAAGCTGGGCACAGGCAAAAGCCGAACCCAATTCAGCAACCAGTTCTTCCATTGCATAGGAAGCATCGCCAAAGCGGCCTGACATATCACGATCACAGCGAGACTTGATACCAGTCCAGTGTGTTAGCTCATGAAGCAGCACAGCATAGTAGGCCTCAGTCTCGTTAGAAGTTTTAGTCCCTTTAAACAGTTCTCTATCTGGCATTACAATCTTATCCAGTGCCTTGGTGTAGTAAGCCCTATCACCGCCATGCTCTAGCACAGCGCCTGTAGCAGAGACAAAGTTGTCTACTGATACAATCACATTAGTTTTATCTATTAACGGCTGTGGTGGCTCCCAGCCAGCGACTTGAGCCACATTGAATACCGTTGCAGATCGCAACAGCACTTTAGGTCTATCACCGTCATCCTCTTCAGTTTTAGGCAATGGTTTATAGATAACAATCTTGGAACCTTTTTCACCCTTGGCGACTTGAGCACCAAGAGATTGCCACTGTTTATAAGTTGCCCATTCAGCACCGCCATAACTTTTCTCCTGAGAGATAACCCATAGGCTTAGAGCATTAATGCCATTGTAGTGATTATCAGTCGTTGCATTAATAGGCATAGCAGCTTGTTTATGCCAAGGCATTTCACAACCCTTACTGTCTTTCATAGCAGCGATAATGTGATTGGTAATTTCTTCATGCAAATTAGTTTTCATAATAATTCTCCAAACAGCAGGCACGGCAATGCCTCAGCAGTTAGCCGTGACGCTGATTAATATTTAAGGATTGATTAGGTTGATACGATCAACAGAGTACTGATTAGTTAAAAGTTTTAATTCAGTAGAAGAACTAACGACATTAGAAAGCCTAAAACTGCGACCGCTGAGGGCGAGCGAAACGGCTTTTATGTTTCGTTTGTCATCAGGGGTCTATCATTTATGCGCCATGCACAAAATAGCTTTCCTGATTAACTGAATGGAAATACGAACTTTCAAGATGGAATAGTGTTTTTAGAAACTGACGGAGCCACGGAGAATTAGCCCTACGCTATAGACGTTTTAACAAGTTAAAGCAGTCCACGCTCAGCCATACTTACGTTCTCAGTTCCTCCTATAATTAGATGATCAAGAGTTCTTATGTCGATTAATGACAATGCCTCTTTTAATTTTTTAGTAAGCTGAATATCTGCATTTGATGGTTCAGGTGAACCTGAAGGGTGTGGATGAGCAAAGATTACCGCAGCTGCATTATGATGTAAGCAGCGCTTAAGTACTTCTCTAGGGTATATAGCAGCACCATCGATAGTGCCTCGAAATAATTCTTCATAAGCAATCACTTGATGCTGTGAGTCCATAAAGATAATGCCAAATACTTCATGCTCAAGCTTTCCAAGCTTGACCTGTAAAAAGCGCTTTGTTTTCTCTGGTGAAGTTAATTGATCTGGACGAAAGTATTCCTTTTCTAAGATATCCAACATCAAGTTATACATGTCATTTTTTGAAACAGGTTCAGACAATAGAAATCTATCATCTTCCGTTTTGATAAAAGCCGATGGGCTAATAGGTGAGTAGTTAGTATTGTTTGAGTTAGTCATTTCTAGACTCCTTAAGTTAATTAAGATGTCTACATGCTGTAATATCTAACGGGGGGGCGAGTTCATTACCCCACCCTCTTAATATAGGTACATACACAGAGACACCAGGGCAAGGGCCGAAAAGTGATTTCTATATATTTTGAGCTGATATACCTATCTATTTGTTTTGAATCAATTATGCCAAACACATAATATTTAAATAAATTACAACGCTTCGATCAGGCTCACAAGCTCCTGCTTTTTAGCCTTATTCAACTTTCCATACAGCTCAACAAGCTCCGCTAACCCATCATCATCGGCATAGAAGTACGCCTCTGGGACTTCTAGTACCGAACTGATTCGCTGAACCATACTGTAGTCAGGTGAGTGAGTGCCTTTCTCATATTGATTCATTCTTGCGCTAGATGAGAACTCATCAATGCCAGACAAGATTCCTAACTTTTTTTGTGATAACCCAGCGGCTTTTCGAGCCGCCTTTAAACGCTTGGGAAAGGGTGTTTGGTCTTTCATAGCTACATTCCAAAGAATTAAGCTAAGAGATTCTTAGTTTTTTGCTTGCCAAGATACAAAGGAATCCTTAGTATTTGTGGCGTTCACTTACTGCATGCGTAGTAGTAGCGATAAAGAATATAGATCAGAAGATCAATATTACCTGTGAAAACAAAAGGACATTGAAAGCATGAGACTACGAAATCTAGTCATATTCACGTTCATATTAATTTCAACAATTGGCTGTATTAATACCTATGAATCAGCACTAGCTCAGCACGAAGAGCAGTCAGCTCTTGGGGATGATAAAGCTACCTATAAATTAGCTCTGCATTACTTAGGAAAATACCCTATAGGTGAAAACTACCTTATTGGACACGATGAGATTGATTACAAAAAGTCAGCTTATTATTTGAAGCTGCTTTCTGAAAAAGAGCATGCAGAAGCAACTTATATACTGGCCTCTCTTTACGCTAATCATTATTACGTTAACGACGACAATTATCTCAGTACCAAAAGTCGCTGCGATGCTGTAGACATAATTAATCAAACAACGAGTACACCATTTAAAAAATGCTTTTGGACACCAAATGATGATTTAAAAATTATTGTGAATAATGAATATCATTCATTGATTAATAAGGCAGCAGAACTAGGGCATACCAAAGCTCTAATACAAAAATCAAAAGATAATCCAGATTGTTCAATAGCTATTCCTTCCTTGAAAGTAGCCGCTTTTGAAAATGGTAGCCTAGAGGCAGCTACTCGACTTGGAATAATTTATCAAAGCCTTTACTCAGGTGAGTTTTACGACCTCAAGCTTGCACTCAAAATGTTTAACATCGTTGAAGAGCACGTAAACCAAGCAACTATGGAAGGGATACAACTACAGAGCATTGTTAGTACTTATAAAAGTACAATCACTAGAACAATGAGCAATAGCAGATCAGTTAAGTCCAACAACGATTTAGTTGAAATGGCTCGCTCTCGTAACTTCCATGACTGCCAAGCCGAATTTAATAGAATACCCGCCCTCAACAATTTATTTGGAGCTTAATATGAAAAACTTCCTTAGTTGGTATCACCCTTTATCTTCTCGAAGCCAGACATTCGAAAACTTCTGGAGGCAGTTAATATTCATATCCCTATTACTGGGGCTATCCTTTTTCATGGCTAGCCTTAACACACCGATTGTTACACCTATCGGTGCAATAGTGTGCCTCTACGCTTCATGGTTAATTTGCTGGGCATCAAGACAACAAATGAAGACTCAGAACTTTGGTAAGATTTCTGAAATAATAATGTGGATTTTACTTTTCCTTCAAATCATTGTAGCTACTCGATCCAATTATGGGGGCCGAGATTATTTCGTCACCCTCAACATCACAATCCCTATAGCTTCAATTTTTGCCTTTATCTTACTCATTAATGGATTCCTCCTGAAACAAGGAATAAATTTAAGTCTAAGAAAACAAGCCGTTAAGATAAAAGATTCGCTACCGTTAGCAAAAGAGCATATTAAAAATGCAGCAAGCTCAATTTCAAAAGAACAGTAAATAAATCATTTCTGTGCAGTCGCCTGTAGGCTGCACGGCATAAAGGATTCACACTCAAAACAGGAAGTTTAGAGTTTAACTCCTTATATTAAGGGCATTGACTTTTGAAAAAAGTGTGATAAGCTAATCACTTATATAGACCTACATAGCTTACCTAGATCGTCGCCCAGACGAGCTTAAAGACATTCGCAATTACTTACACCGCAGCAAACAAAGCCAATAAATTTATTATTTAATTTAAATAATAAAAAACAAATTAAATTATTTATTTAAAAGTTAATTAGCTAATAGGGATAGGTAGATAAAAACTTATCTTAGATGGGATATTATTTACTTAGACTAGATAGCAAATAGAATTCAGCTTTTGACTGATCCTATTTGCCTAACTAGGTTTTAGAAGTGTTACTTAGCTTAAGAAGCTACGATCGAAGTTTCCATCTTTAGCCTGTTGACCTCGAATCATTACATAAGACATTTCAATATCACTTGCCCTAGCAATCATCTCAGCATATTCCTGCTTAGCTATTACGGTAGGATGATCAATCATATTTTCACCTTTGATCTCAACCATTACTAACGACCCATCATTTTTACGAATTAAAAAATCTGGATAGTAACTTCTTACTCTATGAGTATCTGGATCTACGTACTGAATATAGAACTCAGACTGACCGTGAGTTAGCATTCCAGTAAACCAAATTTTATCAACCATTTTAGAATGTAAAACATGCCAGAAGAAATCTCTTTCTGGAATAGAGTCAAAGCAATAATTATCTAAGTGGAATGAGTTATCTAAGTACTCTTGAACTGCTGAGTTCTTCTCAACTTTACTTGAGAGATAACCAGCACTAAGATCGCTAATGCCTTCTATAGAATTGCCAGCACGCTTATCCACAGGTAAGTTAATACCGACAATCATCTCTTTAGCGGCATTCATTTCATAATAGCCTGGGAATACAGGTGGCTCTTTAACTAGAGCTACTTCGTATTCCTGCTCTTCTTGCTCTGTTTCAATATCATAGAGCAGCTTAAAAAGGCGCGGAATGATATGGTCGTATAGAACTTCGTTGAACTGATTAACCAGCTTTAGGATACCGTCAAAGTCTTCTTGGGTAGATTTGATAATCTTATTAATCTGCAAGCAGGGTTTATTAAGATAACGGGATATTTCAGCCGTTAGATTATATTCCGTAAATACCATAGGCTCTTTGATATAAGAGATCTCACTAACTACATTAGGTCGATTAGTGAATTCATCGTGACTAAGGCCTTCCATGCGTTGGTGCATGATTCGATAGCCTGATAACTCAATACTATCAAGACCAAGCTCTTCACCTTCTTTAAGCACCTTCTCTTTCATTTTGAAGCTGCGCTTAATGCGCTTTAGTTTTATTGTCTCTATCGGTGTCTGTGGCCGTATTTCGACTCTAATTTTATCCTTGCCTACTGCTTTTAATTCATCAGTACTGATTCTAAAGTTAGCTTGAAGCTCTTTGTCTAATAGCGCCATGTTATCATTAGTTAGATATACATGACCCGTTTCTTGTACATTACCAATAGATCGCAAGCAACGCATAGTTGCTTGCAGTACGAAAACCTTAGACTTAGGGCTTCTGTGAAGCGCCACAGAGAACAGTGAGCGACAGTTCCAACCTTCTCGCCCCTTGTTCACTAAAAGAATAAACTGCTTCTCAGAACTCTTTGTATCGAGCTTATTGAACTCTCGAATATCGTCGTTCGTGGTGACTTTGCTATCGCCAACGTTTACTAAGATTCTATCAGCAGGAATACCATGTTTAGCCAATATAGCTTCTACCGCTGGGCGGATTTCTTCTTGTACTTCTTGAACTGTAGTTCCGAAGATGGCCATCTTAGGTAGCATCCCTTCAGGGCGCTTACCTTCTGACTGCTTAAGAAAATCCGTTATCGCTAGATCAAGGAACTCTGGTTCCTTGGTATTGCTATAACCGTTAAGCACAACCTTCTTCAGATAGTTCTTATCAATCGCTTCTTTAAGACCATAGGCATACACCACTTCAGGTAATACATCCTTACCAACATAAGGCGTACCCGTGTAGTTATGACAAGCCACCAGCTGAGAACCACGCTTCTGTAAACTCAGAGCTAACTCGTCAATAGTTTTACGCAAACTATTTTGTGCTGCGTCTGCTTTGATACCCATATCTTTAGCAAGCTTTGCACCAAAAGCGTGATGGGCCTCATCCACAAAGATACCGAGATTTTCTAAACGGCGTAATTTCTCAAAGCGCTGATTTGTTACAAGCTCACCTTCTTCTTGAGGAGCTTCAATAGAATCGCTTTCACCAAGATTAAGCAGTGCTGCCATATCAGCACCAAGGTCATCTTTTTTATATATTTCTTTGCTAGCAGAAAATAATTTATCAGTTGCTGTTTGCTCTGCATTCTTACGCTTTAAGATGATCTTCTGGGAGTTGGATACTACGATATTAAATCGAGATCCATCCAAGGTATTTAGCGAAACACCTGCATCTTCTAAGTAATGGAATTTAATAGTTATAGCATTTAAGTAATCGGGAGGTATTACCTTACTATGATCAAAGGATTCCAGCTCACGAAGCGACTGAAGCACTGTTTTATCAGGAGCAAATACCAAAGCATTATGAATGAAGCGCTTATCTTTCGGAAATTTATTAGACAATAGAAACTCGTAGAAAATACAAGTCGCCATCAAAATCGTCTTGCCCGTTCCCATTGTCAAAGCAAAGATATAGTTAGGATAAATGCGACCATTATTAGCCGCCTTCATTTGTTTAAAAATACCCTTGTATTGCTTCTCAGATAGCGACCATAACATATCAGATTGGCGGTCATTGCTATCGAAATTTCTACCTTCAAATGGCCCTTGGTCTGCATACCATTGATCGAAGAGTTTATAGACGGGTGCGTTGTCTAAGAACTCTTTAAGAAAGATATATATCTCTAAGGCTTCAAACTGAGGATCGCGAAGAAAGCTGCCCGGCCTTTCTGGATCGTTGTAATCTAGAAAGGCTTTACTTAACTTTTTATAATGCGTCCGAATCATTTTTTTGTTCTTTCTATAAAACATCATAAGATGTAGATAGAAGGCATTATTTAAATCAAAATTCTCATTAGGTGTATCAGCCATGCTTGATCACCTCTTCATAGGATTCAGATAGAAGGTCAGTGATTTTTATTTTAATGGTTCCAGCATCTTCGGGGATTTCATACTCACCTCGAACAAACTCATTTTTATCTGGTGTATCTACAACTGTTGGCTCCATAGCCGCACCATCATAATTCCAATCAATCACAACTGACTCGACAAGTTCACGCCACTTGCTTACAGTCTCTTTCTGAAGACTGAGTTTTTGCATTAAATTCATTGGAAAGAAATGTATAATCTTAAGCATCTTTGCTTCCAATAAAAACTCTGCTTCAGATTCGCGCTTAAATTCAATATTGGATTTATCTCTTAAGATATCAACAACTTTAACATCTAGTTTATAACCACACTCTTGCTCCAAGTGTGCCTTCAAATCTGCCTCATGCCCCATACATACAAGCATGACTGACTCTACTGCTTTAGTGGGGTTTTGTTCTTTACGTTGTTCAAAGACCTTATATGGAAAATTAGCTACTAATTCATTTAGATCTTCCCTTGTTGCAATTCGATTAACAGGCATAACTTTGACCATATAACCATCTTTTTCGCCATCGTAAGATGTCCCATCAATCTCATTAATTTCTAATGCTTCTAGTAATAATTCTTTTGCCTCTAAAGGGTTTCTAAAAACGTCATAATTATTTACGTTATAAATTTCAAATCCAGCACTATTTTCCCTTGAACTACCACCAAGTAATCTCTTCGTTGTAGTTTGAATAGCACCTAAATTTATATCTGCACCAATAAAACGCCTGCCAAGTTTTTTTGCAACAGCTAAAGTTGTTCCTGACCCTGAGAAACAATCAAATACTAAGTCCCCTTCTTTTGAAACTAATTGTATTATTCGTTCCAATAGCTGCTCTGGCTTTTGTGTTGGATAACCAACAATTTCTTTATTGCTACCTTTCAAGGTAGAAATATCAGTCCAAAGATTATTAATCTGATGGCCTGGATAATCCTTTAAATATATTTTTTTATACACTTGTTTTGATTTAGAGTCTGGAAAATGTAAGTAACCATCTTCATCCATTGCTTTCATCGTTTCGTATGGTACTGACCACCCATTAGGCGGCATTTTATAACCTTTATAGTCATACATTAAATTAGGGCGTCTTGAAGGGCTTCGCATCACCGTTATCATATATCGATCCCCATCATCATCCTCGTATTTAAATTGAGTGTCGATATAAGCTTGAGGGGCCTCTACGTATAGAGGATTGACTTTCGTATCTTTTGATTTGGAATATAAGTAAATAGTATCTGTCGCCGTAGATAAGCGATTCATGCCCCCTAAAGCTGAACCACCTTTTCTTCGCCAGATAATTTCATTAACTATATTGTCACCGCCAAATACCTCATCCATTAGTGATCTTATTAAATAATTTTTATTCCAATCACAATGCACAAATATCATACCTTTTGGACTTAATAATTCTTTGATTAGAATTAGTCGTTCGTATATAAATTGGAGATACTCATCATTACTCCAAATATCAGTGTATTGCTTCTCTTCAAAATTTGAAGCATTTGATTCAGCATGCACTCCTTTGAGTGAAATTGATTTTTTATAATCTGCCTTTGAGTCAAATGGAGGGTCGATATATACCAAATCAACCTGACCTCTATACTCTTTTAATAGGTGGCTCATCACTTGTAAGTTATCACCCCAGAATATTTTATTTATCCAGCCATTAACTTCTTCGCCATATACTTCTTTCTTCTGAGCAGGATAATACTGAGTTGAAGTGAAAGGACGCTTGCCATGCCAATTAAGCATTGGGTAGCCTTTGATCGGCTCGAACTTGTACTTCTCAACACTGTCTACGCCACCAGTATCTTCTAGGTTTAAACTATTCTGCTCTGACATTATTCTGTTTCCTTAAATTTCCAATTCTTTCTATCGCAATAGGCTTTCATATCGCAGTCGACACAAGTCTTAGCTGGTCGCTCTGCCATTTCAAATTTCTTGTTTTCTATTCTGTTTACTATATTGTCAAATACTGTGACTGTACTATCTATTGACGACCCATCCTTATCAAAAGAGATGGTCGGTATACCACTTTCAACACCCGTAAAATACAAATGCATTTTGCTTACTTTGTGACCCGTTCGCTCTTCGATCAGATGAGCATAGACCTCTAGCTGACGCTTATGGTGTTTGATGCGCTCAGCATCTTTTTCCATATTGGGCTTCTTCTCTGACTTAAAGTCGATGACCTCTACGGTGTTATTTTCACCAACTATCAGATCCTCACTTCCCTTAAGGATGTACTGACCTTTGACTAGTGAGATATCGACTTCACACTCTTTGATGTTTGACCAATTGTCTTGCCTACGATCTACGTAGCGCATAACGTGCTTTAAGGCTGCGCCTAAGGTTGAGTCACCTAAATACATCCGTTCCCTATTTGCTAGGTTACGATAGTTATCGTGAAACCACGCTTCGATATTCTCTCTTGTTATCAGGTGCTCTTCGTTTCGTAATGCTGCTTTATGAATATCTTCTAAGGTCTCATGCACCAATGTACCGAAAAGCATAGGACTCGCTTTAATCGGCTGGAACTCAAGGTCTTTAAAGAAGCGATATTGCTCAGCACAGGTTTCGAAAAGAGTGATATGAGATGTAAAGGCATACTCATTTTTGATATTAACATCTTTCACTAACTCTAGACTTAACTGATTAATACTCTCTTTGCAGTCGCGCCACGAGGGCAATTCATCAACATAGTTAGTAAAGTGCTTAGACGGTGTTCTACCACTACCCTGACGCTCCTGATCAGTAAGCACTAACAAGTTCTGTGCTCTTGAAAAGGCGGTGTAGTACAAGCGCCAGAAATCAAAGAACTTAGTAGACTCCAACGGTTCAAATGACTCACGGTTTAGATAACCCTGTTCAAGTACTTCATCAAGGGGTTTGTATTGCTTACGAGGCGTTGAGCCTAGTGAGCCTACCATCACCACGGGGAACTCTAGCCCCTTAGATTGGTGAATAGTTAAGAATGATACGTGGCCAGATGGTGCGTACTCTGAGGCATCTTCATACTCATCGATACCACCATCTTTTAAAAACTTAAAGAACTGGTTAAACAGGCCTCGAAGATTACCTTCTAGATACTTTGGACTTAATACACTGATATGGTGTAAGTATTCGAACTTAGCCAGCAACTGCGACATAGTCGCGAGGTTGCGTTGAGCCCTAGGGTTGCCCGTCTCTGTATCGAGGTAATTAGCAAATAGGGGAAACTGTAATAGTTCATAGAACAAACCGCTAAAGGCATAATCAGCATTCTTACTTAGCCCTAGATGACGCCTAGCGGAGACTTGGCACCATACCAATAGATCGCTATGCTCAGGCTTAGCAACCTCTTCCATGAAGGGCTGGAGACACTGCTGGTCGTAGTAGTTCCATATCGCTAGCTCGACCCCTTCCTTAGGGGCTCGAATAGAACGAAACTGCGGGAATACCAACATCAATGCACCCAGCATTAAGCGTATTTCTTCTCGTTCGAAAAACAAGTTAGCTCTCGGGGAGTAAACGGGAATACCTCGCTCCTCCAATCCTTGAGCAAGGGCTTTTACCTTGTCGCTTTTTACTGATCTAAATAGGAAAGCAACCTGATTCCAATCAGTCAGCTTTCCATCAGTCTTCAAGTTAATAAGTAATGAATAGACCTCATCAGCCCACGTATCGCCTACTTCTGATATTGCAGTAATGACTGTAGGGCCAGCTTCGAACTCTTCTTCTCTGGGCTTGATCTGTTTGGTATAGCGATAGCGTTGATTGTTTACTTCCCATACTTGATCACTCATCCATCGATTATAGAAACGAATGATATCAGGGTGAGAGCGGTAGTTTGTGACCAGCGCTATTTGCTTACACTTATTGCTCTCGAAGTTATCAGGGAACTGTAAAATATTACGTATAGTTGCACCACGAAAACGATATAAGGCTTGGTCGTCATCGCCCACCACACAGAGGTTTTGATCTTCACCCATCAAGAGCATGAGGATCATCTCTTGAATGGTATTGGTATCCTGATACTCATCGACCATTAGATACTGAATTCGACCTTTCAGTGATTCAAGAACTACAGGGTTATTACGTAACAGATTTAAAGCTTCGAGCTGAATTGTTGAGAAGTCTAAAGCGTTATGCTCATCGAGCTTACGCTGATAAAGGTCATAGCATTCTCCTAGAGCTATCAGAGCAGTATCGTTCGAGTCGATTAGTCTTTGGGGATCAATCGCTTCTTCAGTAACTTTGTTTATCCATTGGAGTAAGCTTTCAGACTTAGCCCACATAGGTGTTCGGTCTTCACCTAAAATTTGAGAAGAGTTTTCTATTTCACGGAATTCACGAAGGTTTTGGTACAGGAAGTATTGTTGATCGAATTGATCCATCAATACAAAGCTGCGCTTAAGGCGTGTGTACTCTCGGTAGTCTTCGATGATTCTTAAACAAATAGAGTGGAAGGTGCCTAGATACATTTCATTGAGATTGAAATCGATACTTAGCTCAAGCAATCGATTAGATATTCTTGTTGTTAGCTCTTGTGCTGCTTTCTCTGTAAATGTCACGACAAATAGAGCTTCAGGTTCTACACCGTGGTTTTGAATTAGATTGATAATTCGCTCGACCAAGGTGAAGGTTTTACCTGAGCCTGGGCCAGCAATGATTAGCAGAGGCCCTTTGGTATGGTTTATGGCTTCTAGTTGCTGCGGATTCGCTAATGACATTTTCCCTCTCACCTTCTGTAGCCGCCTTAGATAGGCATTCCATTGTTGCCACCTAAAAGATTCAGGAGGCTAATATCAATTAGGCTTAATAAAGTCTAAGCGTATTAGTTTTGAGGTCATTATACTCAAACAAACAGTTTTATTTCTAATACTCAAATTAGTTGATCATTTAATCACCAATATAGATTTTAATAGGCAATTTTGTGAGTCTTTTTAGCTATTTAAGTTAGCCTTGCACTAGGTACAGCTCCGAGTACTTGTGCTTTGGATAGTCATTAACGGAAAACGGAAACACGGGAATTACTACTAGTTATCCCGTGAATCCCGTAGATCACAGTTCAAGAATTGATTGTTTGATCATGTAAAGCTTTAGGCTTCCTTTCCCTTCGACTTTCCGCTTAGCGTAGTACCGATCATCCTCTGGTTTATGAAGGAGGTCATTTTCAAGTAAGCGAGTGAGCACACGCTTCTTAGAAATCCCTGCGCCAATCTGCCTCTCAAGAGCACTGCATTCCATAGCTAGATAGTCCTGACCATCTATCTTGTACTTGTACCCAATATGACTGATACCACTGACATCGCTACTAGGATTAGTAAATGCCTGTAGATTTTCAGACATGTATGAGCGAAGTTTATCAACTTCATGATCCAGTTCGTCCTTACCATCAAGACCTTCTCTCCAAGATTCAAATGCAAACTCAATTGATTCTTGAATTACCTGCTCACTGAATGGCAGGATTCCGAAGCCCACCGCTAGCTTTCCAGCATAATGTATAGATGCGAAGTGCTCTGCTGCTCTTTTCTCATGATTGTAAGTAACTTTTTCACGATAGTGATTAGCTAATGGCTCAAAGCCATCTTTCATAGCTTCAAGCCAGTTCGGTACAGTAATAAAAGCGTCGATAAAATTTTTGGCAAAGCTCTTAAAGGCAGTGCCATAGTAGGTTTGACTCATGTCTTTTAGGTAGTCTGCAAGCTCTGCTTGCGTACGACTGCCATCAGAGATAATCATCGTTTCTGGATTTACGGGTATATCGAGAACTCGTGCAATATGACCATTCCTTAAGTCACCTCCCTTCTCTCTAATGAACGCTAAAAATGATTGCTCAGCAGTTATCACTGGGATGGTATACCACGTAGGTACACCACAGCTTCCACCTGTCGCCTGCATTCGCCCTTTACCACGACCATCGATTAGCATGTGAAGTAGCTCGCCTACGGCCTTGCCTTCGGACGTACCCAACTCATCTAAGAGCATGGGCTGTGAATCACAACGCTGCGCTATGATTTCCATATGATTATTAGTGTGCCGACAACTACTAATACAGGTAGGTTGATTTTTTGATGGGTCGCCAGCAGGGCCGAAGGTTGATGCTCCAACCTGAATGCCCGTAGTCTTACCTGTACTTGAATCTGAATAAAGCGAGACAGCAAAGCTAGATCGCTTAAGTGCTTTTGCAATAATCGGTACGAACATCAACGACAATAGAAATACCAGCATAGGGCTATGCTTACTTGGTAGCGCTATATGATCTTTCCATTCATCCAGCGTACCGCTTTCCCCTTCGGCTATTTGCAAGCTCTGGGGAGTCTGAGGCATGTACATTAGCTTTCCATCTTCATCCCCAATAGGCTCACCATTAAAGATAAAGTAGTAATAGCCTTCTTTATCTTGTACTAGACCTTGGCGATGAAATGATTCCATTTGCTTGGCTGGATTAACCGACAGCAGATACTCTTTCAGCTCTCTTCCGCCACCATATATACGAAGCCCTCTTTCAACAAGAAGCGCCATAAGATCACTTGTTCGCAGCAATAATGATGCTGATATATTCTCAATCACCGGCTCATTATTATAATCTAGAAATATAATACGGGCCGACCAAGATTCTAGCTCTCGGTTTTTGCCACGAGCCACTAAGAAGATGAGGCTCGATACTGCACTTGGGCCTTTAGGCTTCTCTTTGTAGAGTGTGTTATCTATGTAGCTAAACGATGGCGGTGGCTTAGGTAGTGAACAGCCTAATGCAGCCTCCAGTTTAGAACGCACTTCTTTATTCACCGTAGATAATGGATCATCATCAATGGTTTTTTCATCATCAAGGCTAGGAATATAATCTGGTAAGTATTGAATATAGGTTTCTACATCAGACAAGAACTTTTCTAATGGAACCTCTCTATTTTCTGCTTGCTCATTCATTCGCTCCATAAATTTCGGTAGATACTCTTCATCCTTGAAGAATGATAGAACATGATCACCTACTAATTGAGGCTGGTTTCCACCAGCCTCATCAATCAATAACTCTGCATCACTTGGTGGTACAAGATCTGTGAACTCATTTCTCTTTAGGTCAGCTTGTGGCTGACCAGCATTACTCACCTATAACTCCAGGCTTCATCATGGTTGTACGGAACTGTTCTGCGAGTTCGTCTTTATGACGAAGCTTGGCAATCACTTTATGATAAAGGCGATCTATGTGAGATTGAACCTCTTCGGTTGGCCGTCCAAGTATGACAGCCAACTCTCTTACAGAAACGTCTCCTATCACTGAACTTTGATAATGGTCAGAGCGTGCAAATAATTCATTGGCACTCATCCCATCGATAGTTAATAGCTCTTGCAGCTGAGACAGCGCTCGATCTTTACTGGCGATAGCCGTGACTACTACTGAGAGATCATCACGAAGCCATTTATTCAGTTCCTTTTTAGTGCGTCCAGATAAAGCAGCTATCTGGTCAATAGTGTGCGTGCCATTAAAATGCGGGGCTAATAGCGCTAGCTTATGCTCGGTATACATCTTACGAGTAGGGTTAGTCGCTATTTCCTCAAAGGTATAATGAGCCATTACGACTGTCCTCCTTGAATAGCAATTGAATCAAGCCAGTTAGATATAGAATACTCAGTCCAAGCCACTCTGTTAGGGCCTATCTTTATAGCAGATGGAAAGGCATTCTCTGGGTCTTGTGCCCATCGTGTGATCGAAGCAGTGCTGATACCAATCAGCTCGACTAGTTCTTTTTTACTCAATAGACGACCTATTGAGTTGAGGGGAAGAAGCTTTTTAGTAGCTTCAGATTTCATTAATTCTTTCATTGTTTTTTTCATAAGCAGTTAATTATTTATACCTTTGTATAAAATACACTCAGGTTACTCCGTCCAATTTAAAGCGTTAAATACGCTCTAATTGGATGGCTTAACTTTGAATGAAATCATGAAATATCGCCATCAACTCGGAGGGATTCCTCCCCCGCTGAACTTCAATATAATAGAGCCCGAAAGGGGGTGAAATGAGAATAAATAATTTAAGGCACTTTAGGGTCTATGAATTCAGTATATTTGTCTTTTCTTTTTTTCTGAGTGCTTGATTGTGAAGATAAATCCTTACGTCCATCCGACATGTTTTTTCCAGGCACTAAGTGATCAAGAAGAAATTCTGTTTCGATCAAAAAATCTTTAGCCTCACTTATATACCGCTCAACTGTTGACGGCCCCACGGTTGAACAAACTGACTTAAGAATTCTCCCGACTAAAGCACTATGACCAGTCTTATTAGCTGACATAAATATAAATACGAGATTAATACCTAATAAACGCAAGGCGTGATTAGTACTTCCACTACTAGACGTTTTTTTCAATGAACTAATATAACTTCGACTTTTTGTATTGTTATACCGACCAAAAGCCTTAAGCAATAGTTTAAGGGTTTTCATCTCATCCTCAGTAGCCATAATAAACTGAGACAAGTTATTTCTCAGGAACATTGCAGCCTCTAATGCTTCCTTTCTCTTATCTTTACTCACCACCATTTCTTCAGTAGGTTTTTCAGAATCACTAATATACTCTGCGAACAAATATGCCAACAGACTGAGAAAGCGAATAAGGTATAGCTGATAAAGGCCATCATCCTCTCTGACACCATAGTATTTAAGATATTTCTTCAACGCTTTGATTAACTTTTCATCAGACATCAACTCATTATATGCTGGCATAACCTTGATTCTATCGACAGACTCATCCCATGCAGCGCTCTCAATAGGCAACCGCAGTTCATCGTTTGGAATGCCTAGAGGATTTTCAACATTAACCACCGCCAACTTCTCAGCTTGACCATCACCTTTTAAATACTTAATAAAATAAATAGGGTTATAACGCCTATACAAAGGCTGCGCTTCAATATATAAATCAGCATAATCATCAGCACTGCATTTAAGAGTGCATTTATTACTGTTTTTTTTCGTCACTTCAACTTTCCCTTAATGTATCAAGATGATCGGCCCAAGTTTGCAACCACTCACGACAATCTTTTTCGTATGAGTGTAAATTGTACGTGCCTTCAAGACTCTCCTTGGAATGACCAATGACAGCCTCTGCAATCTCTCGGCGACAGCCAAGCCTTGCGAGCCCTGTTCTCACTGTTCTTCTTAGATCGTGTGGAGCCCAATCTTCTATCGTATCAAGCCATCTTTCTTCAGGTTTATAGCTTCTACCATTAGTAAGTTTACCAACTTGCTTGAGTCGCCATTTAGACTCAGTCATAGTTTTCTGCTCTATATGAGTTTCAGTTCTTGATGAATAGAAGTAATAGCCACTTGAATGAGGCTTAAGTTGCCTTATGAAATCTACTGCCTGTGATGGCAACTGAATATACTGATCAGTATTAGTTTTAGATTTATCTTTAGGCACAAGCAATGTACCAGCATCTAGATCTACTTCGTGCCTTTCCATTTGGCAAATAACACCAGACCGCATACCAGTCCATAACGTAAGCTGAATAATAGATTTGTGATAATCAGAAAACCCTGAGCTTGGGAGCCACTTAAGTACTATTCTAACTTCATTATCTGTAAGCCACCGATCACCTGCTGTAGAGGTGAGCTTAAGATTGGTAAGCTTCAACTGTTCTTTAGCCGCCAACGCTGGATTTATAAAGTCATCGGGAAAGTATTCATATCCAATCGCATAGTTGTATGCAAGGTTTAACTCTCTTAAGACATTACCAGCCTGAACTTTTGAACCACGATCTACGATGACTCGTACCATTTCAACGACCTGTTTACGTGTTACCTGTGCAGCTGGGAATTCACCCAACTGCTTAACAGCATCACCATATAAAGTTCGTCGACACTCACTTTGCCCTTTTTTCTTTCTAGCCCCAGCAACGAGCTTTCCATTAACCATTCGGTCTTCTATGTACTCCTCAAGATACAAGTCGACAAGATCAGTTACGGTAAATTGAACCGCCTGCTGCTCTAGCGCCATGACCTGAACTTGCTCTTTCTCAAGGCGCTTCTCTTCATCCCTCTCGGTCTTAGGGCAACGGCCAGACTTACGAATTGCTTTTAGCTCTTGCAGTACCTGCCTAGCTTCAGACAGAGACATGATCGGATAATATCCGAAGGTTATCGATACTGTTTTGTCTTTATGGATAGGGCTGCGATAACGGTAATAAAAGGATTTCGTTCCTTTGGCTCCACAGCTAACACGTAACCCTGCGTTCTCACCTGTATCCGATAAGTCTTTACTGGCGGGTTTCAGTCCTTTTATCGCAGGAGTTGATAGTGGTGTGCGGGGCATTTTGTTATTCTTACTCTCATTCATGTAAGACCTCTCTTTTAATTAGCTTGGGCCTGATTAGTCTTAGGGGTTTTGCAAAAGCGTTAGTTTATATTTAAGAAAGCGTAGGTTGCTTACTACAATACATCATATTTTAAACAACCTACACTTTAGCCTACGCTTTTTTCTACATTGCGGTGAGTATCAGTGATACACCCTGATTCCTCCTGACGACACAACATAGGAATAAAATGCTTATAAATCAAAGCATTAGATATATAAAATGAGCAAAACCGTAAGTAAATCAAAGGCATCAGAAAGTCCGCACACACCTATGATGCAGCAATATTTTCGCCTTAAGGCTGAAATTCCTGAAACCATGTTGTTTTATCGCATGGGGGATTTTTATGAGCTGTTTTATGACGACGCGCGCAATGCCTCCCGCCTATTAGACATTACCCTCACCGCTCGCGGCCATAGCGGTGGTGAGCCTATCCCTATG
>MAAB01007599.1_pt1 | contig 18328 bp, 13 predicted proteins | sample 1115991 | NCBI WGS metagenome assembly MAAB01 (sample SAMN04961124, study PRJNA320927) | seawater metagenome | isolation source: sample BD02T18 sea water enriched with oil for 18 days | place: USA:Gulf of Mexico | collected 2013-07-27
ATACTGACTGCTCTGCATTGTGTAGATCTTCGGTTTTAAATATTTCTTCCATCACCTTAGGGACGGTCTCAAGATCAAAGGGGTAGTAATCAGAGTTGCCATAAAGCGTAGTAGCTTTCGCGTGGGCTTTGTTAAGGCGAATTGCAGAGTGGCTTATGACATCATCTTTGATGTGGCCTGATCCGTACTGGCTTTGGAAGGTGTCCAAGGGGTGTTCTTCTTGGCCTGAGGCCATCAGAGCTTCACTTATATTCTCCATAATGCAAAGAGCTGTAAAGGCGTTGTCATAATCAAGTACGTTGTTGGTAGGCTGAGTCATGATTGTTCCGATCCTTATTGGGGGTGCAATTAAGGTATCGCGAATTCGGATTCCCGCAAGATCGAATCTGAACTGTTTTTCATATTTGAGTGGGAGAGGTGTTTATTGGGCGGGGGCAGGGTGAGCTAGATTATTTAGATCATTTTGTTAAATTACTTAGTCTAACTTGATAGCCCCCCCGTTAAAACGAGGGGGCATTTGGATTAGCATTACTGTGCTTTAATACTTAATATACATTTACCTGGATAGCGGACATATCAGAATAAATAACAGCCCCCGAGCTGATAGCCCCGTTAATAGACCTAATTCGTAGCCGGTAAGCTTCTTTATTGGATTTAGCCCTGTCCAAGTTTGATTCAGGACATATTTAACGCCTTCACGACTATATTCAGCCTCCCAAACGATATCTGCATCAAGAACAAACCCATTAACATCAAATAGCCATACCCCCAGCTCGAATGGGTCTCCAACTTTCACGGTAAGTTCTTCATGGTCGAGCAATATCGGAACTATTCCAGACCCTGCCCGGTTCGTATCATTACCAGCCGAATAACAATTAGCATTAATTCTTGAATTGCCATTTGTAATACTATTTGAAATTACGTATGCCTCTCTATAACAATAAGCATCTGTTAAAGAGCCGTAGGCCAGATATGAATCAAAATTGCCTTTACGCATTGTTTTATTTCTGACTGGGCCAGAACTGTAAGGGGAGCTAATGTTAAATTCTTTACCTGAACTCCAAAGTGCTAGGCCCGTCATATTGATCTCAGTATTAGACGCTTGGTCACCCAATGAAAATCCACTAAACGAAACATAGCGTTCAGATGAATAAATTGATGAATTAGAAGAAACCTTAGACATCTTAAGACTGTCATCTGCTTCGATATTGCTATTGCGCAAGTCGATGCCTGATATATTTACGGTATCCACATTGTAGATGTGAGTGTAGCTGAGTACGTTACCGTTATTAATTCCTGCAACAGGATCTATAGGGGTACCGCCACCAGAAACATTAAAACTGGAAAAAGTATCCGCTCCACTATATGCACGTATAGCGACACCAATTATTGAGGTACCGTTCGACGAGATGTTTGAGGCCTGTATGTCCCATTTATCATCGACGACAAGGCTAACACCAGCATCGAGAACGAGTCTTCCAAGAAAAGTTGCGTCGCATGTAACAAGGTGGGTACCTTCAGTTAACCTTATATTGCTTTCATATGGCCCGCAGATATCTTGAGTACCGGCAGCGATTACTTGATAGGTGTGGTCAACGCACAAATTGTCGTCAATAGACTGGAGGTTTGTACATGCAGTATTTGGTACTTCGCAACCCCTAGTGGTTTTTTCCTTACCAAGCGGACAAATGCTATTACATTGAAGTCCGTTCCAATGCCCACCAGACGCATCGCATTCGACTTCTGTTTGGCACTCAATTGTTGTGCATGATCCAGGCTCTGTTCCTACTGATCCAGCTACACAAATTTTGGAGTTTTTATTGAAGACAAAGCCTGCATTGCAAGTATAGCCTTCGTAGCTGTAAAAATTACAGCCGGTTTCACCGGTTTTGTTTGTTAAGCTATAAGTGCCGTTAGGGATCTCGACTCTGCAATAATTTGATTGGCAAACTGCAAGTGGTGTCGCAAAACCAGTATCACCAGCATCATATAAAGATTCTTTTGAACTGGATGTGTGCGTTGCCCCAGTACATTGAGGGTATAGTGCAAAGTTCAACGGCATGGGCTCAGTTACAGATACTGCTCCCAGTATGACATCTGCATAGGCACTGGGATCACCATCTGTACCATTCGTACCATTCGTACCATTCGTACCATTCGTACCATTCGTACCATTCGTACCATTCGTACCATTCGTACCATTCGTACCTGCATCCCCCTGGCTACCATTACATACATACACAGTTTTAGAGACTTCGATAGCTTGTAGAATTGCGTCACCACTAGCATCCAAGCCGGTAACTATCTTTTGTCCTCCGGTAGCACAGTTATCTCCAGATGGCTCAGTTGTGATATCAACTATTGAATTTAAGCCGTCAGCTCCATTGCTACCATCACAAATGAAGTGGGTGAACATAATTTCATCATCAGCTAGAGATTCGTCATGATTGGAATCAAGACCTGAGATAAGCTTGGCTCCACCATATGTACAGTTACTTCCCGCAGGCTCTGGTATTTTATCAACTAAGGATGTCACTCCAATCGTATGCGATCCATGACAAACATATTCTGTGTTAGTTACTTCTAGTGCATCTAAGGTATTTGACTCATCAATATCGTGACCTGTATCTACCTTATAGCCGCCCGAGGCACAATTTTGGCCTTCTCCTTCGGCGCTGATAAGAAATAAAGCACTGACACCATCTGCTCCGTCGTTACCAGGGTCGCCAACCTGTCCATTACAAACTGTACTTTGATCTGTAATTTCAAGGTCAGAAAGTGTTAAATCGTTATTTGTGTCCATGCCGCTTGAAACAATAACCCCGCCTGAAAGACAGGTTTCATATGTTGTTACAGGTTCCTGTCGAACCAATGCTTGGGACGCAACACCATCAGTTCCATCGTTACCATTACAGGCATAATGGGTTGCAGTGATTTCGATATCCTCAAGCGATCCAGATGCATCAGTATCTTGCCCGGTATGAACAGCGTATCCACCATTTCCGCAATTATTGCCAATTTCTTCTACGGTAATTGAAACAAGAGCATCTGTTCCATTAGTCCCATCTGCTCCATCTGTCCCATTACTGCCACGACTGCCGTGGCAGACAGTATTGGTGTTTGCTATTTCTGAGGGATCTAATATTGAATTTGAGTTTTCATCTAAGCCGCTCGTGATAATAACGCCACCATTTGGGCAGGTTTCATTCATATCTGTAACTTCGTGACTAACAAGTGCAGTGAATATCTGCGCATTGACCCCGTTACAGATGTAGGAAACCTTAGATACTTCTCCCTCATTAAGTAAATTATCGGTGTTAATATCAAGCCCAGATTTGATCGCTTGACCGCCACTTATACAAGAATCACCAGGGGCCTCCGTAATTATATCAACCAAGGAGAGAAGGCCGTCTGTGCCGTCAACACCATTTTCTCCGTCAAGACCGCTAACAACTAGATTGCAAATAGCTGTGCTGTCTTTTACCTCTATGTCATCCAACATCAGGTTTCCGTTCAAATCTTGACCAGATTGAACAGTTACACCACCATGAACGCATGAGTCACCTGCTGGTAGACTGACAGTTTGGATAAGTGCAGAAAGCCCCGGCTCTCCATTACAGATAAGCTCTGTATTTGAAATCTCTGAAGCGTCAAGTACCCCGTTTAAATTCACGTCAATACCTGTATCTAGCTCAACACCACCAAATGAACATGTTGAAGTAATTGCTAGGCTACGCTGTTGAAATACAACGGACGAAGGGTTATCTGTAGTGTCAGTTTCAGACTCTTCAGCACCACAAGCGGTGAGCAAAATTGAAAAAGAAACCGCCAAGAGAATGGGCTGCTTAATGAAGTGGTAAATCACAGAATTTCCTTATTACCTGTTATTTGTAAGGGATTGTAACAAGTAAACCATAAGTTTTGCAGGTGCATTCTCACACAGAGAGAACAGGCGCTTTATATGCAGAGTGGGTCGGTTGAAGAATAGTCGCAGTCAGGACGAGGTTGCTGATGATATTGGTTTTTGAGTTCATCGCGATTGATGTCATTTAGAAACTATCACTAACCATGTAGATGGCACCGTGATCTTCGCGAATGGAGCCAAGATCAACCGTTTCGAAGTCAGTGCTATCAATGTGAGTAGGAGCGGTGAAAGTATCGGACTCTTCCCAATCACCTTCCACAAGAGCTTTGGCGAACTCTTGGAAGAACTCAGCAAAGGCAGAGGAAATTACTTGCATGATTTTTAGGGTTTGCTGAAACATAGTGTGCCGCTCCGTGTTATTTAGTTTGTATGACTAAATTAACCCAGAAAGCAGATGTGGCAAGTCCCTAAGTCTAATTGAAATTCATTGACCTAGTGTGCGGGTAAACGGGGGAGGGGTGGGGTGATCCATGGAAGTATCCCCCATGTACCCGTTACTTGGGTATTGGCCATAACGTAACTTATGACTTGTAGCCACAACAAACCGATTGGAGTGATCGTCATTGGTAAGGGCATAGGCCATTGATTTTATGGTTGTAAAATGGGAATGCCAATATTCAACCTCAATCAAATTATCGGCAAGGTCTTCATCTACTGTCAGCGGGCCATACGGGCAGCTCTTCAAATATACAAACTTCATGAGATTGCCAGTGACTTTCAACATGCCGAATGGGGTAGGTGGTGTACAGCATCAATACAGAGTTTAAGCATGCGGGGCTAAACGCCCCGGCCCCAACTACTTGGATTTTAAAGACTGCCATTCAGAAATATAAATCCAATGGTCCTTTATGAATTCCCAAAGTAAGAATCGGATTAACTTTATTGAAAAAAGTTTAAAAATATTTTTTTCCGTGCTGAATAAGCTCATTGTGAACTCCAATTATGGCGTTATTTTTTAGTGCATTGGCTTTCTCGCAAATTAATCCACGTCCTTGTAATTACACTAGGGGTTTTTAAGTCCAGTGTATCGTTTTAATGTGTATATTTTAAATGGAATTATTATAAGAAGTTCGTATCTTAATACCCTGCGAACTATTCCGCTCCGGCTGTACCAGAAGCAATTACGTTGATTTTAACAAGTAAATAAGGTTTACAGGTAATATGGGTGATTGGGCTTGTAGTAGTTGATCAGGCTCCCCGCTGAGTCTAATCAGAATTTGGTTTCATGGAGTTTTAGTTGCCGATTAGGAGTTTGATTACATAGCTAAAATAAGTTATCACAGAAATTCTTAATACCTCCCATTTTTTACTAAGCCATTTGCGTAGTACGGGGCATTTACTTGCTGCACTGTATGTTTTCACCACAAAGATAATATATTTTTTCATGTACCTTCCTCTACTGCTTTTAGGTAATAGTTCTTAAATTGGAATAGCTATTGCACCTATTTAATTTATGTCACTTATGTCACCTCCTTGACGCTGGTTGATATAGTGGTTTAGGTGTTGTTAATTAATTTAGACTTATTTAAGTCTTGTGTACTCCTTTAATTAGTCGGTTTGAAATGGATTGATTTTAAGGCGTCAAATTCTTAATACCCTCTGAAATATGCTGCATAGGCTGGGCCATCGTAGAAAGCACTCCTGTGCTTTTTTTAAACAAGTGTTTTAGTTCTAGGGATAGATGACCCTGCTCTCGTTCTGGGCTACAGCGGCCATCAAAATCAATGAACTGATTAGCATGAAAACCACACCCAAGACCCGCAATCCACGATTATTAGTAATCGCTGGCATTCCCCTAGCTCTATTCGTAGTCTATGCCGCCGGTGCCTATTATCAGCTTCACTCGAAGAACGTTGAGTTTGAAGAAAGAATTCAGGGCATGACCGGGTACGAGGTATGCCAAGTGGCCTATGAGGTATTCGGCATCGATATGGCCAAAGATGTTGGTTGTCTGGACAGTATCGAGGCCATTACCGACATCGGGGAATAGAGGGTATTAAGACAATTGCCTGATACCCAGGCAAATCAACCTGGCGTAAGTTAGGCCCATGGAGTCGCTCGGGGGTTCGCCCAAAATACTTGTTATGGCCGGTCGGCTCCACCCATCACCTAAAACTTACCCAATTTAGAGCCGCTCAAGGTGGCCGAATAATTCGGCTAATCAGAACCGGCCAGAGCGCCATTTTCGTATTTGCCGAGTGAGCCGGTCACTTTCACCATGGAGGTTAGTTGGAGGTGCCCGACAATATCAACCCCAATGCCAAATTGCTCGCTGGCAGATACCGATAAACCCCTTTTAAAGCCTTCTTGCGGGGTGGCGTTCGCCAGGCCCAGACCACACCGGCAAGCAAGTGTAATCCGTTACCGACACCAAACCGGGACAATGGGTGAGCTACTCATTAAACAGTGCCAGGACCCAATGAGATGGTATTACGGGCAATCTATCTGGCAGGGCCGTAATGGCCGTTTTGGTAGCTGTGCAACTATCCCTTAACGGTTTGGGTGCGGCGGGCTTGAAGGTGATTATTTGTTGATAGCGTGTCATTTGATGGCTGACCCGGATGCTTTATGGAGTAGCTTAAAATTAGCCCGGAATTGGGTCTCAGCAAGTGATGACCAGGTAATGAATTTCGCTTATTCCATATGGTGAATTGAGCTTGGAATTCGATTTAATATTTTTTATGACCGGGCCCCTCTGACTCTATCTATTAACTTAGGTGTGCTATTCGCCGTGGTGTATGGGAATTCCATGTAGGAAGCTTACCCCTGAATTCATCGTAGCAATCCGTATGGGCTGTTCTCTTTTAATTCCATTTGATGAATTCAATTGTAGATATTATATGTAGGAATTAGAGCGTCAATTTCAACCTAGCAACTTGCTTGTCTGTACCTCTCCTTCCCTTATCTTGTAATCGTATGGGTTCAATTTTATGTTCGAAATGGTGGTTAACCTATCAGGTTCATATTCTAAGCGTTGCAGTTGTTGGCTTTTGAATTAGGTAGGTGGGAAGAGGGGGGGGGAGGGTCACAGGGTAACTCTCCAGAAGTTCAGTTTTCTATGCGGGAGTAGGGATGTTATGTTTTTGGCTGAAGGATATGACGGCGTTGGCTGGGATTAGTGCGGCGTATTCTTAATACACGTCTGTCAGATCAATGGCCAGTGTGGATACATTGAGTAGCGTGTTTCATATCGAGACTTTTAACTAAGATATCAAGAACTAGCCAGTCAATTAATTTTGTTGGCTGGCCATCGGGACTTACCGCCTAACTTTATTAAGCAGGTGTTTAATAAAGCTAGGCGTTTTTAGTCTGATAATAATGTATTAAGTTGGAAAGAGCATTGTCGAGGGATGTAGACTAATTCCATTAATTTTCAAGTTTTGCACTTGAATTATTTTTTATTGTCCTAATCTAGCAGTTAGTCACCATATAATGATCGGAGCTCAAAATGCCAAAAGATTACGTTAGCTTTCTACCTGTAGACAATGGTGATTCAATAATTATTAAGGCGGGTGATAATAGCGTATTAACCGATATTCACTGTCGAAAAGATGATGACACGTTTGATATAACTCCAGAAATAAAAGCATCCTGTACTAATAGCAAGCTAGATTACTTTATTGTAACGCATACTGATAAGGATCATGTGCGCGGCTTTGATGAGGTTTTTTATCGGGGTGCTCCCGATAAATGGGATAAGAATCAACTTATATTGGTAAAAACTATAGTTTGCTCACAGTATGTAATTGATCTAAAGAACCCGACAGATATCGCTAAGCCACTCGTCAATGAAATTCGCAGAAGAAATAGGCTGGAGGGGGCGGATAGGAAAAAAGATGGCAACAAATTAATTATTGCAGGAGATGGTGACTTAATTAAAGTTAATAGTAATCTTAAGGGATACGTTTTATCCCCGAGTCAGGGGGAGTTGGACAATGCAAATCCTAAAGCTGAACAAGATAATGAGGCAAATAATACCAGTGTCGTTATCCGTTGGGAATATCAGCAGCCCAAGGGTACCAAGACAAAAATAATGTTGGGTGGAGACAGTGAACATGAAGTTTGGCATAGGCTTGATGAGGATAAAGAAGACAGCGAATTAGAATGGAACTTGATAACCGCCCCCCATCACTGCAGTTTAACCCCATTCGCTTATAAAGAAGGGGATGATGATGGTTACACTGATGATGAAGGTGCTATTCAGGCACTGGGCCATAGAAGCGGTAAGGGATTTGTCGTGTCCTCCTCTAAACCTATTAAACGTAACATAGATAACCCCCCACACTATAAGGCTAAAAATAAGTGGATAGCAATTTTAAAAACTGGAGAACAAGATACTCCAGAGAACCGATTTTTTTGCACTGCAACTCACGGTAACAATGATAAAGCTGCGATAGTAAAATTTGAGATAAATGAAAGTGGCATTAAACGGTTTGTAAAGACAATTGCATCGAAATCAACTGCGACTGCTGGGTTGAATAGAACTACGCGTTATGGAAAATAAGCAATATTTAATGCCAGATGTAATATTGCGAGATGTGAAGTTACTGACTGCCCATGATGATGTGTCTAATATTCAGGTCGAATTCGACCCAGATTTGATATCGATAAAATTTTCCTTAAATTATGAGGAATATAGTCAAGCAGTGGATTATCGTTTTACTACCCCAGAACCAATAATTCTTCAGTATGACTTAAAGAATGATGAATTGGTGCCAAAGGTTTTTTCTGGGCGTGATGATTTTCCTCGTGATATAGCTCATCTAAACCCGGAGCCTGAAGGGGCTCCAGCATCTCTTTGCTTGTGGCGGCAGGGAGGCAACTCAGCACTTTATCAGCAGCGCGGCATTTCAGAAGTAGTTAAGACTCTTCAGGATTGGCTGGTTGATGCCTCCCTATCGACACTTGAGCATGATGGATGGGAACCCTACCCAAGGGGAGGGAGTATATATTTATCCTGTAATATCGCGGGGATACAGCAACTTGCAATTGATGCGAAAAATCCGCGAATACTTAAAGGAGAATCCCAAAATATATATTCAAATATAGGCTTTGTGTTTGGGATTGGAAGGTTGCTTCCTAACTGGAGTCGCGCAAACTCTATAACCAAACCACTTCAAGAATTTACTTGGGACAATGTGGGTGGTATTCCTTGTTTTATGGTTTCGAGTCCAGAGAGTGATTCATCACGATACCCTTTTACGGTAAAAAATATTGATGACTTGGAAAAATACTCTGAAAACCCTTCATTTATTCACCTGATTAATTCTATAAAATCACAAGTTGACAATAAAAAGACTGAGCGTGGTTGTATTATTATTATTGCTCAGCGTCGACCTAGGCCGATAATAAGCGAGATACCAGGGTTGTCAAATGATGATAATGCTAGGCATGTTGATTTGACGGGGTTCTTTGTATACAGAGAAAAGACTACAGAAGATACTTTAGTTGAAGTTGTTCGTTTGCAGAATCCAGCAAACACATCATTGCTAGCATCAGTATCAGGGATAAAAGTAAATAACCGTTCTCATATTGGTGTTGTAGGCTGTGGAGCGTTAGGGTCTACCATGGTGGATCAATTGGCTCGTAGAGGGTTTGACTGGTTTAGTCTATGGGATGATGACCTATTAGAAGCTCATAATAATGCCAGGCATTTGCTAAATATAGGGGGATTTTCAGTAGACGGAATGTTTGGTGGAATTAAAAGCATAATGTTGGCCAATCACCTTAAAAAAATAAATGTCGATATGGAGGTTGAACCTTATGTCGCTAAATTCTCATTAAGAAGTGAGCGTGCACGCTTATTAACAATTGATCACTTAATCGATGTGTCTGGCAGTGATTTAGAAGCGGATTGGACTAGTCAGCCCGCCACACCTGTAACTAGGGTGTTTATATCTGACGGGGGGCGTGTAGGTGTATTACAAACGCAGTCATCCAGTGGTTTACCAGATATGCTTGATTTAGAGGCCATTACGTATTTGAGTAGCGTTAAGAATACAAAAATAAAGGAGTGGTTAGGGCGCCAAGGGAGCTTGGCAAACAAAATGATTGGATTTGGTTGTAGCAGTGCAACCCTTGAAATGCCTTGGTCATCGATAGTTAATCATGGGTCTGCACTCCTGCCTTCTCTGTCTCGTAGTGTGGAAACACCTTCAGCAAAAATTGTGTTAAATTTTTTGGACGAAGAAGGTAGTCCAACTGGAAAGTTAGATGTTTATGAAGAAAGTCAAGACCCATTTGAGATGCACTCAGTATCGGAGGTTAGTGGTGAGCCTTGGAAAATTAGTTTATCAAAAAGTGTCCATGATAAAATAGCAGGGCTTCGTAAGCAGTTTTTACCGTCAGAAACCGCTGGATTTTTATTGGGTTTAGTTAATTTTGAATCACGACGAATATCTATAGTATTTTCAAGCACTGGTCCATGCCTTGAAGTAGGTTCAACTCATGTTACTTTAGATAGTATTGATGAAGATAAAGAAGTTAGTAATATAATGGAGGCTTGCAATAATATGCTGTTGCCCTTAGGTACTTGGCACAGCCATCCAGGTACTAATGCGAATCCATCATCTATTGATTATTCAACTCTAAAGGAAATGGCAGTGCCGGAAAGGTCTATTCCTACTGTAATGTTAATTATGGCGGAAGGTAATCTAAAGATACTAGTGAAATATAATCGAAACTAAAATTCTTTGGAATGCATACTATATTGATTGCGGCATGCAGCACTTTAATTAATGATTTGGATAGTGATTTGTTATGAACTTACTTAGAAAGGAGTTTGATAAATATAGTTTTAATGCGAGGGTGATGCCTGCATTTTTTTTGGTTTTTCCAGTAGTCATAACCATCTTAACATGGTATGAGCCCTCCCGGTCATGGGGAGGCGTAGTTACAACCTTTATTGTAACTTTCGGAATTATTTCTTTTGCCGCAAATCAATTGTCTACTAAAGGAAATATTCTTCAAAATAGGTTGTTTGAAAAGTGGGGCGGTGCACCAACTACTATAATAATGAGATATTCAGACAGTACTTTAGATAGGTACACAAAGAAAAGATACTTAACAAAATTGGCGACTCTCATCCCAAGTTTCCCAAAGATAACCCCAGAATTAGAAAAATTAAAGCCGAAAGAAGTCGACGAATTATATCGATCTGCTACTAACTATCTTAGAGAGAAAACACGGGACCCTAAACACTACCCATTAGTGCTGAAAGAAAATATTAATTATGGCTTTAGTCGAAATATAAGAGCTGTTAAATGGCTCGGACTTACATTGACGATAAGTTCACTTGGTTCGAGTTTAGGAGTTCTTTGGTATAAGCATTTAAAGGATGTGAGTTCTCCAAATATTGATTTAATATTCACTATACCCTTTGTACACATTTCTATAGCTCCTCTTTTGTTTTTAATAATATTTACTTGGTGTTTTTGGGTTACCGAAAAATGGGTAAAAATTCGTGCATTTGCTTATGCCAGGGCACTTTTTTCATCTTGTGAAAAATAGGGGTCTTTATAAGTGTTAGATGTAAACTGGTTTATGGGATATGTCATCACTTTCTGTGGAGGCTTTAGCTAATTCTGTGTAACTGACTTTTCTGAAACCAGAAATGGCTAAGGATAGAAAGTTACACAGAATTAGCTACAGCCTCGGAACCATTAATAATTAAGTATCTTACTTTTTAAAATTATCAGATATCCATTTAAGTGTAGATTTAACATCAAAGGCTTTCTCACCATAGGACATATTTAGCATTTCTTCTGGTAATAAATGGTCGTACTTTTCTATGTCTTTATTCTTAACTGGTTTGGCTAAATCAGCATTAGAGGTATTAGATAATGAAATGAAGGATATCAATACTTCCTCTACGGTAGACAGCTTCGCTTTTTCAACCTCAATGAGGCCCGCAAAGCAATCGACATCAAAACCCTTTTGAATAAGCAAAATGTAGATAGTATTTACTATGCGATCTCCCATCCAGGGAATGATATAAACAGAAGTGCCCTGTTGAATAAGGCGATTCGTTTTCAGTCCTGCTTGTTGATAGAAGCTCAAACCTTCATGGAATAGCCCTTTGCCTGTTGGATCAAGAAAATCAAGCTTGGTTTCACCAATAGCTATTTTGTAGTCACCCGATTTATAAATCTCAAACATCTCTTGTCTGACTCTATCGTGTACCGACATACCACCTCCTCCAAACTTAGGTGGTTGGCCACCTTTGGCAGGAGAGACAAGAATGACCTTTTTATCGACATCAACATCTATGACAATCCAGCGTCGACCTCCAAAAACAATGTATTGCTCAGGGATGATGGCTGAATCTACAGGCAATGTACCTAAAGTTTTTCCTTCCACCACTATGCGATATTCTTCAGGCGTTTTAAATACAGCATAAAACGAGTAATGCCCAACGAGCTGCTCCCCAAATTCACCCAGTACTAATTCTCCACTCCCCATTTGAATAATCAGGTTTAGGTCGCCCATATGGCTCAATAGCTGTTTGAAATGTTCTACGGTAACCATTCCAAAAAGCCCTTCTTTACAAAGAAGTCCCCATAGCTGATCGGGTCTAACGCCACCCCACTGTGCAATAACAGCAAGCACCTGATGAAGTAGGGTTGAGAAATGATAGAGGTGGGTATCTGATGGCTCATACCATTTCTGCATCAGCAATAGCCGTATCATCGCTAGGCTTTGTAATAGCTCTAATCGAAGCTTATCGCCAACACTGGAATTAGCATTTAACTCTTTTTCAGTAATATACATCCTCAGTATGGCTGGCGTGTCTCGACGGCCTGATCGTCCCAAGCGCTGGCGTAAGCTTGCGACTGAGTGAGGTGCTGTAACTTGCGCGACAGATTTTACCTTACCAATATCGATACCAAGCTCTAAAGTCATGGTACATACGGCGGTGGTAGGCAGCGTTTCTTTCTGAAGTCTGGACTCAAGATCGGTTCTTAATTCTTTAGATAATGAGCCATGGTGAGGGAAAAACTCATTTGGGACATGATTTTTTTCACAGAGATCACTCAACATCACGGCAAAGTTTTCGGTTCGTCGCCTGCTATTGGCGAATACCAGGTGAGAGTCTCCACGTAGGGCATCATATAAATCTAATGCTATGCGCTGCTCCGCAGCTAGTGAGTCTGCAATTTCGTTATTTTCAGCGGCCGATGTATTAGGCTCTGTTTCCAGATAGCCTCTAACCTGCATTTTTAAAGATGAATGAGATTGCTTACCGATGATCAATTCACAGGGGATGGATTTAGAAGGCCTTAAATAATCGAGGACGCTGTCCATATCCCCCAAGGTGGCGCTGAGGGCTATTCTTGGTATTGGTGATGTTTGTCTTTCTAATAAGCACTCAAGGCGATGCATTACGGCTTGTAATTGACAGCCTCTTTCAGAGCCGATGAAGGCATGGTACTCATCGATAATAATGTATTGTAGTCTTTCAAAAGCAGAGATAACCCAGCCAGGTTCCCTCATTAATAAGGATTCCAGAGATTCTGGTGTTATTAATAAAATGCCTCCGGGATCTTGCTTGGCCTTCTTCTTTCTCGATTGAAGGCTATCCCCATGCCATGGGGTTACCATCATATCTAAATCGTCGCAAAGGCCTTCTAAGCGCCGGTATTGATCATTAATTAAAGCCTTTAACGGGCTGATATATAAAATACCAAAGCCATCTTTGTTGTTAGCAATTGCACTACAGGCAGGTAAGAATGCAGCTTCGGTTTTACCTGCTGCCGTTGATGCGCTAATAACAAGATCTGTTTTACCTTCGAGAATGGGAGTAATCGACATCTCCTGGATATCTCGTAAGGCATCCCAGCCTTGTTTGTAAACCCATTTCTGGACTCTAGTGTCTAGTTGATCAAAGGCGCTTTTCATATCAAATGGTGAAGCTGGCTAAATCATTATCTGGAGTAGCTTCTACTTCAGGCATATCACTGGCTTTTTCAGATTGTATATCTGTATTTTCGATCAATTGATGCCATGCAATATCAGGATGCTGTTCAAGGACGGCCAACATATCCACAAAAGCCTTTATCGTATTCCTAGGTGTACGGAAATAGGCATCTCCAACTTTCTGACTGCAATGCTTCAGGAATGATTCAAGGGCTTCATCAGGCACCAAATATTTACTCTCATCGCCTGAGGCAAATACATGCCTAAGATTACGTAATAGGATGAACAGCTCTTCAGGGGTTAAGCTGGCTAAATGTAATGCAGGGGCGGAATAATCAATAACACCGGACTTTTTAGCAAAGCTATTTTCTGCCAATCTGGATTGTAGAGCGTCATAACTATAAAGCCCTTTTCTTGGGTCGAGTAGAAATTCTGGAGTACCGCCAAGTAAAAAGCCTATGTGCTCAGCATTGCCTTGCAGGCAGTCGTTTAGAATCCGCAAAATCTGTTCATAATTAGAAACCCTGGCTTGAGTACTGTTCAGCTTATAAAGGTTGACCATTTCATCGATATTTACCAATAGTCCTGCATATCCAGCCTGCCTTACAAATAAGCTCAGTAGTTTTAAGGAATCGTAAAATGAGGCATCAGATATGATCGTTCTGATACCTAAGTCTTTTTTTGCATCGGTTTTTGTTGAGTACTCTGCTCTCAACCAACGAACAGCATTCGCTTTCAGCTGTTCATTATCCGTTTCATGACCGCTCCAATAGGCCTCTATGACTTTTGCAAAATCATAACCGCCCACCAATTCGGTTAATTCACTTAAGCGTTCATGAATAACAGTAGGGACTTCGACACCTTTGGCCTCCGCTTCTTGTCTTGCTTGCGTAATAAAACGCTCTACCACGCTGGTGATAGCATTACCTTCTGGTTTGTTTCTTGTGGCCAGATTCCGCATAAGTTCCGAGTATAGATTTCTGGCTTGGCCGCCGGTAGCCTGGATACGTCTATCCGGCGATAAATCAGCCGTTACCGTTACCAGTTTCATTTCTAGGGCAATGGATCTGATTACACTCAAGAAAAATGTTTTACCTGAGCCGTATTCACCAATAATCAACCTGAATGCAGCGCCGCCAGAAACAATACGCTCAATATCTTGGTGCAATGCTTTTACTTCATTCACGCGCCCAACTTGGATGTGTTGGATGCCTACGCGAGGGGTCACGCCTGCTTTAAGCGACTGAATAATTGCATCACGCTCTTTAGGACGGATTTTCTTTGTTGCCATAACTCTTTCCTTAAAATTTATAGCGCTGCTATTTCTTCTGCCAATTCAAGATCGACAAATACGGTACTTCCATCATCAATGAGTGGTGCATCAACATTTTCAAATGCCCAATCATTCAGAGTTTCAATGGCTCCATTCATCATCAGGTTCAGTTCATCACAGAGTGATTTTATTTCCTCTGAAGCCCATTGTTCTTTGGTGATAAGCGTTTCATAGAAGCGTGTATGGCCATCATCTAAACCGGCAATAACGACTTTCGCAGCGGGTGTATCAACAACTTCAGGTTCATTTTCAATCGATTCATCCACAAAGATTGACCCAAGAATGGCTTTCACATCATCAGTCTCACTTTCATGAATTTTTATAAGATCATGATTAAGGGAGAATTCTGAAGAGTTTGAAGGACCAGACTGAGCAGTGCTAGTTTCGTTTTTTGATTCAGTAGTGATAGTACGGGACGTTAAACTATGGATATCACTGGAAACCATCGCTTTATCAAGGCCAAGTGAGGCATACAGTCTCTCAAGTTGTTTTATTTCTGTGGGGTCTACACAGCCATCGGCCAAAGCCACACCCACAAGGATATGACTTATGGCTGTTTTCTCTCTATCACTGATGGATTCCAAGCGGACTTTTAAGCCAGTCATATTAACCTTGGTATTTAGCCTCCAATGCAAATATGCCTTCAAAGATGCTTTTTCACCGGCTTTCAGTTGCTTGTCTTCAGCGATGAGTTTTTCTAGTAGATCAATTTCAGAGCTATCGATATGACCGTCAATCGAGGCAACCATAGCGCCCAATCTTAAAATGGTGCCAACTTGATTGAAAGCATGGCTGGGCTTAAACCCTTCTTCATGTCCTGAATGGAATAAAACAACACTGCTATTCAATTCAGGTTTAGCTTGATGGTAACGTACATCAGGCGCTAAGCCGAAACCTGCTTTTTCAACCAAGCCTGCTAACATCAAAGCTTCCTTTTTATTGATCTTTAAAGGGGCATCATCACCTAACTGAGACAGTAATTCTTCGGTAGACACAACACCATTGGCATTGTCTATTTGCGAGGATATCCAAGTTTTTAATTGATTAAATTGACTATTGTTACTATTCACAGCTAAAACTGCAGGCAGAAAAGCGGCCGCCGCAAGGGAATCCCTGGAGTTTTCTGGTTTGCCAATAAAGCGACTATAAGCCTCTAATTCAATGGTACAGGCCTCGGCTAAAGCCATTAGTTTTTTCACTGGGGCTTTTAATCGACTGGCGTCTGGTAAATCCAGTTTAGTAGCATGATTGCCTCTTAATGAGCCACTGGCTGGGTAGTACTCCAACTGTACCTTGGTTTTGTTTGGCGCAATCACCAAGCCATCGCCAAATTTATTTTTATATCGCATAGCAAAGAGTTGATCGAATTCCAGTTCACAACGTCTTGCTGGCGTGCGCAGACTAAATTCTGGGTGGCTCTTAATCCACACCAATGCCAGCTTGCTTGAAACTGGTTCACCACGATTCACGGTTTTGGCTAACTGAAGTTTAAATACGGAAGTAAAATCTCTTTTGGCCAGTAATATCGAGTTATCAGGTTGATGGTCTGGCTTGTATAGTGCCCAAGAATGAGAAAGCAGATTCGTTGCATAACCGTTAAATGAACGGTTATCACCATATATGGTTCTTAGCCGCTGCAGCTCTTCGATTAAAGCATCTACTTCTGTTTCTGAAACATCACCTGCAGCCGCATCAACAAGTATTCTACGCTCAAGACCATAGAAATAGAGGAATACATAGCCAATATAGGTCTCAGGGTCTTTTCTATCACTGGATAACCACTCAATATATGCAGCGCGGCTTTCAGGGCTGATCTGACCATAGCTTGGCCAATAACCCATATCATCGCCGCCATAATCCGGCGATTGATTGTTGAGTTTTAACGTAGGGTCTACGAGTGAAGCTTCTGTGTCATAGCCATCTAGGCTTTTTAGGCGTCCTCCTGAATAAAAATATCCACCAGTGATACTTTTATTGCCGACTTTTACCCTTTCTCCCGGTACAACCCATTTACCAGCTTTTCTATTTTTTGACTCGGGTTCCGATGAATATTCTGTGGATGCTGACACGGTGATTCGATAATCTACAAGGTCATCCTCGGGGTAAAAGGTGCTGGTAGGGCTTTGCATCTTACTTTTTACAATTTTGTAGATGACAAATCCAATGAAAATAATAACCAAAAGTTCCATTTTAAGTATTCTCCAAGCGTCTAGGTGTAAATAGAAAAGTATTTATAATTTCGTAATTCCTAAATACTACATGATCATTAGAAATGACAAAATGAACACTTTCATTAATTTATGTAGGTAGATAGGGGTTATGGCTTTAAACAGAGCCGCTGCTCTATCTGGCTGAGCTAGGGGGGGGATGGTAAACCTTGGTTAGCATTCGTGACGACGGGAAGTACTTCGCTTCGTGTTTAAGGTACCGGCCGCCGCCGGTGTCGCTCAATCTGGCGTCATTTAGAGGTCCATGGGTGCCCACCTACTGGGGCTGCTCAATTGTCTATCTTTTGAGAGGGTAATTCCCCAACGATCGGTATTTGTTGGAGCCTGGGTCAGAGAGTGTAAGGGAGGGCTCATTACTGACGGGGCCCCTGAGTAATTTGAGTGGCTGGGGCAGCTCCCCGGTTAGATTACCCTTGGTAGTAAATGCATGTTCAGTAGTATCCATCTGGATAGACCGGTCGGGGGCATCGCTTACGGTATTACCGGTACTGGCAAGGGGATTACCGGTACTGGCAAGGGGATTACTGGGTAGAGCCCCGGGATAGTTGGTAGCTTCGAAGGGGGTATACCGCTCACAGTACATTGGCCTGCTTGTGACCTCTGAATAGATGGACTTCACCGGACCTACCTTAAGCAAATTGATATATCTGCGTATCACGGCGAGTTAACCGGCGCCGGGCACGTTCAGCCAGTCTCAACTTTAAGCGCGCCTTGGCTTCTATCCTGAGTTGTCCATAGGAGGGGAAGGCCATCTTTAAGTCATGAAGTCGAGATAGCTCACATTCCGTGGCCCATCGCGAGAATTCGCGGGATGTCGTTACACAGTTATCGCTCAGGCCATCCATACGTTCATTAACCGCTATAGAGATATGTTCAACCTCAGCCACGAGGTCTTGACGGCTCATGCTTCCGGGCTCCGGTAGTTCA
>MAAB01029746.1_pt1 | contig 18306 bp, 16 predicted proteins | sample 1115991 | NCBI WGS metagenome assembly MAAB01 (sample SAMN04961124, study PRJNA320927) | seawater metagenome | isolation source: sample BD02T18 sea water enriched with oil for 18 days | place: USA:Gulf of Mexico | collected 2013-07-27
TACCTATGTATTATAGAATACCTGAAAATCCCTTACTTATATATTCGCTTTTATAGCTGAACTTAATCAAAAAGTATGACTCAACAAAACAATTGTGATGTTTTAATCATTGGCAGTGGTGCCGCAGGCTTAACTTTGGCACTACATTTAGCTCAAAATGCCGATGTTGTTATTTTAAGTAAAGGCCCATTGAATGAAGGTTCAACTTTCTATGCTCAAGGGGGAATTGCCGCAGTTTTTGATGAAAATGATAGTGTTGCTTCCCACGTCGAAGACACTATTATTGCTGGTGCCGGTCTTTGTGATGAAGACACTGTGCAATTTACCACGGAAAATGCTAAATCTTGTTTAGAGTGGCTAATAAACCAAGGCGTTGAATTTGACAAAGAGCACAGTGATAAAGGTGGTTCTCGTTATCATTTAACCCGCGAAGGTGGCCATAGTCATCGTAGAATTCTGCATTCAGCTGATGCAACAGGTCAAGCAATACAGACCACTTTAGCCGATCAAGTCAAACAACATTCTCGTATTCGTATCTTTGAACGTTTTAATGCTATTGATTTGATTTGCCAACCAAATACTAAGGCTAATCAGCCAAAACAATGTATTGGTGCTTATATATGGAACCGAAATACTGAGAAAGTCGAAAGTATTTACGCGCAAAAAACTATTTTAGCAACTGGCGGTGCGAGTAAAGTTTATCAATATACTTCAAACCCAGATGTTGCCAGTGGTGACGGTATTGCTATGGCATGGCGCGCTGGTTGTCGTGTTGCCAATATGGAATTTAATCAATTTCATCCAACCTGCTTGTTTCATCCTTCAGCGGGTACTTTTTTATTAACCGAAGCTCTTCGCGGTGAAGGGGCTAAATTACGACGACCTGATGGCAGTCGCTTTATGCCAGCTTTTGATGAACGCGCTGAGTTAGCACCTCGCGATATTGTCGCACGGGCAATTGACTTTGAAATGAAACGTTTAGGTGCTGATTGCATGTATCTTGACATTAGTCATAAACCCAGTGACTTTATCAAACAACATTTCCCAACTATTTATGAAAAAACGATGTCTCTTGGCATAGATATCACTAAACAGCCTATTCCTATTGTTCCCGCAGCACATTATACCTGTGGTGGAGTAATGGTTGATCATCATGGTAAAACTGATGTTGGACAGCTTTATGCCATAGGTGAAATGTCTTACACCGGCTTGCACGGCGCAAACCGGTTAGCCAGCAACTCGTTACTTGAATGTCTTGTTTTTGCTCGTGCTGCTGCTCTAGAAATTAGTGAAAGCTTAGTACAAAACAATCGTTATTTAACCCTGCCACATTGGGATGATAGCCGTGTGACAGATTCGGATGAAGAGGTAGTTATTCAACATAATTGGCACGAACTTAGGTTATTTATGTGGGATTATGTCGGTATTGTTCGCACTACGAAGCGTTTAGAGCGTGCACTACATCGTGTTGAATTGCTCCAACAGGAAATTGAAGACTATTATCAAAACTTCAAAGTAAGTAATAATTTACTTGAATTGAGAAACTTAGTACAGGTGGCAGAACTTATCATAAAGTGTGCAATGGAACGTAAGGAAAGTAGAGGCTTGCACTACACGTTGGATTATCCGGACTTATTACCAACTGTTAAACCGACCATACTATCACCTACACTATAAATACGCTTTGTTACGAAATGTAAGGTTAATTTAATTGATTAATCACTCTGGCTAAACGGGAGAAATCCTGTTCATGTAAACTATCCTTGAATATGAAAAACTGTTTAGGATATTTTTTCTCAGAGTAGCTACACTCAGTAACGGCATTTTGATTAGGTAGTAGCACTAACCAGCAACCAATAAAGCTGAGCCTGCTTTCAGGTAGCAATTGATAACTTATTTGTTCATTATTAAGTACGACTTCCCCTGCCTTTGTTAAAATGAAAGAGCCGATGATAGTTTTTTTTGCCTTCCGAAGGGATAAAAAAAGGCTAAAGGCAAGGGTAGTTATTATAGCTATCCATAGAGCAACAGTGTAGTGAAAAGTAAAAATCACAAGCGTAATTAAACACGCTAATATTGCAATAAAACTATAAGCTGCAAGCTTATAATATGAATATCTTATATTAATATTATACTTTGACTCGATTGAGTATAAGTTGAACCATTGCGTTGAGCTCTGTATCTTCACAAACTTCATGCCCCATAAACCATGCAAATAATTCAGGATCTTGGCAGGTAAGTAAGCGTTCAAAGATAAACTGCTCTTTCGTCGATAAGTCGTCATATGCTTCATCAACAAAAGGTATAAACAGCACATCCAATTCTAACATACCGCGACGGCAAGCCCATTTTAAGCGAGCCTTATTGACTTTTAAAAGATTAGTCGAGTTTTCATTATTTGTCACTGCATTACTTGAAGCTTCATTACCAGACATAAGTACCCTTTCTTGATTGACACAATTGATGAATACCAATCGAACTAATATTAGATCCATTTGGTATAATCCTCTCATTGTAACAATAACTCACATGACACAGCTATTAAAAATACCCATTATCATTAATAAAATACTGCCATCTAGTTGTATTTACCATTTTCGCCCCTATTCTATAACTAACCTTTTACCAAACAGGTTTATTTTCGCTTCGTTTGGTATCAACATACAAACAAAGCTTTCTCATAGAGTTCAATATGACAAATACCACCAGTACACAATTACCCTCTCTTGCCCAGCTACCGGAGACTTACCTTATTGAACTTAGTGAATTTGGTGCAATTACTTTATCAGGTGAAGAGCAAAGTAAATATTTACAAGGGCAAGTAACTTGTGATGTGAACGGCAGCACAGAGTCTAACTTACTTGTTGGGGCTCACTGCGATGCCAAAGGAAAAGTGTTTTCTGTTTTTCGATTAATCAACCGCTCTTCTACCCACTTATTATTGCAGCCAACCGCAAGCATTGAAGGTTCTCTTAAAGAGCTGAAAAAATTTGGTGTTTTCGCTAAAGTTACTATCGATAAAACTGAAGATCTTGGTTTTATTGCTTTAGTTGGTAAACAAGCAAGTGAGTTATTACAACAAGAATTTTCACAAGTTCCTGATAGTTTAACGCCTGTAGTAGAAGTTGGCTCAACCAGCTTAGTATACCTTTGTGGCGATCAACCTCGTTATATTATTATTGATGAACACAGCAATATAACGGCTCTTAGAGATAAGTTGGCATTACCGACTTACTCACAATCGGTATGGGACTTATTAGAGATAACTCAAGGATTTCCTATTTTAAACGCTAGTACTAGCGGCCATTACGTACCCCAAATGCTTAACCTACAAGCAATTAATGGTATCAGTTTTACTAAAGGTTGCTATTTAGGCCAAGAAACTGTCGCTAGAATGCAGTATTTAGGAAAAAACAAACGTGCTTTATTTTGCTTAAAATCTCAACTTGAGCATCCTTTTCAAGTAGATGATGTCATTGAAAAGCAATTAGGTGAAAACTGGCGAAGAGCTGGCGATACCCTTGCTCATTATCAAGCTGATGATGGAAGCTGTGTTATTCAAGCCATATTAGCAAACGATGGTGAACAACCACCATTACGTATTGCTTCACAAGCTGACTCAGTAGTAACGAATCAAACATTGCCTTATTCCCTTGTAGCTGAATAAGCTCTATAAACTCATGCAGCTTAATAGGCTCAAAACTTAAATTATTAGGATAAAAAATGAAAATTGCTAAAAATAATGTCGTTGTTATGCACTATGCTGTATCAGACAGTGAAGGTACTTTAATTGATAGCTCTTACGATGATAAGCCTATGGCTATTATCCAAGGTGTCGGGTATTTAATCCCTGGTTTGGATGATGCCCTTATTGATCACCAAGTAGGTGATAAATTCGAAGTCGCTGTTTCTTGTGATCAAGCTTATGGTGAGCGTCACGATGATTATGTTCAAACAGTTCCTAGAGAAGTACTTGCTGGTGTTGAGGACCTTGCTCTTGGTACACAACTACGAGCAACCACTGATGATGGTGAGCAAACAGTTATCGTTATTGACGTGCAAGATGACGTTATTACTGTTGATGGCAACCACCCACTTGCAGGCTTAGACTTAAGCTTTGACGTTGAAATTCTTGAAGTACGTGAAGCTACCGCAGAAGAGCTCGAACATGGTCATGTTCATAGCGAAGGCGGTTGTGGTCACAGTCACTAGTAAATTTATTGATTAGTTTACAAAAAACATCAATAATCAAGCATAAAAAAACGTAACCTTACGTCTAAGGTTACGTTTTTTTTCATTGCATTTCAGCTATGCATTTTTAATACATACTGTTATTAATTATTCAGTTACTGCTTCTTCTTTTTTATCTTCAGTTACATCTGTTTTTGATAAAAACAAATCGCGTAATTTACTATCAACATCTTTAGCCATTTCAGGATGTTCATCTAAATATTTCGCTGCATTAGCTTTACCTTGACCAATTCTTTCGCCATTACAGCTATACCAAGCACCAGCCTTTTCTACAAAACCATTTTTAACGCCTAGTTCGATTAACTCACCTAAATTATTAATTCCTTCACCATATAAAATTTGGAATTCAGCTTGTTTAAATGGTGGTGCAATTTTGTTTTTAACAACTTTCACACGCGTTTCATTACCAACAATTTCATCCCCATTTTTAACCGCACCAATACGACGGATATCTAAACGTACAGAAGCGTAGAATTTTAAAGCATTACCACCTGTAGTCGTTTCTGGTGAACCAAACATAACACCAATTTTCATGCGAATTTGGTTAATAAAGATAAGCATGGTATTCGATTTTTTCAGGTTACTTGTCAACTTACGCATTGCTTGTGACAACATTCGTGCTTGCAAGCCCATATGAGAGTCGCCCATATCACCTTCAATTTCAGCTTTAGGTGTAAGCGCAGCTACAGAGTCAACAACAATAACGTCGATAGCACCAGATCGAGTTAACATATCAACAATTTCTAGTGCTTGCTCACCTGTATCAGGTTGAGAAATAAGTAAATCATTAATATTCACGCCTAATTTTTCAGCATAAACAGGGTCAAGAGCATGCTCTGCATCGATAAAAGCACAAACTTTACCATTACGCTGTGCTTCGGCAATAGCCTCTAAAGTTAATGTTGTTTTACCACTAGACTCTGGACCATAAATTTCAACAACACGACCCATTGGCAAGCCACCAGCGCCTAGTGCGATATCTAAACCTAATGAACCAGTAGAGATAGTTTCTACATCCATGCTGTTATTATCACCAAGCTTCATTATTGAGCCTTTACCGAATTGACGTTCAATTTGAGCTAAGGCTGCTGATAGTGCTTTTTCTTTATCGTCTTTCATGATTACTCCGCGAGCTGTTGTATTATTTCGTTTTGATGAGACAAGTATACTGTAAGTTCGTACAGTATCAAGTTTTATTACAACTTTTTTATTTTATTATAAATAATCAAACTAACCATACTTTTAAACCTATGAAAAATAACAAATAAATAGCAACCTATAACTTTTTACTTTTTAAATTAAAAAAGTTACTTTTCTATTTTATACAGCTATTGAGCTTCACTTGCACAGTACTTTACAAACGACAAATATGGTTAAATAACCAACAATTAATTTGCTAGTTTTTCCTGACCAATGCTAACAATCTGTTCTGATATTTTTTTATTTACGCCCCTAACCAATACCCAACTATGCCAATATAGTGTTTCAACTAACTCTTTATCTGGGCATAAACTTATTAACTGGCCCGTTTTTAACTCTTGTGCAATAAGTAATTTGGGTAACAAGCAATAAGCGACCCCTTGTTTGACTAACGAGACAAAAGCTTCAGAGGAGCGGACTGTGTGACAATAATATTCGCTAGCTGCCAAACTAAAATGTTTGGCAATATAACGTACGTGCATATCATCTTTATGGTCGTAACTTATCGCTGGCGCCATTTTCAATGAACTTTGGTTAACGCCTTTTGGAAAGTATTTTTGTGCAAAGCTTTTGTTGGCCACCAAACAATACTCCATTTCTCCAAGTCTAAAAGAGCGATACCCTTTCAACGGTTTTTCAATAGCACTCACCGCGCCAATGGCTTGGCCACTTCGCAACTTTTCAATAGTTCTTTCTTCGTGTTCAATAATTAAATTTAATTCAACTAAGTGATTTTTAAGGACAGGTGTAATTGCATCAATAAACCAAGTTGCAATACTATCGACGTTAACCGCTAATGATACTTTCATTGGCTTAATCGGCTTATCGGGTGACAAGAGTGGTACTAATTCATGTTCAAGTTGTTTCACTTTTTTGAAATGACTCAGTAATTGTTCACCTGCTGTTGTTGCGACGATAGGCTGGTTTCGAATAAGGACAGGTTGCCCAACATGCTCTTCTAATGCTTTAATCCGTTGTGATATCGCTGATTGTGAAATAAATAACTTTTGTGCCGCTAATTCAAAACTTTGCAACTCAATAACTTCAGCCAGTGCAGAGAGAAGTTTATAATCAAAATTTGCCATAAACTCACACAATCCCCATAAGTTTTACTAATGATAGTTAATTATTATTAATTATATTTAAATGAACAATTAATGCAAACTAGCGCTTATCAAATTTTTAGACTATTTATCGAGTACCATTATGAGCTTATTAGTTTTAGCAAAAGGTTTTACCCTAACATTAAGCATGATCATGCCTATTGGCACGCAAAACTCTATGTTAATCAATCAAGGTATTCATCAAAATCACCATAAAATGACCGCCGCTCTTTTTGTACTTTATGATGCTTTATTAATAAGCATGGGAGTACTTGGCGGCAGTATTTTGCTGTCACATAACGCCACTTTATTCAATGTACTCACTTGGGGTGGTATCTTGTTTTTAAGTGTTTATGGCCTATTGTCGATGAAATCTGCATTTGTGCGGAGTAAGAATACTGTTAATACTGTTTTAAAAAAGAAATCAGCCAAAATTATTTTTCTGACCACCTTGGCCGTTACTTTTTTAAACCCACATGCTTACATTGATACCGTAATGGTTATTGGCAGCGTTGGAGGGCAATACTCAGATGCAGTAAAAGTATACTTCCTTATTGGCTGTATTATTGGTTCATTAACGTGGTTTAGTTGTTTAGCGTTTGGCGCGGCTAAACTTTCAAAGCAATTAAGCCGACCTAAAGTAAAAATGACTATAGATATAATTATTGCCTTAGTAATGTGGTTAGTTGCTTGGTCACTGTTTAATACATGGATGACGCGTTAAATTTATTGCCCGTTATACCTATAATAATTGTTAAAAAGTCGAGAAATGCTAATAGCGCTTATGGCATAATCTAGGGAAATACCAATAGGTATAAATATCCCTAGAATTAAGCTACTAGTAAGCTAGCAATAACATAAGAGTTTTAGCATTTCATGACCACTGCCCCAAAAGATCTTTCATCCCACACCCCTATGATGCGTCAGTACTTAACCATTAAGGCTGAGTTTCCACATATTTTGATCTTTTATCGCATGGGCGATTTCTATGAGTTATTTTTTGATGATGCTAAAAAGGCATCTGACTTATTAGATATTTCACTGACCGCTCGAGGTAAAACCGGTGGTAATGCCATCCCTATGGCCGGTGTACCTTATCACGCTGTTGAAAACTATTTAGCTAAACTAGTTAGTTTGGGCGAATCAGTCGCTATTTGTGAGCAAGTTGGCGACCCTGCTACCAGTAAAGGCCCTGTAGAGCGTAAAGTGGTACGTGTCATCACCCCAGGTACAGTGAGTGATGAAGCGTTATTAACTGATAAACAAGATAACCTTATCGTTGCTATTGTTGATAATCAAACATCGCAAGCAAAACTAAAAGCATCAGATCCGGCTTTTGGTCTTGCCTATCTTGATATGGCCAGTGGGCGTTTTGTCTTAACCGAACCACAAACGACAGAGCAACTTCAAGCTGAGCTACAACGTTTGTCTCCTGCCGAATTACTCTATAGTGAATCACTATTGGACACTAGTTTTCTCGAAAATAGAAAAGGTTTACGTCGTCGTCCCGAATGGGAATTTGATCTTGATACGGCTATTAATTTACTAAACAAGCAGTTTGATACAAAAGCGTTAACTGGCTTCGGTGTTGATGATAAACCATTAGGTTTGGCTGCTGCAGGTTGCTTGTTTCAGTACGTAAAAGACACCCAACGTACTGCGTTACCTCATATACGTGCTATTGTCTGTGAATCAGCCAGTAAAGGCGTGGTACTTGATGCAGCGACAAGACGTAACTTAGAGCTTACTCAGAATTTACAAGGCGGTTTAGACAATACTCTTGCCGATATTTTAGACAAATCCTCCACCCCAATGGGCTCTCGTTTGCTTAAACGCTGGTTACACTTTCCATTACGCGACTTAACAGTGCTTAATAATCGGCAAAATACGGTAAGTGACATTATTGCGTTAGATCTGATCACCCCTATTCAACCATTATTAAAAAGCTTAGGTGACATTGAGCGTATCGTTTCCAGAATAGCCTTAGGCTCTGCGCGTCCTAGAGACTTTGCACGTTTACGTTATGCGCTACAACAAATGCCAGCATTACAAAACGAGTTACAAAGTGAACAAACAGAGTCAGCCACCAACTACTTAAGCACTATTGCACAACAAAGTCAGCCAATGCCTGAATTACAAACTTTATTGGAACAAGCTGTAGTTGCAAACCCACCGGTATTAATTCGTGATGGTGGCGTTATCGCACCAGGATATAATAGTGAGCTCGATATACTTCGTGACTTAAGTGAAGGCGCAACAGAATTTTTAGCGCAACTAGAACAACGTGAAAAAGAACGCACTGGCATACATTCATTGAAGGTGGGCTATAACAAGGTTCATGGTTTTTTTATCGAGATGAGCCGCACAGCTGCAGTGGATGTGCCTGATGATTATATTCGTCGCCAAACATTAAAAAATAATGAGCGCTTTATTACCGAAGAATTGAAGCAGCATGAAAATAAAGTACTAAGTGCTCAAAGCAAATTCTTAGCACTAGAAAAAGTGCTCTATCAAGAATTATTCGATAAAGTCTTACCCGATTTAGCACAACTGCAGCATTTAAGCCAAGCCATTGCAGAGCTTGATGTTTTAACTACGTTTGCAGAGCGTGCCTTAGCATTAAATTATGTCAAACCTAACTTAGTGGCAGAACCAGGTATCAGTATTGATGCAGGGCGCCATGTTGTCGTTGAGCAAATGACTAATGATGCCTTTATCGCCAACCCAGTTTTATTGACTGAACAACGGAAAATGTTGATTATCACGGGTCCCAACATGGGGGGTAAATCAACCTATATGCGTCAAACAGCTTTAATCGTTTTACTCGCTCATATAGGTTGTTACGTGCCTGCTGACAGCGCGACGATTGGTTTAGTCGATAGAATATTTACCCGTATTGGCGCTTCTGATGATTTAGCCAGTGGCCGCTCAACTTTTATGGTCGAAATGACTGAAACAGCAAACATCTTGCATAATGCCACCGATAAAAGCTTAGTATTACTCGATGAAATTGGCCGTGGAACCAGCACTTATGATGGTTTATCACTCGCATGGGCTTGTGCGGAAATGTTAGCCCTTAAAACCAAAGCCTTTACTTTGTTCGCTACACATTACTTTGAACTAACCTTGCTTGCAGAGCAGATTACAACACTAGCCAATGTGCACTTAGATGCTATGGAACATGACGATAACATTGTCTTTATGCATGCAGTACAAGAAGGCTCTGCAAGCAAAAGTTTTGGTCTGCAAGTAGCACAATTAGCGGGTGTACCAAAAGCAGTAATTAAACGCGCCAAACAAAGATTAACTGAGTTAGAACAGCAACAAAGCCCGAGCATACAACCAGCACCGATACAGAGTGATGCTTTTGAGCAACTTAGTTTAGCGCCCGATGAGCATTCAGTATTAACAACACTTCATGATACTGATGTTAATGAATTAAGTCCGAGACAGGCTCTAGACTTATTATTCACTTTAAAGGAGCAGCTCTAGCTTTCAGGGCGATATACCTATAGCCAGGTGAATGACAAACTCAACTGGCTTAGTATCGAAAGTTAAGGCTTAACCAGCTAAGAGACAAAGGTCTAAAATCCTAAATAAGTAATGTCCTTAAGCAAGAGCGGTTTAAAAAGTTATCTTTAAAAACGAAAAAAGCCTCAGCAGTATTAGTGCTGAGGCTTTATCTTTAAATGGTGCCCCGACCCGGATTTGAACCAGGGACACGAGGATTTTCAATCCTCTGCTCTACCAACTGAGCTATCGGGGCAATCTTTATCGAGTGGAACTCTCTAAAGAGCGCGTATAATATAGTTAAAAATTAACAGTGGCAACCGTTTTATAGAAAATATTGTATTAAAAGTTGAATTTATTGATAATGGTTAATTAACATACCGTTAAGCATTATAAATTGACCTTGGTTATAGCTCAAACTCACTAAAGTCTATATCGTCATCTGGTACTACTTGTTTTTTACTTGGAGGGTCAAGTAAGGATGGTTGCCTATCAACTTCACTTTCTTCTTTAGTTACCGCTTCTATTTCTTTGGGTTTATGCAGGTTTTTTTTACGTTTTTTACGTTGGATACAACGTTTTATAACTTTTTGTTTTTCATCATTATTAAAAGTTTTCCACTCAAGTCGCTCTTTACGCGAGCGCATGCAACCTAAGCAATGACCTTTATCATCAGACTGACAAATGCCAATACAGGGACTAGGAACGTCGAAAAACTCTAATTGCATTAACCCCTCCTAACCGCTAGCTTATTGAATTACTGGCCAAATATGATAGTTAAAATACTTCATGGCAGTATTATTTTCAATTAAGAGCCTTAAATTAATCTATCACTATTACGAACAGCTAGATTAAAAATGTCATATTAATAGTCTGGATATCACTAAAAAAATGCGTTGTAAGTTAAGTATAACTTATCAACGCATTTTTATAATAGCCAGCAGAACTGGCATTAAAATCTTTTAAAAATGATTTTAGGCTAATTCATCACTAACAATATGATAATCAGGGTCTTCTATTACATTAAGCTCTACTAGCTTGTCAGCCTTGTGCAATAGCTCTTTACACTCTTTATTTAAGTGCTTTAAATGCATAGTTTTGTTGCGCGATAAATAACGTTCAGCTAATGTATCTATGGCTTCAATGGCTGAATGATCAACAACACGCGCATTTTTAAACTCAACAATGACATCATCACTGTCTTCTTCTGGGGTAAATTGTTCAAGGAAATTGGCAATTGAACCGAAAAAGATAGGGCCATTTACTTCATATACAGTTGAACCATTTTCATTAATGCTTCGGTGAACCAGAATATGTTTCGCATGCTCCCAAGCAAATACTAACGCTGAAACAATAACACCAACAATTACCGCAATAGCTAAATCGGAATAAACGGTAACCCCTGAAACCAATATAATGACAAAAGCATCCGCTTTAGGTACTTTGCCCAAAATACGAAGACTTGACCACTCAAATGTACCAATAACCACGATAAACATCACGCCAACTAATGCCGCCAATGGGATTTCTTCAATTAAACCGGAAGCAAATAAAATAAAGCCTAACAAAGCTATCGCTGCGGTTATACCTGATGCCCTACCACGACCACCTGAGTTTACATTGATCATAGACTGACCAATCATTGCACAACCACCCATGCCGCCAAAGAAACCTGTAACTGTGTTAGCTGCACCTTGAGCAATACACTCTTTGTTGCTGCGACCACGTGTTCCTGTTAATTCATCAATTAATGTTAGTGTTAATAACGACTCAATTAGACCAATTGCTGCTAAAACAAGTGAAAATGGAAGAATAATCTTAAACGTCTCAAAAGAGAAAGGTACTTCAGGAATTGAAAAAGTTGGTAAACCACCAGCAATTGAAGCAACATCACCAACAAGCTTAGTATCAAGACCAACGGCAAAAACTAATAGTGATACAGCAACAATAGCGACCAGAGTCGAAGGTACTGCTTTAGTCAGCTTAGGGAAGTAATGAATAATCGCCATCGTCAAAATAATCAAGCCAGCCATAGTCCATAATGGGGTACCTTGCATCCATTCAAGTTCACCTGCGGCATTTGTCACTTTAAACTGCCCTAACTGTGCCAAAAAGATAACAATGGCTAAACCATTTACAAATCCTAGCATGACAGGATGAGGAACTAGGCGAATGAACTTACCTAATTTAAATACTCCTGCCATGATCTGTATTATGCCCGTAAGCACCACAGTGGCAAATAGATATTCAACACCATGAATAGCAACTAAACTGACCATTACAACGGCCATAGCCCCTGTTGCTCCAGAAATCATTCCTGGTCGGCCACCAAAAATAGCGGTAATTAAACCGACCATAAAAGCAGCATATAAACCAACTAAAGGCTCTACACCGGCAACAAAAGCAAAAGCTACAGCTTCAGGCACTAGTGCTAACGCCACTGTTAGACCTGATAACACATCATTTTTCAAGTTAGACACTTTACTAGCGTGTAATTCAAACATTTTTATCTCATTGGGTTTATCGCCAATATCTACTTTTATTAAGTCATTGGCGAATACGAATTGGCGAGTATGATTTATTTATGCCTAACAACGTTAAACATAGATTAAAACAAACAAGTTTTATGTGATTTTGAGGGGCGGGAATACTATAGATATAAAGAGGAAAAGTCAATATTTGCTTACTTTTACAACATATATCCGTTACCAAGCAAGATGCATGTTTCAGAGTGTTTGAGCCATTTCAATTCAAGGCGCTGTGATGGAAAAATGATCATTCAGGAGAATATGCTGCTGCATTCTCTAATAACACCATCCATATAGCGCCATTATAAATCACAGCAACGAAGAAGTGATGTTGCTCAAGCACTTCTTCGATGGCTTTAAAATGACTTTATACTGCGTTAACTAATCAAACCATAGAATGACTATGCTTAAATTTTTCGCCATGCCTAAAGTCATGTTAATTCCCACTGAAATCCTGTACTTTGAATGGGAAGGATTATAAGTAAGCAAATATTTTTTACATTAATTATTAGCGGCTTCACGTTGCTCTAAAAAGGCCTTTATTTCATCTCTAGAGCTCAAAATATGATGCCTTAATACGGCAACAGCTTCATCTACGTCGCCTGTTTTACAAAAAGCCAGAAGCTGGTTATGTTCAGGGCCTGCTTTTGAAATACCACCAGCCCATAACAAGTGCATTCGAATATACCTATCAGCATTTTTATTCAGCGTGTTGACTAAATCTTGGGTTTGAGGACGATTAGCTGCTGAGTACAAACAGTTATGATAGCGAGAATTAAGCTCGCTCCAAGTATTTGCTGCGTTCTCTTTACCAAGCGCTTTATCTAGTTGCCCTAAAATTTCACTGGCCTCAGCTAATTTATCGCTGGTTAATCTTGGTAAGGATGCTGCTAATAAGTGCCCTTCAAGCATAGCTCGTAATTCAAAAAGCTCTACAACATGTTTGGCATTAAGCTCTGTTACAGTGGCGCCTTTATGTGCTTCAAAGACAACTAACCCTTCACCTTCAAGCTGTAATAAAGCTTCTCTTACAGGGATACGGCTGACATTTAATTCAGTCGCTAATGCCGCTTGACGAAGTGACTCACCGGCTTTCAACTCACCGCTAAGGATTCTTTCTCTAAGCGTTTCAACCACTAACTGCGTTCTTGTTTTATATACTATAGTCATAAAGTTTGTCCGAACAATATTAGCAACTATTTTTAAAGTGTTAGTAGTATAACACCTTTAAAAATGTACTTTTACTGTTAAAATTATCTAAAAAGGCTGAGATATATCCACCTTTTTTTTGGGTTCACTTGAATAAATATTTTAGCCAGCGCTTTAGCCTAACTACTCAACTATCCAATAAGTTTCTTTCTTTTGACCATTTCGTAAGTATTTAAAAGTAACTCTGTCACCTTTTTCAAAGGTCGCGAGATGCTTCTTAATTTGTACCGCTGAAGCCAAATCAATAATAGCACGACCGCCGACTTCAAGTAGTATGTCACCGCCAAGTAAAATAGGACTACGGCCAATAACTACGCTAAGATTTCCACCTTTAAAGCCTAATTTATCCGCTAAAGTACCCGGTATCACGTGTTGGATTAACATACCATGGCCAGCCGTATTATTAATTGCATAAGACTGTTTTTTATTGAGTAACAGAGGGATGAAGCCAGAGAATGTTCCAGGGTCGCTATCAATAATATGGCGAACGGTATCTACCGAAACGACAAAACCTAAACCATTGCTGCCACCACTTTTAGATAAGATATGGCTGACAATACCCACAATTTCACCATTAAGGTTAAACATTGGGCCGCCAGAATTCCCTTGATTGATTGAAGCATCTGTTTGTAACAAACGTGGTACTAGAGTTCTCCCCGGAATTGCATTACCGTCACGAATGCCACTTAAATAACCAACTGACAAGCTGTGACTAACACCAAATGGAGCACCAATAATAATAACTTGTTCGCCAATTTGATAATCGTTAGCTTTCGCTAATTTTAAAGGTTTTGCGGTGCTTGGAACGTCTCCTGCCTGAATCATAGCCAAATCAATAAGTGGCTCTACCCAAACAACATGGCCAGTAGTTTTAGTACCATCAGCAAACTCAACTTCAATTGCGGTAGCTTTATCAACAACATGTGCAGCTGTTAAAATACGACCTTCACTGCTAACTAGTGCCCCAGATCCTAATGAGTTTGCAGTTTTTGCTTTGTAAGCAACTTGACCAATTTTTGGATCAGCTAGTGATTGTACATGTAATTCAACTACTGAAGGGTTGACCTTCTTATATAGTGTTTGAATTGAATTTTCTTTTACTTGAAATGCTTGGATTGTTGTTCCACAGCCACTTAAGAAGAAAAAACTTAGAAATATAAAAGCTCTACCCATTGAGAAATCCGCCTATGATGTAATTAACAACAGTGTAACTAAGTGTAATCTTTTTATCATTCTTTTTATGCACTTGAATAGATAAATACTCGGGTGAAGGTGATATAGTAGTGGAGATTATTCAAATAGGAAAAGAGCATGGAAATTATCGCCACACTGGCGTTATTGTCATTGATTTGGTTACTCTGGCAATTAGTTAAAGCAAAACGATTTACTCGCTTTAAACAACAGATAGACTCAGAATTAAAAGATAAGGTTATCGCTAATATAATTGAAGAATTAGCATTGACTCGTTGTGAACAATTCCCTAACAATGATTGCCATCAAGAAGCAACCATTATGTATTGGACACAATATAAAAGCCGCATATTGCATGCAGCTTTAGCACGTGAAATTATTGACCAACAATGGCTAATAGACACAGGAAATTTACGCAACGCTCAACATTTATTTTTCATTGAGCGTCAACACATCCCTTTACCTAGCCAAGATAAAGCAACATCAAGCTAACACTAAGAACGGTTTAATTAATATATTTTAATTAAGCCTTCTTCGAAAACTGTAAATCCCAAACACCATGACCCAATCGTTGACCACGGTTTTCAAATTTAGTTAGTGGGCGAGAATCAGGACGCGGCACATAGTCACCTGTTTCAGATAAGTTGTTATAGCCCGGAGCACTTTGCATATCTTCTAGCATACATTCTGCATAATTTTCCCAGTCCGTAGCCATATGGAATACGCCACCAACCTTCAATTTTTGTCTGATTGTTTCAACAAACTCAGCAGAGACAATTCGGCGTTTATGATGTTTTTTCTTATGCCATGGATCTGGAAAGAATAACTGTACAGTTGACAAAGTACCTTCAGGAATACAATCGGCTAAAATCTCAATTGCATCATGTTCATATACTTTTAAATTACTAACACCTTCCTCTACGGCAGATGATATACAAGCGCCAACGCCCGGTTTATGCACTTCAATACCAATAAAGTTTAATTCGGGAGCCGCTTTAGCCATTTCAACTAAAGATTTTCCCATGCCAAAACCAATTTCTAAAACCACTGGGTTTTCATTAGCAAATAATGCTTGAGGCTCAATAACGCCATCACTATGGTTTAAGCCCATATCTTGCCAATGATCGTTAATTGCACGTTCTTGATTCTTTGTTAATCTACCTTCGCGCTTAACAAAGCTTCGTACTTTACGAATGTACTTACCTTCTTGCTCAGCTTGTTCTATAGTTTTGTGTATTTTTTCAGTCATTTTTAATATCTACTAATCTTTCTAATAACAATACTGTAATTACAACATTGCCCTTTAGGCTATAAGCATGGTTTACAACATGCTCATTACGTAAAATCAATGCGCTTTAGGCAAAGCCGTCGAATTATTTTTAACTGAGCTTATGTTTTATAAGTGATGGTAAAAATAATGAAGACAATGCCGCTTAAAGTTCATTGATAAAACGTAATTTATTCAGCCCACCAAACATCGTATAATTCGCTTACCGCTACAGAAGTTGCGCCATTATCAGTCAACCACTTTTCAACAGCACTACGGTGCTCTTCAGTACATGAGCCTAGTTTTTGAGTACAGATTAGGCCATGCCATAAGGTATCACCTTCACCACCAAAGCCTAAGCCATTTGGCTGAATAACTTCTGCGAAAAATTTATTGATGAACGCATCAAGCTCTTCACCATTTATGCCGTCTGTTAATTTCCAAGCAACATCGAAGCCTAATTCCTGAAATTCATCAACACGTAATTTTTTACGGATACGGGTACTACGGTTTTTTGCGTTAATTTTCATTATAAAGCCTTATTTTTTCTTAGTGCTAAGTTAGATCTAAGCTGAGCGAATTTTAAAGGCGGCATTATATACCCGATAACATCAAGATGCGAATTTGCCTATTTGAGCTCAACACATTATTTAGTTACACTGCGCGCTATGAATAATCCTATAGCAATATCGGCCAAATCGGCTGAAAAATTCGGCCAGCAAGTCGTAAGCTGGTATCACCTGCAAGGTAGAAAGCACTTACCTTGGCAACAAAATAAAACCCCATATAGAGTGTGGATTTCAGAAATAATGTTGCAACAAACGCAAGTTGCGACAGTTATTCCTTACTACCAACGTTTTATGGAAAGCTTTCCGACAATTACCGACTTAGCCAACGCCGATGAAGATGTGGTTTTACATCATTGGACCGGTTTAGGTTATTATGCTCGTGCACGTAATTTACACAAATCAGCGAAAATTATGCTGAATGATTTTGCGGGGAAATTTCCCACTGAGATTGAGCAAGTTATTGCCTTACCTGGCATTGGGCGCTCAACCGCAGGGGCTATTTTAAGTCTGTCTTTAAAACAGTATCACCCTATTTTAGACGGTAATGTAAAACGTGTGCTAGCACGAAGCTACCTTGTTGAAGGTTATAATGGCTTAAGTAAATTCGACAAGGCATTATGGCAATTAAGCGAAACACTAACCCCTGCTATTGAAACTGATAGTTTTAACCAAGCTATGATGGATCTTGGTGCCACGATATGTACACGCAGTAAACCAAATTGTGAGTTGTGTCCTGTAGAGCAAAGTTGTTTGGCCAAAGCAGGCGAACAACAAATGAACTTTCCGCAGAAAAAACCTAAGAAAAAAATCCCTGAAAAGCAAACTATCATGGTTATCCCTAGATTAAAAAATGAACGCTGTGATAAAGTTTTAATGGAAAAACGTCCACCCGCAGGTATTTGGGGCGGCTTATGGTGTTTTCATGAAGTTGATGAACTGAGCGAAATTGATGATTTAATGGCTGATTTGTCACTTAAGGCGCTTTCTTCGCAAACTTTAACCGAATTTAGGCATACTTTTAGTCACTTTCATTTAGATATCACTCCGGTAATAGTGGATTGCCAGCAACTTGATAACTCAAAAATAAACGAACCTAATCAGCAAAAGTGGTATGATTTACACCAAGGATTGAGTGTCGGCCTAGCAGCCTCCACCCAAAAGCTACTTACTTTGCTTAAAGACTGTTGACCATGAATATTTAGATAAAAATAAATAATCAGTAAAGCTCTACAGTTGTACTTATTAACTACTACCTACCTAATAAAGAGAAGAGAATCCATTATGAGTCGCACAGTATTTTGTCAAAATCTTAAAAAAGAAGCAGAAGGTTTAGGTTTCCAACTCTATCCCGGCGAAATTGGTAAACGCATTTTTGATAACATTTCTAAAGAAGCTTGGACTGTCTGGCAAAAAAAGCAAACCATGCTAATAAATGAAAAAAAAATGAATATGATGAATGTTGATGACCGTGCTTTTTT
>MAAB01001541.1_pt1 | contig 18300 bp, 21 predicted proteins | sample 1115991 | NCBI WGS metagenome assembly MAAB01 (sample SAMN04961124, study PRJNA320927) | seawater metagenome | isolation source: sample BD02T18 sea water enriched with oil for 18 days | place: USA:Gulf of Mexico | collected 2013-07-27
GATGCGAAGGCTGCATTAGTCTCTTTTATCGACCGAGAAACAAATTCAGCGGTCGAGCAGCATTGGACGCAACAGGACGGTCATTTATTGGAATTTGCCGAAGCACATGGTTTGACCCCTGCTTATGGTTGTCGAAGTGGCCAGTGTGGTTCCTGTAAAGTGAAACTAATCAGTGGGAAGGTTAACCATCACGGTATTGATGATTCATTATTGAATGACGATGAGGTGTTGTTATGTTGCGCAAGCCCCGCGCCGAATGATGAGGAGGCCTTGCCTAGCATTAGGCTTGCCTTATAAGTGCTAATAGTGAAATTAGCTTTCTTTGTTGATGTTAAAACTGGTCATTCGGTAAGCTAAGGTAGAAGGTTTTATGCCGAGTAATATAGCCGCGCCAGTTTCTTCCGATATTTACCAATGACTTTGGTTGGGCGCTTTAAGGATATTACCCTCGCTTAATATAATTGTTGTTTTTTCAATTAATCTCAGGAGTTTATTTAAAGATGGAAATTATTTACCCAATGTTTACGCTTGTAGTTCTGACATTCATTATTGGATTTAGTACGGGAATATCTCGTTTAATAAGTGCTAAAAAAGGACTTGTAGATCGCAGGTATTTTAAATTATTCGCAGGGTACAATCCCCCTGAAAATATGGTTAAACTGGGAAGGAATTTTTCGAACCTCCTTGAAGTTCCTATTTTGTTTTATACAGTTGGCATTATCCTTCTTGCTTTAGATATTAATAACCAATTAATGCTAGGGTTTGCTTGGGCTTTTGTTGTCCTTCGCATCATTCATTCAATTATTCATGTTACCTATAACAATCCAATTCATAGATTTTTGGTGTTTTTATTATCGAGTAGTACCATCTTAATAATGTGGGTGCAGTTAATTATAATAATCAGTCAGAAAACATAACAAATAAGTTAAGTACGACGCGCAAAAAAACGTCTGCGTTTTACTTAAACCGTTAACGGACTCAGGTAGCAAAGCTCTAAATCACTGCCCAGTAACCCGCGAGAAATTGTGAGAGGAAAGTGTGGCACGCAAAATAAATCACCAATTTCGGATCCCTCAAGATGGAGAAACTCGACGGGGTTTGATGTTAGACCTAGAAAGGTGGGCAGTCGGTTTTTTGTGTCTATTCAATTTGCTTAGAGTGTCTCCTTCGAATTGTTCACAAGCAGTTGTGTTAGCGCTTGTAGGCCTCTGCCTTTATTGCCGATCTTCCAAGCCAGGAATTTTTCATGCTGGGTTACTTTCCCCAAATTTAATATTGCCAATTTTCCATTGTCGAGATACCGCTGAATTCGGTTTCTTGGCAAATGGCTAATGCCAATGCCTGCCAAAATTGCTGCAACTTTCTGATCCTGGTTTTGGACATAGAGCGTCTGCCCTTCACTGCTTAATCCTTCGCTGCGCAGGATGTCGGTTCTTGAGGTATCGTGAGTGATGATTCGTCGGAGGTTAGGTAGAGCATTGGTCAACGCTTGGTAATCATTCGCCAATCCCGCTAACGGGTGATGTGTTGCAATAACGGGGACCAAATCGTTAGAGCCAAACGGAATTGTTCGAACCCCTTTTTGTAAGGGTACTGGGCCAGGTGCCCCTACTAACAAATCGACTCGATTGTGTTCAAGTGCCTCCCAGCCACCGTTTAGTATACATTCAGAAATATCAATTTCTATGCTGGGGTGTTTGTCCATAAATGTACCAAGCACATCGAAAAAGACAGGGTAGGACTGTAATGACTCCACCGCGATACGTAATTGGGGTTCCCAGCCAGTGGCTACCTCTTTGGCCATGTGGGCCAACTTAGCGGTGGTGTTGAGGATTTTACGCCCTTCTTCCAATATCAGCCGGCCCGCCGGAGTTAGCACAGAGCGTCGGCCCTGGCGATGAAATAGGGCAATATCCAGCTGCTCTTCTAGCTTCTGTACGCGGTAGGAAATAGCAGATGTCGCTTTGTTCATCTCTTCTGCTGCTTTTGCAAAACTTCCCCGTCGCTCGATGGCATCGATTATCTCTAATACCTCAAGGGTGATTGAGTTTCTGTTGGCCATGAGTCAATTCCATTGTTCTGATTTTTAGAACATTCTAAACATATATCACCTCTTATTCTAATTTTTTCGTTCCGTACAATGTTTGCAACAACTCAGAAAATACATTCATAGGCTAAAAGTCCAAAGGAGAAAAACATGTCCGTGTTACAAATTCACAGCAGCGCCCGTCTCGAAGGTTCTAATACTCGTATTCTTAGTCAGTATCTTGTTGAGTCTCTGGGTCAGCCGGTAGTCAGTCGAGATCTTGCGCGAGAGCCATTGCCGCCCATTAGTGCAGCCGACCTAATTGATGTTCATGGCTCAGCCGAGCACTCAGGCTCCAGTTTTCAGCAACAGTTAACGCTATCAAATTTACTGATCGATGAGCTAAGAGAAGCCGATACGCTGGTGCTTGGCGTACCGCTCTATAACTTCACTATTCCAGTAACACTTAAGCAGTGGGTGGACGCCATCTGTCGCGCTGGTGTCAGTTTCAAGTACACCGAAAAAGGCCCCGTGGGGCTGCTGGGCGTTCAACGTGCATATATCATCACCGCCAGCGGGGGGACTCCCGTGGGCAGTGAGATGGATTTTGGCAGCCGCTATCTGGAGCATATTTGCCGGTTTATTGGTATCAGCGAAATTTCTCATATTGATGCCAGCGGTTCTAAAGGTTCTGTAGAACAGGTGATCGCACAAGGGAAACAGCAGGTTGATGCACTGCTGTCAGGTTCTAATCCATAAGCGATTTAGGGAGAAGCATAATGGGCTTATTGCAACAGGGTCAGTGGATAGATCAATGGTATGACACCAAAAACAGTGGCGGAGAATTTCGCCGCCAAGACAGCCAGTTTCGAAACTGGTTAACAAAAAGTGGGCAAGCTGGCCCCAACGCAGAACCGGGATTTAAAGCGGAGAAAGGGCGTTATCATTTATATGTTTCCCTAGCTTGTCCCTGGGCGCACCGTACCTTGATTTTTCGAAAGTTAAAACAGTTGGAAGACTATATCGGTGTCAGCGTGGTGAATCCAGTCATGCTGGATAATGGATGGGAAATGAAAGATTCACTTTATGGTTTGGACTTTTTATATCAGCTGTATTTAAAGTCTGATGCTCACTACGAGGGCCGAGTCACTGTGCCGGTATTGTGGGACAAGCAAACCCAGACCATTGTTAGCAACGAATCCGCAGACATTATCCGTATGTTTAATACCGCGTTTAATCACCTGACGGGTAACACCAATGATTACTACCCGAAGGCTTTGCGGGTTGAGATAAACGAATTAAATGATCGGATTTACGAGAACATCAACAACGGTGTTTATCGAGCCGGTTTCGCCACCACTCAATCGTCGTACGAAGAGGCGTTTTATCAGCTGTTTGAAACATTGGACTGGGTCGAAGGTTTGTTATCAGATCAGCGATATCTGGTGGGTAATGATATCACTGAAGCGGATTGGCGCTTGTTCACGACACTGATACGTTTTGATGCAGTGTACTTTGGTCACTTCAAAACGAATCGCCAACGATTGGCAGACTACCCGGAAATTAGCGCATACCTGCGCGAGCTATATCAAGTGTCTGGGGTGGCGGACACGGTGGATTTTGAGCATATCAAAACCCATTACTACGCCAGTCATCGAACCATTAACCCAACCGGAATAGTCCCGCTAGGCCCCGAGCAGGATTTTACTGCCGCTCATGGTCGAGAAGGGCATGCAACTGCATAAACGCCCCCTAATAATGTTGGAGAAAAGCATGAGACAGTTAACCCAAGTGATTGCTGCCCAACCCACTCAGGATGGTGACGGGGTGAAAACTCATCGTTTGGCGGGGCCAAGTCTACATCAGCTGCTAAACCCATTTTTGATGATCGATGAAATTAATTCTGATGATGCGGCCGATTATATCGGCGGTTTTCCCCAGCATCCTCATCGTGGTTTTGAAACCATTACCTATATGAAGGCTGGGCAGATGCGCCACCGTGATCATATGGGTAATGAAGGGCTTATTGGCCCCGGTGATGTGCAATGGATGACAGCGGGAGCAGGGGTGCTGCACTCTGAAATGCCAGAGCAAGTGAAGGGTTTACTGCAAGGGTTTCAAATTTGGTTGAACCTGCCCGCCGCTGAAAAAATGAAGCCTGCAGCATATCGGGGAATTGTCAGTGCCGAAATCACACAGCAGCGATTGCCTTGCGGCGGGCTGGTGCGTGTGATTGCCGGAGAGGTTCTCCTCAATCAGCAGCTACTACACGGATCACTACCGAGCATGTCCACACGGCCGGTGCTACTCGATGTTCAATTGGCGGCGAATGAAACTGTCGAATTGTCTTTTAATACGCGGCATTCTGCGCTGGTTTATGTCTATAAGGGTGCGACGATTTTGATCGCTTCGAGGCAACTAGGGATTTACGCTGAGGGCGATGTTTTACAGCTGAAAGAAAATGTTTCGGGTGCAGAATTACTGGTGCTGAGCGGTCAGCCAATTAAAGAACCTGTGGTGCAATATGGCCCTTTTGTGATGAATACAGCTGAGGAAATCGAGCACGCGTTAAGTGATTTTAAAAATCGGCAGTTTGTTAGTGGTTTGTAAGTGCAGGTTAATTCAAGTCATCATCATTGCCTAGATAAGAGTACGGGTATTCAAACATAGAGTACTGGTTGATAGGGATGGTAATCGAAGCAATAAGTGGTCTAAATTCTGCTGACTATATAAATGAAAATATATTAAAACCACTGGTGAATTTAAGTCGCAGGTGCAACAGTCTTGGTTTTAAAAATCAGCTCGTAAGGTGTTCTTAAATCTAAATATTTTCTTGGCCTGTTGTTGAGTTTTCTACAACATCGGCAATAACAGTATCATCAAGCTGGTGAGGCACCAATCATTGCCCCCAATCAGCTGAAGTCATTATTCATTCAGGCTAAGGTTGCCAGTACACGAGCTATGATTGGCGCAGTATGTTTTAGGCTAATGGGCTGGTGGCGAGTATGAATCGGAAGGGTAACTGTCATGATAATGCTTGTGCTGAAAGCTTTTTCGGGCTGCTTAAACGAGAGCGTATTCGCCGAAAATTTACCCAACTCGTGAGGCCGCTAAGAGTGATACATTCAATTATATCGAGTTGTTTTATAATTCAATTAGGCGTCACGGTTACAATGATGATGTGTCACCGAAGGCATTTGAAGATAGCTATATTTAAGAAATTAGCGAGTGCCTAAGTAAACGCGGCTATTCATGCTAAGTAAAATGCCTAACAAGGCGCGAATTAACATGGACTTTTTGTTACGCTGTGCTTCAAAAAATACCAGTTGACGGCGTTATGCCTAAGAGAATCTAGTTTTATGCCTGAACCCGATTTAGCGAGAATTATGACCTTCGCATCGCCGAAAGATCTCGATCGGTGGCTCAAAGTAAATCACGCCATCGAAAGTGAATTATGGGTGAAGATATTCAAGAAAAAGACTGGGATTGCGAGTGTAACTTGGGACGATGTCGTGATTGAGGCGCTCTGCTGGGGCTGGATTGATGGCGTCAAGAAGTCAATCGATGACCAAGCCTACCTCCAGCGAGTCACTCCAAGAAGAGTGCGAAGCAACTGGTCTAAAAGGAACAGAAAGCATGTGGAGCGTTTGTTAAACGAGGGCCGGATGATGGAATCAGGACTCGTGCACGTTCGTGCAGCCAAAGCAGACGGCCGATGGGAGAACGCCTATGCGGCAAGTGAAATGAAAGTACCCGCGGATTTCCTAGCAACATTAGAGAGCAAGCCGGAGGCGAAACACTTTTTTGAAACGCTCACTAAATCGAGTCATTATGTCATCGCGTACGGATTAACAAGTGCTAAAAAACCCGAAACTAGACAGAGGCGATTTGAAAAATTTCTAGACATGCTTGTCAGCGAAGAAAAGCCGACTTAGTATTCAAAAAATTAAAAGCATAATAAAAAAATCAAGTTCGCCAGTAAAACAGGCCGGCTAGGGCACGGAAAACGCCCGCGGCATTATTTAAAAAATTAGCAATCAGGAGTAAAAATGATACACCTAGTATGCGGCCCTATTGGAGCAGGAAAAACCACCTATGCCCATGAGATTTCAGCGGAGCTTAATGCGATTCGGTTTTCTGAAGATGAATGGCTTAGTAAGCTGTTTATTCCTGATGCACCAGAAAACTTGTTGAGTGAACCAATGCATGTTGTCGGTGCGTGGGCTGGCGAAAAATACCAGCGATGCCGAGGTCAGATTTGGCTTGTTTGCCAACAGCTTTTAAATCAAAATATGAGCATTGTTTTGGATGGTGCTGCTGCTAATAAAGAACAGAGAGACCTCATAAGAAAAAAGGCTTCCGATAATAATGTGGGTTTTCAGCTCCATTATGTAACCTCAGACTCTAAAACAAGAGAGAGGAGAGTTTTTGATCGAAACGAGGAGCAAGGAATTACGTACTCCATAGAGGTTACTCCTTCTATGTTTGCGCATACTGAAAGTTTCTTTGAACCACCGGAGGGTGAAGAGCTTGACGGAATAATAGCCGTTGAAACATAAAAAATTACTAACAAACATTCCAAAACGGACGCGCAAGAAGATGCGCGCCCTTTAATTTAAAATTAAATACAATCATGGGATTAGTCACATTGCGAGATGAAGAACAAGCTTTTTACGCGTTAAGAAAGTCCCTGGAGTCATATTCGTTCATCAGTGATGAAACCTGGCAAGCGTTCAGGGACATCTGTAAATTTCGCTCACTAACAAAGCATTCGTTACTTTATAGGGCAGGTGAAATTCCTGATTCTTATGCCTATGTTTATCAGGGGCTAGTCAGGTGTTTTGTCTGTGATGAAAACGGCAATGAGTACAATAAAAACTTTTTCGATGAAGGGACATTCCCGGGATCAATGACGGCACTATTAACCACGACCCCTTCGACCCCCTCTTTTGAAACAATAGAAGATACTCTCATTATTGAGATTGATTTTTCAGCCTACAGAAAATTGATGATTGAAAATGACGAATTAAAGCTTTTTCAAATTCATTATTTAGAAAAAAATTGGCTGCTGGCAAAAGACGCTCGTGAAATTGAAATTGTACAAGAAAATGCAACTACGCGGTATTTACGTTTTACCGATAAGTACGCCAGCCTTGTTGATCGCTTGCCTCAATACCATATCGCCTCTCATCTTGGTATCACGCCTACTCAATTAAGCCGTATTCGCAAAAACTTGTAACTTATCAACCTATGTAAATGTGCTCTCAGATTTTTCTTTGTATTCTGTCACCTAACAGCTGACCAAGTATTGTTTTAGGTCAGCCTCTCTTAAGACAAAAAACGGGATAGACTAGGATGAAGCTATTAGATGCATTGCATTGGCGGTATGCTGTGAAGCAATTTTCGGATGAGAAAATCACCGCAGCGGAACTGAAAAAACTACTCAATATGGCGCGCTTGAGCGCATCGTCTTATGGATTGCAGCCCTATAATATTATAGTGGTAGAGCCTAAGTCGATCCGAGAGCAGTTACTGCCATTTTCTTACGGGCAAGATAAAATCGCCCAAAGCTCACATTTGATTGTATTCGCTGCACACACCCAGATAGGTGATGCTACGGTAGATCGATATATCACACAATATGCAAAACTCGCCAATAAACCTCATGGTGAATTAAGTGACTTTTCCAATCATATGAAGTCAGCATTGGCGGCTAAAACACCAGAACAACGACAGCAATGGGCGCATCAACAGGCCTATATCGCCCTGGGAACCTTTTTAACCTGTGCAGCCGTGATGAAAATTGATAGCTGCCCGATGACAGGTGTTGATGCTGCCGGATATGATGCCGTATTAGGATTGGACAAAAAAGGCCTGACAACCTCGGTGATATGCCCCGTCGGCCGTCGCCACGCAGACGATATTCAGGCGCATAGCCCCAAAGTGCGTTTTGATTATGATGACATAGTATTGGAGATATAAGGTGGGCTATTTATCTCTGCTGGCATTGCTCGCTGGTGCAGCCATCGCCATTCAAGCCACCATGAACGCACAGTTAGGTGTATTACTAAAAAGCTCTATGCTGGGCACTAGTGTTGCTTTTTTGATCGGTTGTGTGTTTACCGTATCAGCGATGATGCTCACCACAAAGCAATACCCTCAAATAGGAGAAATTAAATCGGTTCCCTTGTGTTTATGGTTTTCTGGAGGGGCTTTAAGCGCCTTTGGCGTTGGTATGTTCTATTACCTAATCCCTAAAATGGGCGTAGGCTCGATGATGTCCTATGCCCTTTCGGGGCAAATTTTAGTCGCCATTATTGTCAGCCACTTTGGTTTGTTTGACCTGCCGGTAAAACCGATAAATGTTATCAAAGTGTTTGGCGCTGCTTCACTTATCATCGGCGTGTTATTACTTAATTGGGAACCTAACAATGCATATCAATAAAGCCAATCTCTCTAACCTAACGGGCCTATGGAGAAAGTATGGCTCACTGTCTAGTAATGACGGTGTGCTGCCGTTACGACATGCCAATAGACATTGGCCTCATCGCTGCTGGTTTGATGAAAACACAGATGATATGGCTTATTCAGTGCAAGCCTATTTCAATGATTCCTCATGGCTGAATGATGTGCCTGACTCTGCAGTTATTCCGGTATGGTTCGTGGTAAGTGACAACAAAAATTTAGATGCGGCACCATTTTTACAGCAGCATATTGAAAAACAACTGTTGGACAATAATTGGCGCTGTGTCTTTGAACAAACAGCCATGTACAAAGAGCTACCGGAGGAGGTTTCATGCGTTCCTCCTACTCGCGCCGGATTTCAGGTGATTCAAGCACGTTCGTCTGAAGATATAAAGAAATGGGTTGATATTGCTAGCGAGGCTTTTGCTTACGATATTGACCACCGTGTTATTGAAAATTTATTCAGTGATAAAGACATACAGATACTAGTCGGCTGGCAAGATGAGCAGGCTGTTGCCAGCGCACTGTTGTATAAAACTGGCGATATTGTTGGCATACATCAAGTCGGCGTAAAAAAAGCATTTCAAGGCCAGGGCATTGCTAGATACTTCATGCATAAAATTATAATGGCTGGCGCTTTGTGGCAGGCTAAACATATTGTTTTACAAGCATCTCAGGCGGGTCAGTCTTTGTATGAAAGCTTGGGTTTTAGGTCACAGTTCACTATCAAAAATTACCAGAGAATATAATTGAGGTGTATTTAACAATGCTGCTTTACTCAATACTGCCCCTAAGCTGCCTATATTTGATTTATCTCCGTTTGGCTACTCATTTAATTATGCTACTGAGTTACTTGATACATTGGGCGTAGAAGGGCGCAATCTATATTTATCTACTCAGTTACCATTAGACTTTATATATCCGAGTTTGTTTTCTGTTACTTATTCACTACTGCTAGTTTGGCTTTTAAGTAAAACATACAGTGAAGACTCTAAAGTATATTATCTTGTATTTGTGCCATTTCTAGCTGGTATTTTTGATTATGTTGAAAATGTATTCATCATAAAAATGATAACCTCATTTCCTGATATACAAATAGCTACAGTTAAAGTTGCGAGTTTTTTTACCCTTCTTAAAAGTAGTTTTACGATGATATTCTTTGTGCTGTTAACTGTTTGTTTTTCACTCTTGCTTAAAAAAAAGGTGCTGAGTAATCGCAAGTGAATTGGCTAAAAAGCACTTCCAGCTGACGTTATGTTTCAAGGAGAGTGGATCATTGGTATTGAATCACTAAATCCATTCAGGTTACACCAAGAAACAGAGCAGTTAGTAGATGTTGCAAGCGTCCCACGTGGTAATCAATGTGATTGCATTTGTCCGTCATGCAAAACAGCTCTGATTGCTCGTCAAGGGTAATTGAAAGAATGGCACTTCGCCCGTCGCAGTATAAATGCCCAGTTAAAAACAAAAAGAGTGCGAGTATTCTTTTGAGGTTTCTGTTGGTTTCATGATTCGCCAGCTAGCAATAAATGAGCTAACTGCTTTTCCTGTGCGGGCTTACTAAGCCGGTACCAACTTGGCAGTAGCAGTACCATGAACATCATCAAGGGCGGCCACGCTTTCGCTCCTTATTTTTTTGAGTGAATATACCCGGGAACTGTTGCTCTAAGCGCGACCAGTCGATCAGTTCATGAACCTAATCTAGTTCTTTAAGGGCGTCATGATCGATTAGCATGGCTTCTGCCAAACTACGCTTCGTGAGGTTTTTCCAAGGGATTTCAACTCACTTATTTTATGGGTAACAGGGTTATTATCTCAAATAATTAATGCGTTTTCTTCTTGGTTTCGTGCAAAGGTCTCAAAATGAATTATACGTAATAGTTAAATCTATGTTGGCATGGCTAGCCTGCCAAAGGTGGGGGAGATACACTCTAGGATTCAAGTTTCGCTCTCTTTGTTGATATTAAAGTTGGTCATTCGGTAAGCTAAGGTTGAAGGTTTGATACCGAGTAATTTAGCGGCGCCATTATCGCCTGATATCTTCCAATGACTTTGGCCGAGCGCTTTAAGGATATTCGAGCGTTCAATAATGCGGATATCATCCTCGCTTAATATATCGGTATTGTTATCGATAATTTGAGGTGTTATGACGGGGCTATTTTTAATATTGGGTAGGGCAAGTTCTAAGAGGAGTTTTTTACCGCTAGAAAGAATGACAGCCCGTTCGATGACATTTTTTAATTCACGGATATTGCCGGGCCAATCATGGTGGTTAAGGTGATTAATATGAGCACGGCTAAGCTTTAAGTGACAGCGTCCTAATTGTTGGCAGGACAGATCAAGGAAGTGTTGTGCTAATGGTGCAATGTCTGCCGTACGTTCTCGTAGAGGAGGCAGTTCAATCGGGAAGGCGCTGAGTCGATAGTATAAATCTTCCCTAAAACGACCGGCTTTGACCTCTTCCATTAAATCGCGGTTGGTTGCCGCTACAATACGTACATCAACTTTAATCGTTTGTTCATCACCCACGGGTTCGAAGGCACTTTCTTGTAATGCACGCAGCAACTTTCCTTGTTGATCGATGGGGATTTCGCCCACTTCATCTAGAAATAAGGTGCCACCATCAGCAAGCTGCATTCTGCCGATACGGTTTCTGTGCGCGCCGGTGAATGCGCCTTTAACGTGTCCAAAAAACTCACTTTCAAATAGTTCCTTAGGAATTGAGGCACAATTGACTTTAACCAGTGGTTTGCCGCAGCGATCCCCGTGATCGTGAATAGCTCTGGCTATAAGTTCTTTGCCAACGCCGGACTCACCGAGAATAAGAACACTTGCTGGGGTGGAGGTTACAGCCTCGATCTGGACCTGCGTTCGTTTAAGGGCTTGACTTTCGCCGACCATTTCGCCGAAATCAGCAGATTGTTTGATTTCATCACGCAGGTAATCACGTTCTAATTCCAGCAGGTTTTTTAATTTATTAATCTCTTGATAAGCCTTTTTTTGCTCTAACTCACTTTTCTTTTTTTCCGTAATATCGCGAAAAATAACAACGGCACCATTTAACTTGCCGTTCTCCCAAATAGGTGTGCTGGTGTACTGAACAGGAACGCAGTGTCCATCAGCATGCCAGAATACTTCTGTGTCACTTTGGTGTACTTGCCCGTCTTTAATTGCCGCATAGATAGGGCATTCTTCTCTAGGGTAGTGAGTCCCATCAGCGTAGGTGTGGTGGTGGATGTCGTGTAGTGGTTTACCGATAACATCCTTTTTCTGCCAGCCAAGTATTTTGGAGGCGGCTGAATTGGTGAAGGTCGTATTGCCATCGCAGTCTAAGCCGTAAATACCTTCGCCTGCAGCGTCTAAAATAAGTTGGTGGGTAGTTTTTAGTTGAGAGATATTTGTTGTCATGACCGTGTTTCACCAATATTAACGAGTAATTTCTTCAGAAACGATATAACAAAACCTTCTAATTCGCAATATATTGAGAGTGTTGTCTTAATTGATTCTCAACTTTTAGAGTTTTAAATCGCCAGCAACGAGGGTGCTTTGTCAGCCCCTAGGCGGTAGTTTATTTTACGAGGCACTGAGAGTGACGTTTCTCGATCAACGTCTTGTATTTCAGCATTAACGTTTGCACCTTTAAATTTCAGCAGTATGCGTTAAGACGTAAGCGAGCAAACAAGTCGGCTCGTTAGGTTTTGTTCTAAGTGTTTAACTCTGCATACAAGCGCCGTATGTTTTGCCGCATGTTATTTACCCGCAGCACTAACGTTACTCACTCGGTTAAGCCCTAAAAAAATAACGAGAGTGCTGCTGATTAATATTTAACCCATAATAAACCAGCTGTTTATTTTTGCACAGTAAGTGTTTAAAAATGATCGTTTTAAAATAAATTCGCACACATTAAACTGCTTTCAGTTATTTATTTAAAGCCGAAATTGAGGTGCAGAATGTTACAGAACCAGGAAATAACGCTAAGCATCATAAGTTGTGTCCGTATGTCCAACGAGCAGCATCCGTTGAATACATCAATGAAATTAACCTAGGAAATTTATACAGTTAAGCCCTGTTGATAAAGCGAAACAATTAACGAATTAAGAATATTAAGTTCTCTCCTTGCCCTTATGTATAGGGCCTTAGCCTCAATTTACGAGGCTTTTTTTTGCCTTTTATTTTTTTTTATTGTGTCGTTCAGAGTAATGGAGCGCTCAGTTATTTCATTGAACAATAATGGCTTGGAAATGAATTAATTCACAGGTATTTGTCAGTTTGTTAACTAATAGCTGTGAGTCACAAATTACTGAGAGTTGTTATTTCGATAAGCTGTTGTTTGTAAAGGAATTAAAAGTTGGCGCGTAATGTGTATTGCAAGTATGTGTCTGAAGATAACTATTTATTAACTAATTAAGGGTTTTAGTATGAGTAATAACAATATATTTTCAAAAAATGCGCACTGGTTGCTGCGTATCGCTATTGCCAGTGTGTTCCTTTATCACGGCAGTTTGAAGTTCTCTAATCTAGAAATGTTTAGCCAAATGCTGCCCATTTCATACCTACAGCTTGTATTAGTGGCATCTGCGCAAGTGGTTGGTGGCTTGCTCGTGGTATTGGGTGGGTTTGGCAACGGTTTCTTGTCTGATGTTTCAACGCGTATTGGGGCCCTGTTAAACATTCCTGTGATGATCGGTGCGGTCGTATTGGTTCACTGGGGACGTTGGAATTTTGTACCCACTGAAAGCTACCCTCTGGGCGGGATGGAATTCCAAGTTGTATTGGCGTTAATGATGCTTTACCTCGTATTAACAGGTAATCAAGGTGTTGCAGCGGTTGCTTCACGCTCCAATCATGTTTAACGATTTTTCCGGAGAAGATAAATGAATACAGTACATTTGGTCCGTTCAGGCAAACCTGAACTGACGATAAAACCACCGTTACCTCCTTTTACTGAAGTGTCGGCAATGGAAAAAGTTCAAGCCGCTGAAGATGCTTGGAATAGCAGAGACCCTGAGCGAGTTGCCTTGGCTTATACCGAAGATTCTGAGTGGCGTAACCGTTCTGAGTTCCTTGTTGGACGCGAGCAAATTCGTTCCTTCCTAGCTAGAAAGTGGGATAAGGAAAAGGGCTACCAGTTGCAAAAAGAATTGTGGACTTTTTCAGATAATCGAATAGCCGTGACGTTCAAGTATGAGTGGCACGATTATGCTGATAACTGGTTTCGTTCATACGGTAACGAGTTATGGGAGTTTGCCGAGAACGGTTTGATGCAGCGCAGAATCGCCAGTATCAATGACATACAAATTTTAAACGAAGATCGTATTTTTAAATAAGGAGAACCACCATGAGTAAACAAATTTGTTTTACAACTAAGACTAAAGACAGACTGCTGACATCGGTAGCACTGCTGACAATTATGTTAAGTGGGGTAGAAAGTGCGAGTGCTGCGCAGACATTGCATAAAACGATTGATGTACAGGGGCAAGAGGTGTTTTATCGAGAAGCGGGGGAGGAGAATGATAAAACAATTGTTTTGCTGCACGGCTTTCCAACATCGTCACATATGTACCGTAACCTGATTCCGAAACTATCCGATCAATACCATGTGATTGCGCCAGATTATCCAGGTTTCGGTCATAGCTCAATGCCATCGGTCAGTGAGTTTGAGTACAGTTTTGATAATTTGGCAAAGATAACAAATTCATTCTTAAACAAGGTGGGTGTTGATGAATATACCCTTTATGTGATGGATTATGGCGCACCGGTTGGTTTTAGAATTGCGGCTACACACCCAGAACGTATACAAGGTTTGATCATCCAAAATGGCAATGCCTATGATGAAGGTTTGGGCGATTTTTGGAAACCTATTAAAAATTATTGGGCCGATAAATCAGCAAAGAACGGACAGGTTTTAGCGGATGCCTTATTGACCATAGAAGCGACTCAATGGCAGTACACCAATGGCACCCGTAATAGTGAGTCTATTAGCCCAGATAATTGGGTTGTTGATCAAGCAAAGTTGGATCGACCGGGTAATAAAGAAATCCAATTGGAACTGTTCTATTCATATGGTAGCAACCCCGCGCTTTACCCTGAGTGGCAAGCGTATTTCCGAGAACACCAGCCACCGACACTTTTAGTCTGGGGGAAAGGTGACTATATCTTTCCAGAAGAAGGTGCTCACCCTTACAAGCGGGACTTGAAAAACTTAGACTTTCATATTTTAGATACCGGTCACTTCGCACTTGAAGAAGACGGTGATGTGATTGCTGATCATATTCTTAAGTTCATGAATACCCAAGTTTCTAAGTAACTAATGCGCATGCTTGATCTGGCCATTTATGGCTCTGACGCCAGATCAAGCTGCTCGGATACTTTTTATATAAAGGACAAATTATGAAAAAAATTGAAGTATATACCCGTCCAGGTTGTTCATATTGTGTGAGTGCGAAGCGCTTATTAACAAAGGAAGGTCTTGGTTTTATAGAGCATGACACCGCTCGTCAGCCAGATAAGTTGAATGAACTAAGGCAAAAGAGTCGGCTGCGAACTTTTCCCCAAATATTTATTGATGATCAACTAATCGGCGGCTTTGACGATTTAGTGGAATACAAACAAACACAAAACTTAATTAACTAATTAGGAGTAGTAAAAATGTCTAATATTAAATTATACCGTCACCCGCTATCGGGCCACTGTCACCGTGTTGAATTGCTACTGTCACTGCTAGGACTTAAAGCTGAGATTATTAATGTCGACCTGATGGGTGGCGAACATAAGCAGCCTAAGTTTGTGGCTAAAAATACGTTTGCTCAGGTTCCGGTGCTAGAAGACGGTGGATCAACCTTAGCGGACTCAAATGCAATCCTTGTTTTTTTGGCTAATAAATACGATACAACACGGACATGGTTACCTGTTAATCCATTAGCTGCAGCCGCTGTTCAACGATTTCTTTCGGTAGCTTCAGGTCAGCTTGCATATGGCCCAGCGGCTGCGCGTTTAGTCAATGTATTTGGCGCAGACCTGGATCATGAAAAGGCAAAGCAACGATCGAATGATTTGTTACTGACTCTCAACGATCATTTGTGGGAGCGAAAATGGTTAGCAACAGACAACCCAACCATTGCCGATGTTGCAAATTACGCCTATATAGCCCATGCAGTTGAAGGAGGGATTTCCTTAGAGCCATACCCACATGTTATTGCCTGGTTACGACGGATTGAAGAGTTGCCCGGTTTTGTCCCGATGCAAAAAACCGCAGTGGGTTTAGCTGCGTAGGAATATTGAACGGCTGAGGCAGAGTCTTGTGCCGTGTTTTGGTTGTTCAATTGTGATAAGTAAAAAAATTAATGCCTAAGGAGGCTAACCATGAATTCAGACTATAAACTAACCTTACAAAACAGATCGATTAACGATGCCGAGTCAGAAGCCAAAAATGTGCTTAGTGATACAGAGCAAAACATGGGGTTTATTCCAAATATGTATGCGGCGATGGCCAACGCACCCATACTACTAAACACCTATGCCACGGCTTATAAATTATTTAGAGAACAATCTGGTTTTAGCGCGGTAGAGCAAGAAGTTATATTTTTAGCCATTAGTCGTGAAAACGAGTGTGATTATTGTATGGCGGCACATAGTTTCGTTGCTGATGAGGTTTCTAATGTAGGTAAAGAAATAACTGACGCCATTAGAAACGATGTAGAGATAGCCGATTCGACATTAGCGTCTTTAGTGACCTTTACTAAAATCATGGTGAAAACACGAGGTTTGCCAAGTGTTTATGATGTAGAAGCTTTTATTGCAGCGGGTTATTCAGAAATCCGTGTGCTTGAGATTATTCAAGCTATTTCAGTTAAAACGATCAGTAATTATTCGAATCATTTGTTCCATACTAAATTAGATGATGTTTTTGAGGGTAGACAGTGGAGTGCCGGGTAAATAATCAACAGCGAAAAGCAATGTGTTCGTTTGATTTACGTCGCTCTGTGATGTCATGTTTTTCTGCCCCGTAGAGAAGCAGGTGGAAATGCATCAGCTTTCATTGGGATTGTATTGCTGATGCCTTTTCTGTTCATTTTGAATGACGAAACCGTTGTTAAATGGGTTCAAGCAACGGGTTTTATGGCAATTTATAGCTACTTATAAAGGACACTTAATAAAATAGTTTGAGATAAATAATGAGTAAATATACCACCGAGAAAGTTTTACACGTTCATCATTGGAACGACCGCTTATTCAGCTTTCGCACCACAAGGAGTGACGGCCTTAGGTTTCGTAATGGTGAGTTTTTGATGATTGGTTTGCAGGGTGAAACGCGGCCAATAATGCGGGCTTACAGTATTGCCAGTGCGAATTACGAAGATTATATGGAGTTTTATAGTATTAAAGTGGCCGGTGGTGCCTTAACACCTAAATTACAAAAAATTGAAGTCGGTCAGGAAGTACTCATCAGTAACAAACCAACAGGAACATTGCTTGTTGATGATCTTAGGCCCGGCAAGAATTTATACTTATTAGCTACAGGAACCGGCTTGGCCCCGTACATGAGCCTCACGAAGGACCCTGAATTGTATGAAAAGTTTGAAAAAATAATTTTATTTCATGGAGTGAGCTCTATCAATGAACTAGGTTATTACAAATGGTTTAACGAAGAGTTGGTTCAAGATGAATTTATCGGTGAGATGGTGCGAGAGAAATTTATTTATTACCCCTCTGTAACCCGTGATAATTTTAGAAATCAGGGTCGCATTACCGATTTATTACGATCAGGAAAGATTGAGTCTGATATTGGTCTTCCTCCTGTTTGCAAAGCTGATGACAGGTTCATGCTTTGCGGAAGCCCAGCGATGCTGACAGATACCCGTGAAATTCTTGATGAAATGGGCTTTGAAGCGAGTGCAAAAATAGGGGTACAGGGTGATTATGTTTTTGAGCGATCATTTGTAGAGTAGGGACGTGCACTTTGTGATCAATAGTGCAGAGTCAGATTACTGGGGTTCCCGTATTAGCGGAGGCATGATTTAACCCGTGAGTTATTTCTTCAGTCTTTTTCATGAGTCACTCATCAATTTATACGGGGCTTTTTAACAGGAGGTATTGGAGTTAGGTAATAAGGTCGTTGGCTTTTCTACGGTTAACTGCCAAGGTAAACCTAATAAATGCTGGAACTTCATTCAGTACTTAAAAAATATGAATTCAGTGAAAGAAATTTTTTATTACAAGGTCTTATGTACGTAGCATATGAAGTTATAAGCTTGTTAGTTATCAAAATTTAATTTAAATGGAAAATGATATGAGTAAAAATGAAACTGTCTTGAAAACAGCAATAGCTGGTGTTTTGGCCTTAGCGGCTAGTGGAGCATATGCGGTTCCTGATCAGCCTAAAAACTGGGAAAAGTGTGCGGGTATTTCTAAAGTAGGCATGAACGATTGTGGTTCGCTAGATGGAAAGCATGGCTGTGCAGGACAATCTACAACGACTAATAACGATAATGAGTGGGTCTATGTTCCAGAAGGGACGTGTACAAAAATTACAGGCGGTGTTGTTGCGGCCGTAAAGCCTGCTAAATAATGACAGGTAGTTTGTCGGGTGCCGCTTTAACTGTTAAAGCGGCACCCGTCATTACTGGGGTGGGACTTGGTCTGCGGGAAAAGCATATTGAGGAAATTTTACAAACGTCTCCGGCCGTCCCTTGGTTTGAGGTTTTAGCGGACAATTTCATCGCCCGTGGGGGATTCGTTCCCGCGCAACTATCCGCTATTCGTGAGAAGTACCCGATAACCTTTCATTGTGTTGGGATGTCACTCGCCGG
>MAAB01038356.1_pt1 | contig 18295 bp, 17 predicted proteins | sample 1115991 | NCBI WGS metagenome assembly MAAB01 (sample SAMN04961124, study PRJNA320927) | seawater metagenome | isolation source: sample BD02T18 sea water enriched with oil for 18 days | place: USA:Gulf of Mexico | collected 2013-07-27
CACAGTTTCGAGCAACGCTTTCCACATTTGAAAGTAGATTTAATCACCGGTGATGGCAAACCAGACTTTAACGCATCCCAAGCCGATATTAGTATTCGCTGCCTGCTTCCCGGCACTGCTGATGGCCATATTCTGGAACTTGCCAAGGAAAAATTGTTGTTAGTAGCTTCACCCGAAATGTTAGAACGGCATCCTATCCATGAAATATCCGATGTATTGCAGCACCGTTTGCTAAAGCAAAATACCCGCCCACAACTCTGGGATAATTTTCTGCAACAGCGCAAATTACTTCAAGGACAATTACCCGCAGAATCGAAAATTAATTTCGGTATAGGCTTTCAACATTTTTTTATGTCGCTAAAAGCCGCAGAGGAAGGCCTTGGTCTAGCCTTAATTCCGGATTTTCTAGCGGCGACAGCTATTGTCGAAAAGCGCCTGGTCAACCCACTGAATATCAGCCTAAATACCGATTACCGCTATTACTTATTTAGCCCCAGCTACAAAGCAGAATTGCGCAAAACCTTGGAGTTTTCCCATTGGCTGCAGGGGGAGCTTAAGGATGAGGCGTGAGGCGTGAGGCGTGAGGCGTGGCAGGTTATTTACAGAGACAAAGCAGCGCCAGCATTCGCTTAACCAATATAAAGATTCGCTGTGATTTTAGTCTTAAAAACAGTAATCTAAGTAAAAATTATTCCAGTAGTAGCGAAGAGACACTGATGCCGAAATTTTTTAGAAAAAGTTATTACTATATACGCGCTATTCCCAAATCGCTTTTTTTTAACTTTTATTACCTGCCTTGGCAACAGGCAATAAAGCTGCCTATCATGGTTTCACATCGGACTAAATTCGACAGATTACAAGGACGAATCAATCTGACTCCAGGCACCAAAACCGCTAAAATAAGATTGGGGTTTGGTAAAGTTCAAGTGGCAGATAGTGCCTACTCAAGGTTTATCTGGTCTGTCGATAAAACCGGGGTAGTCAATTTCCCGCTCAAAGCTAAGATAGGCACTGGTAGTAAACTGTTTATTAGTGGCGAGCTGAGCATTGGCAACGAGTGTAACTTTACCGGTGAGAGCAGTATCATTTGCCGGGACAAAATCAGCTTCGGCGAGGGCTGTTTGATTTCCTGGCAGACCTTATTTATGGATACTGATTTCCATAAGATCAACAACCAGCAGGGCATTTGGCAAAACAGCGACAGGGAGCTCATTATCGGCAACAAAGTGTGGATAGGTGCCAGAGCAAACATTCTCAAAGGCGTGATCATTGGTGATAATACAGTTATTTCGGCGGCTGCCATGTAGTCAAACCCTTCCCCGAACAGAACAGAACAGAACAATATTTTAGGAGGGAACCCGGCCAAAATAGTTGGCTCAATGCAAGGTAAATACTTTGTTGATTGAGCACACAGAGAACTAGCAAACATCTTTAACGAAGGCCTGATGCGCAATCACTGTGTTGAATAGACTGAATAACTTTCATATTAGACATTAGCCGATTACCCAGCTCACTGTGCAACCTATCACTTAAGTGAATACTTACCCAGCACCAATCACTAATTTGTATTGCGGTGAATATGACAACCTGTATCTTTTTCATCTTAAGCGATATATATATTGGTGCAGCGCAGTTGTTCGCAGCTCGCATAGATAATGCTATGATAAAGCCTCAGGCTTTTACTGCAAGGAGTAGCCGCATGGCGCGAATTAAAATTGAAATGCCCGATAATTACTCTTTCACTACTACTTTAACTGTACGCATTAATGATATTAACTACGGGGGACACTTAGGTAACGAAGCTGTATTGGCTTATATTCAAGAGGCCAGAATGCGTTTTTTACATTACCATCACTACACTGAGCTAGATGTCGAGGGAAGCGGCATCATCATGACTGATTCAGCCATTATCTATCGGGGCGAATGCTTCTATGCCGATATTCTGCAGATCGATATCTGTGTAAAAGATTTTAACAAATACGGTTGTGACTTTTACTATTTAATCACTAATAAAAAAACCGCGGTAGAGATAGTACACGCCAAAACCGGCATCGTATTTTTCGATTACCAAGTGCGAAAAATCACCGAAGTACCCAGTGAATTCAAATCAGCTATAGAACGCGAGACAGGACAGAAATAAACCGTCAATGAGTGACAACAAGTGGCAAGATCAACAGGAGATGTTTCAGGTAGCCAGCCCTTGTGTCGGAGTTTGCACTTCAGGTGCCAAGGGCTATTGCAAAGGTTGCTTACGCTCGCGTGAAGAGCGCTTTTATTGGCATGAAATGACAGATAATCAAAAACATACGGTCGTGCAAATCTGTCAGGCGCGCAGGGCTCGAGTAATCGCTATGCGTAAAAAAAGAGACGTCACACAACTGCAACAGGAAGATATGTTTACCGCTTTGGATCTGCAGATAGACCTGTTTTAGCTGCTACTGTTAATCGCCCAAACTAATCCCAGATAACCACTGAAAGATCCCAGCTGATAACTTGGGTCTAATGACGCAACAAGCTATCCAGATGATCTACAAGCTCAACCCAATCAGAATCCTCTTCAATACATTCGGTTAAGAACCTGGACTGCTCTCTGCTCCAAAAACCTGCCTGCTCCAGGCGCTGATTTTCGGTTACTCTATTTTGTGCGATAAATTTTTCAACTTCTTCTGGCTCCGATGGCAAACCCAACTGGGCAAATAGTGTACTCATTTTGTAGTGGTCGCTGGTATCCATATTTATCCCTCATCTCCCTGTTTGCTAGATATGAATATAGCTCAGAGATCTGTGCATAAAAATACAAATTAGTAGTATTTATGCAAACTGAGTGACAACCAATCTCTGTGAAACATCAAGCCACTCGACGCCAGGTTAAGCCATTAAATCAAAGATACACGGTCTTATTAGTGCGAATACTTTCATCTGCTGCCAGGCAAATACGCAGAGATTCAACTGCATTTTGCATGTGTGAACTCAAATCCAGGTCTTCCCGAATTGCCCGATAGACAAACAACTGCTCCAGTTCACAGAGCTGGTTGTGACCAGGCTCATCCTGCATTGACATATTTTGATCGGAGTTTACGAATTTTCCACTGCTATCTAAAGCCGCCTGATGGACACGAATATTAGAGGTTTTAGTATGCGCGTCAACGTCTGCAGAATCCGCTGCATCGGCAACAATAGAAACCGCGCCATTGGGGCTCATAACATCTTTGACAAAAAATGCCGTTTCAGAAATCATAGGCCCCCAACCCGCCTCGTACCAACCGACCGAGCCATCGGCAAACACGACTTGTAAATGCCCGTAGTTATACATGTCATCTGCTATTTCATCCGACAGGCGCACACCCATTCCCGTCACCCGCACAGGCTTACTACTGGTTATCTGGCACATAATATCAACATAGTGCACTCCACAATCAACGATCGGGGAAATCGTCTGCATTAGCTTCTTGTGGATTTCCCAAGCATTACCACTGGACTGCTGATTCAAATTCATACGCATAACATAGGGCCCACCCAAGCTGCGGGCCTGCTCGACAAAGACCTGCCAGGAGGGGTGATGATTCAAGATATAGCCGACAATCAATTTCTTATTCATCTTAATCGCCAGCTCAACCACTTCCTCAGCTTGTTCAACAGTCGTCGCCAGCGGCTTTTCGATAAAAACATGGGCACCTGCCAGCAATGCCATTTTGGCCATGTTCGCGTGCGAATCAGAGTAAGTATTGATAGAGACCAGGTCCGGCTTTAATTGCTCTAAAGCCAGTTCAAAATCGGCTAAAATATCATAGCACTGCATGCCTTCAGGTAGCTCTATTTGACTGCGATTGACCAAACCGACAATCTCAAACTCATCCCTGTTATGATATGCCATAGCATGACTCAAACCCATCTGCCCTAGACCTACCACTAACGTACGCAATGCTGTCATCACTCCTCTCCCCTATGTATTATTGTTTGGTTAACTATCTTCCTACTCACGACTTACGACTTACGACTTTTTAGTATCTAATCATCAAATGTTTCATAGCTACCGTGGGCTAAATTTTCAAATCTAGAGAACTGGCCTACGAAAGCGAGTTTAATACTACCAATAGGGCCGTTACGCTGCTTACCTAAGATCACTTCAGCGATGCCTTTATCTGCAGAATCCTCGTTGTAGACCTCATCGCGATACAAGAACATGATCACATCCGCATCTTGCTCTATGGCACCAGATTCACGTAGATCTGAGTTTACCGGGCGCTTGTTCGGCCTCTGCTCCAGTGAGCGGTTTAGCTGTGACAGCGCCACTACCGGGCAACTCAATTCTTTTGCCAGAGATTTAAGCGACCTGGAAATCTCGGATATTTCCTCGGCGCGACTGGCAGTAGCCCTACTGGTTTTAATCTGCATTAATTGCAGATAATCGATCATGATCATGGATACTTCACCGTGTTCACGTACCACACGGCGCGCTCGGGTACGCATCTCAGTTGGGCTGATGCCAGAGGTATCATCGATAAACAGCGGTTTGTCACGCAACATATTGACCGCAGTGGTTAACTTAGGCCAGTCATCTTCTTCCAGTTGCCCGGTGCGCAAGCGAGTCTGGTTTATTTTTCCAAGCGAGGCCAACATACGCGTAATCAACTGATCTGCAGGCATTTCCAGCGAGAATACTAACACCGGTTTGTCATCTGCCATCAGTGCATTTTCCACTAAGTTCATGGCAAAAGTGGTTTTACCCATAGAGGGACGTGCGGCGACGATAATTAAATCTGAAGGCTGCAGCCCAGCGGTTTTTTCATCTAAGTCATCAAATCCGGTAGTCACGCCCGTCAGCTGATCACTGTTATTAAACAGGTGATCGATTTTATCGACAGCCCCTTTAAGCAGCTCATTGATAGGAATAAAGCCGCCTTCACTGGGCCGACTTTCCGCTATCTCAAAGATACGCTGCTCCGCTTCGTTTAGTACTTCCTGAGCATCACGTCCATCAGGTGCGAAAGCGCTGTCGGCAATTTCCTGTGAAACTGAAATCATCTGTCGCAATAGCGCACGATCGCGGACAATCACTGAATAAGCCCGCAGATTCGATGTGCTCGGAGTATTACGCGCCAGTTCGATGAGATAATCTAAGCCACCAGCCGCCTCCAAATCACCGGTGCGATCCAGCTCCTCTGACAATGTCACAACATCTACTGGCAGCTGATTGTTGACCAGTTTATTCATCATGCGGAAAATAAGCCGATGATCATGGCGATAGAACAGCTCTTCAGTGACAATTTCACTGACCACATCCCAGGTATTATTATCTAACATCAACCCGCCCAGTACCGACTGTTCGGCCTCTACTGACTGGGGTGGTTTTTTGATTAGTTCAACTTCAGCGTCAAACTGGGAATTGTCAGAGAACTCAGGGTAATCCATTTAAACATCCGCTAGTGGTATAAAATTTCGATCAAATTCGAGCACCACTGTAACATATTGAATGATATTTTAAGCAGTAAAATGCCGCTGATAAACCCTTCTGTGAACAAGATATTCGGTGCATCATGCAGAGCTTAAATGATTTGTCAGTACAGCATTTTAAATAGACGAAACAAAGAGATTGGGTGCCCGGTATGGAGCTCGTGGATAAAATTTCAGCGCTTAAATTGCACAGCATTATGTGCTGTTGGACAATACACTACTGGGAATACTTAAAAGATGGCAGAGCAGAAGATTTAAACAGTAATACTGCACGCTAGAACACAAGAAAGGCATACAACAGAGCTTCGCGAGAGCGATCTGCAAAGTTTAGAAACATGGGAAGAAATCTCCCCGACTATTCAGAACACTGACATAGACGGCGAGACTCTTCTCATTAAGCGACATGGGCTGGCCAATGTCACTTTGATTACTGCTAGGTTAGCGCCGAAGAATTATGCTTCTTCGCCAATAACATTAACAGTGATCACGGTATTGATTTCACTGTGCAAGTGCAAAGTGATAGCAAATTCACCTGTGTGGCGCAATGCACCTTCAGGTAGACGTACTTCGCTCTTGTCAATTGCTTGACCAGCAGCAGTTAATGCGTCAGCTATATCACGAGTACCGATAGAACCGAACAGCTTACCTTCTTCACCGGCTTTTGAGCTGATGTCTAAAGTGTAATCTTCCAGTGCAGTAGCACGTACTTGAGCAGCATCTAATTTAACGCCAGCAGCTTTTTCTAGCTCTGCACGACGCTCTTCAAACTTGGCAACGTTTGCTGTAGTAGCAGACACTGCTTTGCCTTGAGGAATTAAATAGTTACGACCAAAACCTGATTTTACAGCAACTTTGTCGCCTAGAGCGCCAAGTTTACCAATTTTCTCGAGTAGAATAACTTCCATCTCGTAAACCTCTTTTGTTCTGCGATCTATACAATCACAGTACTTATTGACTGGCCGGGATCTTGTTGCGGATATCTACCAAGGTATCTATCGCCGCCAAGATCACCAACATCGTAATCACATAGGACTGGAGGAAAATCACTGCTATATATAGCGCAATAATCCAGGGCCTACCTAAACTTCGTTTTGCTACACTGCCATGGGCCAGTGCCAATCCTGCTATTATTAGTGGAGACACCAGCAGTGGTACCCATCTAATAAATTCCCCGTCACCACTAGTGGTGAACACTGTTATCGCTAATAGCGATAACGCAAACAGGGGAGAAAGCCTCAGTTGATGGAATTCTTGTTGTAAACCACCTGGGTTGTACAATTTCGATTGCCACCAACGCGCCAAAAACAAACTCGATAACATCATCGCAAAATGCAGGGCATCGAAGGCCCCTAACGTTGCCTGTAGCAACCATTGCGAATCCCCGGACATGCTTGCGCCTATCTCAGGTGATGCTTGCGACATCATTTTTTGCGCTGCTATAACAACTTGCTCTAATACATCCCCATTCAGCTGCTGTTGCACTAGACCTGCAATAACAGCTAGTAACAGCGAGGCTTGTATAGTGCGCTGCCAAGACACGCTACTTCTCAGAACTGTTGCCAGAATAAAACTGCCCAGTATAACAATAATGGGTGTCAGATCTCCCTGGCGAGACCACATAATTGCCGGTGCTAATGCCCCGAGCAATATGATGCCTCCCTCAGTGGCTCCCTTACGAAGAGTCACTAAGCACACTGCTGCTGCGCTTAACCAGAACAACAGTGGTAGCAAGGCGGCTACAGCCGCCACAACTATCGCCTGTGTACGACCCTTTAAAATGAACTGTGCAAGGGCGTGCATAAACGTAGTCCTAATTACTGGTGATTGTCAGTATAAGGCAGAAGCGCGATAAAACGTGCACGCTTGATAGCTGTAGCCAACTGACGCTGGTAACGAGCTTTAGTGCCTGTGATACGACTTGGTACAATCTTACCAGTCTCTGTTACGTATCCTTTCAACGTATCCAGATCTTTGTAATCAATCTCAGTTACACCTTCAGCGGTGAAACGGCAAAACTTACGACGACGAAAAAAACGAGCCATCTTATATCTCCTAGTGAACTTGGTTCAATTACTCAGCTGGTGTAGCTTCAGCTTCAGTAGCGGCAGGTGCTGCAACTTCTTCAGTCTTAGCTTCTGGCTTAGGGCGAGTATCTTCACGGCGTGGGCGACGTTCTTCACGTGCTTCAGCGGCTTTGATTGGAGATACATCTGTGATCGCTTCTTTGCGACGTATTACCATGTTGCGTAAAACCGCATCATTGTAACGGAACATATTACCTAGCTCGTCCAGAGTTTCCTGGCCGCATTCGATGTTCATTAAGATGTAATGTGCTTTGTGTGCATTGTTGATTGGGTATGCCAATTGACGACGGCCCCAGTCTTCCATGCGGTGAACAGCACCTTGTGCAGTTGTAATAACGTTAGTGTAACGCTCAACCATACCTGATACTTGCTCGCTTTGGTTCGGATGAACCATAAAAACGATTTCGTAATGACGCATTGTAGCTCCCTACGGGTTATAAAGCCTTTAAATAACAAGATTTAAAAGCAAGGAGGTTAAAAGTATTCTCTTAAAAAGAGCGCGACATTATAATACCTATGATCTGTAGATACAAGAGTAAATCGATCATATAAACAGCAGCGCCGCAGCGTGACTTATTAGGACAGCACGCGATTCATTTTCAGTAACCTCAAGCCATTTGCCACTACTAACAAACTGGCCCCTACATCCGCAAATACCGCCATCCACATATCTCCCATGCCTATTAAAGTAACGACCAAAAACACTAATTTGATCGCTATCGCAAAACTGATATTTTGCACTAAAATGCTATGTACTCGCTTAGACAGAACAATAAACTCGGGGATCTTTCTTAAATCATCATCCATCAGTGCAACATCTGCAGTCTCTATCGCCGTATCAGAACCCAGCGCCCCCATAGCAAACCCTACATCCGCTCTCGCCAGAGCAGGTGCATCGTTGATACCATCACCAACCATGGCTACTACCGCGTTCTTTTGCAACTTTTCTATCTGTTGCAACTTGTCCTCTGGTAACTGCTCAGCAGCTACATGATCAATCGCCACTTGCGCCGCGATTACATTGGCCGTTTTCAGATTATCGCCGGAGAGCATGATGGTCTTTATATTTAAGTGATGCAGCTGTTCAACCGCTTGAGCACTGTGCTGCTTTACTTTATCTGCCACCGCAAAGATCGCCAGCAACTGTTTATCATCCAATAAAAAGTTGACCGTCTTTCCCGATGCTTCATATTCATCTAGCAACTGCTGCTGCTCAGGGGCAATACTGTGCAGTTTGCTAGCCCAACGCTGATTGGCAAGATAGTATTGACGTGCGTTGACCTTGCCTGAAATCCCACTGCCCAATACCGCTTCAAAGCCGCTAACCGCCAGTTCCTGCTGTCCTAGCTCGCGCATTGAGGTTGCTATTGCGTTGGCCACTGGGTGATTGGATAAAGCAGCTAAACTTAAGGCTAACTGTTGGTAGTCTCCAGCATCGCTGGTTAGCGCTAAAGAGTCAGTAAGCACCGGTTTCCCCTGGGTAATAGTGCCGGTTTTGTCGAGTGCCAGCCATTTAATATGCCGCCCGCGCTCTAAATGTACCCCACCTTTTATCAAGATGCCGCGCCTGGCAGCGGCGGTTAAACCACTGACAATTGTCACAGGAGTAGAAATCACCAATGCGCAAGGACAGGCGATCACCAATAACACTAAAGCCTTATAAATCCAGCCCTGCCAATTCCCATCTACCAGCAGTGGCGGCAATAGCGCCACTAGCACCGCCAGCACTAGCACTAATGGTGTATAGACTGCCGCGAATTTATCTATGAAACGCTGAATAGGTGCTTTATTGCGCTGGGCTGCAGCGACAACTTTGATAATTGCCGCCAGGGTAGTATCCGCAGTCACTGCGCTGACCTGATACTCCAACACACCGTTAGTGTTGATAGTTCCGGCAAACAGCGCCTCCCCCTCTGACTTATCTACCGGCATGCTCTCACCGGTAATAGGAGATTGATCGACGCTCGAGTGGCCACTAGTGACTACCCCGTCTAAACTAATCCGCTCGCCCGGCCTGACTCTTACTAGGGCGCCCTTAATCACGGCGTCTGTTGCCATCTCCAGCCAACTTCCATCTAGCTGCCGGACTGTCGTTAACTCAGGCTTGAGTTGTAGCAAGCCCTTAATCGCCTGCCCGGCGCGCTGTAAAGAATTTTGCTCCAACCTTTCCGCCAAGGTAAAGAGCACCATCACCATCGCCCCTTCAGACCATTGCCCGAGCAAAAACGCACCGGTTACTGCGATACTCATCAATGCATTGATATTTAAGTTGTAACTGATCAAGGCCTGCCAACCTTTTCTGTAAGTATGCAACCCACAAACGCCCATTGCAGCCACTGCCATAGCCAGCGATGCAATCGTCAAGTCAGAAAACCAGGCTATTGCTTCACTTCCCAGCGCCAACGCTAATGCCGCTGTTAATGGTAGGTAAGAAGCGCTTTTTTCGCCCTGACTGATAGCCTCATCCTTAAAATCCACTTGTGGCTCAAACCCGAGCGATTTTATCGCCAGTAAAATACTCTCCAGAGCAGCATCACTATGCTGCACAGTCAGCACCCGCGCCAGTAAATCAAACTCCAGTGAAATAACCCCTGAAACAGTTGCCAACTTTTTGCTGATCATTCGCTCTTCCGTGGGACAATCCATTTGTTGGATACGAATATCGGTTCTGATACCGCAAGCCTTGCCATCAAACGTCAACTTGGTTGGCGTCACAACATCAGCCACTGAACAGCAACTGCTGACGCCATCCGACTGCTGTTGCTCAGAAGCTGCCCGCCCTTTTGCATCTAAACTCATAGTAGTTTTCCCATAGGTTTTGTATGCTATGTATTAAACACCCTGAAGCGGCTTCAGGGTCAAGAGGTGTATGATGAAAATTGGTGAATTGGCAAAAATAGCAAAATGCACAGTGGAAACTATCCGCTATTACGAAAAAGTTGGCTTACTGCCTGCCAGCAACAGAGACAATATCAACAATTATCGACGCTATAATAAAAACCACCTGGAGTGCCTGACCTTTGTTCGCCACTGCCGGGCTCTGGCAATGAGCCATGAAGAAATACTAGTGCTGTTGCAGGCACGCAATCAACCGGAGCAAAAATGCGACTCGATCAACCAGCTGATCGACGATCATTTGCTGCATGTCACTGTGCGTATTAAAGAGCTGCAAAACCTTGAAGCACAACTGTTAAAACTGCGACAACAGTGCCTGAGCCCAACCTCCAGTGAACACTGCGGTATTTTACAAGACTTGGAACTGGCTATTGAAGACAGCGGCACAGGTACAAAACTCAGCCATGTTACTGGCAGTCACTAACCCTAGCATTTCAGGCAGTTCAGCGGGGCATTTAGCATTGATAATTTATTTATCCAACCGCCTTTGATTCCCCTTCTGTTTGTACTGTGACCTATGTATTATGTTGAGCTCGATAGGATCCGGAACAGCACCCTAGCCCTTGAACCTAAACCTTAAGTCGCCAAGTAAAACAGCAAACATTTAAAATGACAAAGATAAGCAGCGCTCCCAACACTAAGATAAAACTCACGGAAAAAGACCGGCAGTTACTGGAGTTACTACAACACAATGCCCGGGAATCCAACGCGTCGTTGGCACGAAAAATTGGTGTCTCCAGAGCCACTGTTCAAGAGCGTATTCAGCGACTGGAAACCGCCGGGGTCATCCAGGGCTATAGCGTCAATATTGATCACCACAAATTGCCTCGCAGCATCGATGCGATAGTGATGGTACTGGCTGAAAATAAGTCCTATAAAGAAACCTATAGTGAGCTGGAAAAAATGCACTGGGTGCAACGAGTGCACACCTTGAGCGGCGAATGGGACTGGTCACTGTATGTGTCTGCGCCAACTCTGGAAGAGTTTCATGCATATCTTACCGCGATTAATCAGCTACCTGGTGTCAAATCTACTGTCTCACACATCATCATGGAAACTAAGCTGGATCGCTGTCCGCAGATAAAAATCTAGACTTGAGTAGGAAGTAGGAAGTAGGAAGACAGATTAACCTTGCATCTATACCATCGGCCAGACAAAGCTTCCCTTTATTGTATTTTAGAAACGGCTAACTAAAACAACTTCTAGCCAGCCGTCTTGCGCAATCATTACTTATCGAAGTGAATCACGCTGCGAATACTTTTGCCTTCATGCATCAGATCAAACGCATCGTTAATGCCCTCCAAACCCATAGTATGGGTAATGAAGTGATCTAGCTTGAATTCGCCCTGCAAATAGCGCTCAACGTATTCTGGTAACTCACTGCGACCTTTAACACCGCCAAAGGCAGTGCCACGCCATACCCGGCCGGTAACTAACTGGAACGGACGAGTGGATATTTCCTGGCCAGCGCCCGCCACGCCGATAATTACCGACTCGCCCCAGCCCTTGTGGCAGCACTCCAGTGCTGAGCGCATAGTATTTACGTTACCGATACACTCAAAAGAGAAATCAACACCGCCATCGGTTAACTCGACAATAACTTCTTGAATCGGCTTGTCATAGTCTTTGGGGTTAATACAGTCAGTTGCCCCCAGCTGTTTCGCCAGTTCAAACTTAGACTCATTGATATCGATAGCAATAATACGACCCGCTTTAGCCATCTGCGCACCTATTACTGCTGACAAGCCAATACCGCCTAAGCCAAAGATAGCCACAGTATCACCGGGCTGTACTTTAGCAGTATTTACGACTGCACCCATGCCTGTAGTGACACCACAGCCGAGCAGACAGACTTCTTCTAATGGCGCTTGTTTATTGATCTTTGCCAGAGAAATCTCCGGTAGAACCGTATATTCAGAGAAAGTAGAGCAGCCCATGTAATGAAAGATAGGCTTTCCATCTAAAGAGAAACGAGTAGTGCCATCGGGCATTAAACCTTTACCTTGAGTTTCGCGAATCTTCTGACACAAGTTGGTTTTGCCTGACAGGCAAAATTTACACTCGCCACATTCTGGGGTGTAAAGTGGTATCACATGATCACCGATGGCAACGCTAGTAACACCTTCGCCTATCGCCTCTACTACGCCACCACCTTCATGACCTAATACTGCGGGAAAAATCCCTTCAGGATCATCACCGGATAAAGTGAAAGCATCAGTGTGACAGACACCTGATGCGATAATTTTCACCCGAACTTCGCCTTTTTGCGGTGGCATAACATCTATTTCTTCAATGCTTAAAGGTTGGCCCGGGCCCCAGGCGACAGCCGCCTTAGACTTGATCATTTTTACACTCATAACGGTTACTCATAGATGGATTGAAAGCTGCACTGTTGCTGCAGTATTGGCATACAGCAGTATATACAGTTTTCACTTCTATAGATCAACCACTTGCTAATAAACAGTCTGCTACGTATAACTAACTGTCGTATTTTTTGGACGGTAGGAGTCACTAAGATGATGATCAATGATCGAATTACAATATTGGGTGCAGGCACCATTGGCATGAGTTGGGCGGCGCTGTTTTTGGCCAGCGGCAGGCAAGTAACAGTGTGCGATCCAGCAGCCGATATCGAATCGAAAATGCTGAGTTTTATCGACAGCGCTAAAGCTAGTTTAACAGCCTTAGGCTGGGAGCATGCAGGTAGTTCTGCAAGATTAAAATTTGACTGTAATCCCGAATCCGCTGTCCGAGACGCCCTGTTCATTCAGGAAAGCATTCCTGAGCGCTTAGAATTAAAGCATCAGTTGTATCAAGCAATTGAGCCGCATTTGACTGAGGGAACAGTAGTAGCCACCTCAACGTCGGGACTGCAATTGAGTCAGCTACAGTTGGGCTTTAACAATCCAACGCCATTGATACTGGCCCACCCCTTTAACCCACCGCACTTGATTCCGCTGGTAGAGCTCATGGGTAATGCTAATACTTCACAAACATTGCTAAAGAGCGCCGAGCTTTTCTATCAAAGCATCGGCAAGCAAACCATAAGATTGCAACGTGAAATTCCCGGACATATTGCCAACCGCTTACAGGCAGCTCTGTGGCGCGAGAGCATTCACTTGCTCAAAGAGGGAGTGGCCAGCCTAGAGGATATCGACAAAGCCGTTGCCTATGGCCCAGGACTACGCTGGGCCACCTTGGGACCTAATACACTTTTTCATCTAGGCGGCGGAGAGGCGGGTATTGCTGGCTTTTGTCAACATTTAGCAGCACCCTTTCAAAGTTGGATGGATGATTTAGGCGCGCCCAACTTAGATTCTGAAACTATCCAGTTATTGATTCAAAGCATGGCGAAAATCAATCAGAAGACCTCTTCGGATGAGATGCGTCAGCGCCGGGATCAACTCTTGGTTGAGTTTTTACAAAGTGTACAAGCGCTGGAAACTCAGTGATTTATTTTAATCAACAATGACTACGCATTAGCGCATTTACCCTAAAGTCTAGGTTGTGATGTATTCGGCAACCTGCAGACAGCCTCCGGGAAGGGACAGCTGCAATTTCTGATCTCGTGTATTAGGCATTAAAAACAGTTAGTTAATATTATTCTCGGCACTCAATACAAAAAGACCGACAGCCAATTATGCCCTTATCAGAACAAACCTATAGTACTGAGCAAAAAAGCAACCGCTCGCGGGGAATACCCGCCCTTTTCTATGGCCCTCCTAAAGATAAAAAATGTAACTGGAGCGCGGCACAAGGAATAATTTAAAAGCAAAATACTGCTGGAGAAGGCTCCATACATCTAAACTATCGCGTCAAACAAGGCCCTTTTACGCAACTGCAGGCCGAAGACAGCATCTTGCCATAGCCCACTCTTACCCTACACGCCTTGAATCGCCCACTGTTCTATGAGCTTACCAAGTTGCCTGACTGATCTGGCTTTCCCTGCTATTTAGGACTAGGGCTAAGGGTTGATAAGTTCAGCTAACCTCAGCAGTTGGATTGGCGGGTATATCTCAAGTTTACGGGCAATATCCATGTTAATAAAAACCGAGTAACGACTCAGAGAGGGGATTTCGAGTTCACCTGGAGTTTGTTGTTCGAACAAAATTTTTCGCGCTTGATTGGCGGCCAATTTCCCTACGTTGTAATAGCGATTGGCTACCGCCAGTAATCCGCCTGCCTTAGTGACCATGTTGCCGTAGCCGCTGGCGACGGGAATACCGTATCTGCCAGCCTGTTCAGTGAACTCTAGCCGATTTTGCAGATTGTATGAACTGGAACCTACATAGATGATATCGATATCGAGCTGAGAGAGCTCTCTCATAATGCTGGGGAGTTGGTCGGGTAACGGTTTTCCATTGTCATCCAGCCGATACTGGCGCTTGATCAGCTCGAAGTCTAAACTTTCCGACAACTTCTGCAGCTTCTCAGTATTGAGTACGGAATTTAACTCGGAGGTACTGTAGATAACAGCTATGCGTTTTTTTCCCGGTCCCAGATAATCCTGAATGGTCCGTATTTGCACTTTCTCCGGGACCCGGTTGCGTACCCCTGTTACTTGCTGGCGACCACTTTGCTGGTAGGACTTGGCGATGCCGGCACCTATTGGGTCTGCAACTATCATAAACAATGCAGGAATATCCCCTAGGTTACTGACAGTGTTGCTGCCCGACATCTGACCTATGATGTGTTTAGAGACGGAAGTACCCCAAGTCACCACTAAATCAGGACGCAGCTCTATTGCCTCGGCTAGCATTGCCGGGAGTTTTAGCTTGTCTCTTGAAGCATCTCGGATGATGAATTCAACCGGCAGATTTTGATCTAACAAAGATTGCTTAAAACCTTGACAGGCCTCTTCACAGCCACGCCACAGCGATATGTAAATTTTTGCAGGATTGTCGGCAGTGAAGGTTTTTGCGCTCACACTGGTGGCGAAAAGCAACAACGACAGCACGCTAATAATTATTCTCATTGGTTAGTTACTCCGCTTCGCTGGGCGCGAAATAAATAATAAGCCATGATAAAACCACTGGCAACAACACACATCCCGATGATAGCCATCGTCTGACTATAACTGTAGTTGAGTAGTAGTGCGCCGACAAAAAGAGGACCCAACACGCTGCCGATTCGCTCACTGGTGCGTAGTACGCCCAGTACAGTCGTGCGGCCAACATTGGGGGTTTGTTCTGCGGCGGTCAGAGCTGCAGCAATCAGTGGTGCTTTCAGTATAGAGTGCGCGCCCCCCATTAAAGCGATGGCGATCAGCATGCTAGCTATTGATTCTGTATCGTACAAAGTTATCAAAATTGTGCCTGAGATAATAGTTCCAAGTATTACCAGCTCGAGCATTTTCCCACTGCGATCAGCAAAATTTGACGCCAGCGGGCTAAAGGGAATAATCACCAGTGCATAGACCATCATGATTCGGCCTATCTCGGATTGGCTGGCATCCAGTGACACCAGATAGAGAGGTACTAAGTAATAGAGGAAGCCAGTGAGGATAATTTTGGCCGGTATGGCGCAAAAAATTATCAGGCTGACAAACTGGCGGTTACTCGCAAGCGCAGCTAGTCCACCGCCGCGAACAGTGCCTTTGATTTTTTTCGGCTGAGGCCGGTCGGCAGTCAACATCATCCAGGCTAAAATCCCGGCCACTAGCGTCAGTGCTGCGCTGAGCAAAAACACAGATTGATAGCCCATCCGATCGGCAATAATACCACCCAGTGCGGTACCACTCATGGTGGCTGTCATCAACACACCGACAAATACGGCCATACCCTTTGCGCGGTTTTTGGCAGGTACAGCGGCCGCTATATAACTCTGACAGCTGATGGTGATGATAGCGTAACCTATAGCAGTAGTACCGCGCCAAAAAATGATCTGGTAACTGCTGTCGGCGTAAGCACAGCCTAAATAGCCTAACAAAGCGGGAATCAGGCCGATAAGAAACAGCTTTTTATTGCCCCAGCGGTCGACCCATGTTCCGGCAAAAGGGGTGATGATGGCGATCATAAACATGAATATTGATATTGGCAGGGCCAACATAATGTCTTTAGTCAGCCAGGAACTGGGCTCGTAGTACTCGGCGACAAACAGTGGCATGAAAGACTTCTGTAGCTCCTCAGCGAAGGCAAATACAAATAGCGGAATACGCGCATCCAAAATATTTGTATGTTTGTCTCTCAAAACTTTTACCAAGTTGAATTTTTCACCCAGACTCTTCAATTTAATACTCAGAGGGCTGTCTGTCGTCTGTGAAAGTGCGCTGAAATAGACATGCTGCAGCGCTTTCGAATCTTTGTTGAGCTGGCGGTTGTAATTGTCGATAGAACCTTTACCGGTGAGCTCACCGTTGACGGCAAAGTCACCGACGGATTGGCGTTGCAATAACTTCTCCGCCCTACGCAGCGGGGCTGTGACATAAAACATCACTAACACCATAACTATTTCGAAGGACACTAACAGTACAGCAATCAGTACAATAGCAATATCAAAGAATACATCACTTAGTTGAGAGCGGATAAAACCATTATCAAGCCCGAGTTGAACCTTGCCAAATTGCTCTCCATTTTGCTTAAGGGGCAGATAATAATGCTCAGTTTGATTGTCCTTAGAAGAGAAACCAGGTATCAACTGTAACAACTCCACGGCGCTATCTCTGAGGCGTTGCAAAAGAGGATTATGGTTTGTGACTGAATTACTCGAAAGAGCTTTTAGCTCAGTATCCTCCAGCTGCGGGAAAATGCCGCCACTAGTATTTCTATAAAGTACCAGGCCTTGATTATCGGTCACCGCCAGATAGGCTAGTTCGGGGTATTTGGCTGCCGTCTCCTGCAGGTATGCATTCATTCCTTTAATTTTATCCAGAGGTATACCCACGGATATCGCAAATTCAAGGTCGAGTTGTACGGTTTCTACTACAGTCTCAATTTTATGCAACAGCTTAGGTTTTAGGACTGTATTGAATTCTGTCAAGGTATAGAGGGCACAGAGCATAGATGCACTCAGAGTGCAGATTAAGGTGATAATAAAAAGACGACGATTGATAATATTGGTCAGTCCGGTACCACTGCGGCTCACTTAACAGCCCTCGTCTTTAGAGCTTTCGGGCTAGCGCTGTGCTCGCAGTGGTGGTCCAATATCTCACACTCGGCTAATTCTCGGGCGACGTGTTCTTTCATTTTTTTACTCTGTTCAATCTGCCGGGCGAAATTAAAGGCCATGCTCCCGGGTTTTAATGTTTTGGTTTCTTCAAAGTTTTGCACTGGCTGTAACTGCCTGTTGATGACTTTCAGCACGTTGTTGATATCGCTAAAGCCAAGCCTGACGGCCAAAAAGATAAACAGCGCAAAAACGCAAAAGATTAAAAGAGTCATGGTCGTCAGATTCAATAACACTTGATTTAATGTTTGCTGGTAACCATTTTTATCATACAAAATGATGATATTACCCATCATTTGCCCGGTTGCATCCAATAACTGTAATCCGCTGTATAAAATATCCGGGTCTTCTGCCGTCCAGTTAGTCTCACTGCCTTTTAGTGCACGGCGTAAAATCTCCTGACTCAAGGTATAAGTAGCGGTTTTTCCGGTGATACTTTGGAACAGCGTCTCACCAGTGCTATTAATCACATAGATGGCATTTATCTGACTCTCACGCTTTCGCTCGCGCGCTAATATAACGGGAAGGTTTTGCATTTCTTTTAACGGCAGACCCAGCTGTTCTGCCTTGATGATCGAACGTTCAACAGATGAGGAGATAACTTGTAATTGTGATGCGACTACAGATGACATTAAACTGGAGAACTTCATGTAATTCATTAATAGCAACATCCCCAATACGCAAACCAGGATGATCCA
>MAAB01029122.1_pt1 | contig 18251 bp, 20 predicted proteins | sample 1115991 | NCBI WGS metagenome assembly MAAB01 (sample SAMN04961124, study PRJNA320927) | seawater metagenome | isolation source: sample BD02T18 sea water enriched with oil for 18 days | place: USA:Gulf of Mexico | collected 2013-07-27
GTAAACTGATAACATCAAAAAATTAATGAAATATAGAATAACTATGTTTAACAAATTTTGTTTGTTCTAAGCTCACTAATGTAGCTCTGAGTCGGGAAGAAATTTAATCAAATTGGTATAATACTATATTCTTATTAAATAATAATTTATGAGTGAAGCGATTGAAGCACTATGGCTAATCAATATCTGGTAATATAAAGTCAAACTTATACCCAAGCTACCTGCATCTTCAAGTGGTTTGGGTATATATCCGTTACCATTCAAATATTAAATAACATTCATACAGGAATACTATGATCACCTTATACGGCATAAAAAATTGTGATACTGTGAAAAAAGCCACTAAATGGCTTGAAGCAAATAACATTGCTCATCAACTATATGATTTTAAAAAGCAACCATTAACGGCCGAATTGTTAACAGAATTTGTCAACCAAAGTGATTGGTCATTATTATTAAACAAACGTAGTACAACATTTCGTAACCTATCTGATGAGATAAAGAATAACTTAACAGATGAAATAATGTTTGCTGCGGTACTTGAGCAACCCACCTTACTGAAAAGACCTCTGTTGCCATTGAATGGTGAACTTAACCTCGGTTTTAAAGTTGATCAGTACCAAACACTTTTCGCAAACAAATAAATATAAAATAAACCACATCATCAAAAATTAAGTAAGGGTAACCCTTGTGAGTCAAATCGAACAAAAAAATCAAAGCGCTGTTATTGAGCTGGCAATAGACCTTTTAGCTAGAGCCTCTGTTACCCCCGAAGATGCTGGTTGTCAAAAACTGATGTCACAACGGTTAGCAAAACTCGGGTTTACTAATGAAAGCATGATTTTTGCTGATACCACAAACCTTTGGTCTCGTCGTGACAGCACTAATGCAAATAAAGAAGATGATTTAGTTTTATGTTTTGCTGGCCACACCGATGTAGTACCGGCAGGTAACCTTGAATTATGGAACACACCGCCATTTGAGCCTACGATTATTGACGGTATGTTATATGGTCGAGGCGCAGCAGACATGAAAGGTAGTCTAGCGGCAATGATAGTGGCAACAGAACGTTTTGTTCAAGACCACCCTGATCACCAAGGTTCAATTGCTTATTTAATAACAAGTGATGAGGAAGGACCATTTATCAATGGCACCACTAGAGTTATTGATACCTTAGAAGCGCGTAATGAAAAAATCACTTATTGTATAGTTGGTGAGCCTTCAAGTACTGACACTGTAGGAGATATCGTAAAAAATGGTCGCCGCGGTTCTATTTCTGCTGAAGTAGATATTAAAGGTAAACAAGGCCATGTTGCCTACCCTGATCATGTGAGAAATCCAATTCACTTAGCTATGCCAGCATTAACAGAGTTAAGTCAGGTGCAATGGGATCATGGTAATGATTATTTCCCTGCAACCAGTTTTCAGTTGTCTAATCTTAATGCAGGCACTGGTGCAACTAATGTCGTCCCTGGTCATATCAATGCCTTATTTAATTTACGTTACAGCACAGAATTAACGGACCAAATCATTGTTGAACAAGTTGAATCTATCCTTGATAAACATCAACTTGATTATGATATCAAGTGGACTTTCAATGGTAAGCCATTTATCACAGAGCATGTTGAATCAAAGCACGGTTTTTTAAACGCCGTTAGCCAAGCAATACTTTCGGTTACGGGTAAGGAAACTCAACTTTCAACTTCAGGTGGTACCTCCGATGGTCGATTTATCGCACCAACGGGAGCACAAGTTATCGAGCTTGGACCATGTAACGCCACTATTCATCAAGTAAATGAGTCGGTTTCTTGTGAAGATTTAGAAAAGCTCGTTGATATTTACTATCATTGTTTAGTTAATGTTTTATGCACGCATAAAAAGATTAATTAGTTAAAAGGCTTTATTAAACAATGCAGAGTAGCAACCACATCAATAGTATAAATCCGGCTCAATTATTGGGTCAAAACGAAGGTCATCTCTGCTATATGAGTGAGCGAGTTGCTATTCATAAAAAAATGAAAAGCGCCTTTGATATGATGGTAAGCGCAGCTAAAGCCGATGCTATTGAGTTAACGATTGCTAGTGGCTTTAGATCTTTTGATCGGCAACTTATGTTATGGAATAACAAATTTTCAGGGAAAACACCGATTAAGAATAGCGCTGGAGAAGTGGTTTCTCCAGCGTATTTATCTCCACTTGAATTAGCCCACAGTATTTTACTTTATTCCGCGCTACCCGGTGCAAGTAGACACCACTGGGGCTGTGATATTGATGTTTATGCGCCAAATTTATTAACTAAGAATTATCAACTACAACTTGAGCCATGGGAATATAGTGACCAAGGGCCATTAGCAAAGTTATCTGCGTGGCTTATTCAACACGCGCACCAGTTTGGCTTTTATTTCCCCTATGCGAGCTTCCAAGGTGGTGTTGCCAAGGAGCCCTGGCATATATCTTATCTGCCGTTAGCTCAGCAGTACCAGCAAGCTTTTGATATTGAATTATTAACACAAACACTAAATAACAGCACTATCTTAGGCAAGAGTGTCATTATTGAAAACCTAGATGACATAGCAAAACGGTATATTAACAATGTTTGTATCGCTCCAAGCAATGTTATACTGCCTGAATAATCATCCTAGAATATTAATTTTGCAAACTTACCAAGAGGCACTCCAATGGATAATTGGTTAGCTATTTTTATAATAGTGATAACAGTCGTTATTATCATAGGAAATTTGAGTACATTTCAAAAAAGCTCGAAACAAAAGATGCGTAATAAAAGTTTAAACGACCGAGAAGAAACACTGCCAAGAACACACAAAAGTACGCATAAAATGAAATCTATCGAGAAAAACAAGCCCTAACTTAAAGCACGAATTTAAAACTAGTTTAAAAATAAGATTTAAGACATAAAAAAACTCCAACTAGTGGAGTTTTTTTATGTCGGTAAAGTAACGTTATGACTACTTCATAATGACTTCGTTAAAGCTATTGTTAGAAAACGTCTCTAAACGATAGTCCCTTTTCTATAACTGGGAAGATCCGTTCAAGTGCTTCTAAAGTCAATGGCTCGCCATCAGCATCATAAATAGTTACTGAGGTTTTCTGGTTAAGCTCATCTAGAGTCCCCAATACAAATTGGTACTGGGCATCACTAACATCAATAACGGGTACATCATCACCCCAGATACTGTCCCAAACACTCGTTTCAGGTTTAACAAATTCTACATAGTAAATCTTTTTATCTTCATTTAGGTCAGTAATGGTAAAACCATGCTTTTCAAAGAACAACGGCATATTACCCCATAGGTCTTCTAAGCCCATTTCAACAACATAGGCTTTTTCTTCTTCAATATTCTTACCTATTGTCACTAACTTTTGATTCGCACGAGTTAAACGATCAGCACGTTGTTGAAGACGGTAGTTATAATCAACTGCAGCAATGAGCTCATTAAGCATAGCTTTTTCGGATCTTTGCTTATCAATAGGGTCCATTGTTTTACTGCCACCTTTTTCATCTGTCTGTAAAAAATCAACTAATGAAACGCGTAATGAAACACTACGACCATGTGATTTTGCTAACAATTGAAAACGAAAGCGCACGCTCTTTGAAAACTGGATATCAGTAAAAATCCAACCAACATCAACTTCATTATGATACCAATCAGACTCAATAATCGCCGTTTTAATACCTTCTCGCTTAATGCTAGTTTCTTTTAAACTAGTTGCTCCTTCAGTAACCTTGCCTAAGGTAACTTCTGTGTCTTCTTCAATATAATTATAGGTAACTTGATCTTCTGCTAATTTTTCTTTGACAACATTTTCGATAAACGCCAATAAATCTTTATCTTCTAAAACTTTATCAAACCAAATAATAGCGATACCAGACTCTTCAACAACACGTGAAGATGCAGCAACAGGCATAACCAATGAAGGGGCTCTAATATCCATATCTTCACCAATAGGACCTTGGTGATTTATTTTATTGGTAACAAAAAAGTCATTCGCTTGTTTTGGTTTATCCAAATTGGCGGGAATCACAAGCTCGTTAGCTTCAAGCTTATGCTGATAATCAAAACTACCTTCTGCTTGTTTATTGTTAACAGAACCACAAGCTGTTATTGACAAGGCTAACAGTGATAAATAAAACGCTCTACAACTCATTAAAACTCCTGTGGCTTAGGTTATTGATATTCAAAACCCAACTAAGCTCACTAAAAAATACTAAAAAAAATTTGATATAAGACAGGATTGATCACTTAGCGAGAATTAAAAGGCTTAGAGGCAAGGCATTGATTGAAGTGAATAGTTATTCTATTGTCAAAATCAATAACGCAGCATGTGAGCCTTTTAAACTCGCCCATTGGGAGCTCATTAGCAAACTGATAACATCACGAAATGAATTAAAGATAGAATAACTATGTTTAACTCATTTCGCTTGTTTTAAGCTCGCTGATGTAGCTCTAAGCTGACCAATAAATTAATCCGTTTGGTATATTATTGCGCCCCATGGTACTTGCCTGATTTTACAAACACAAGGTATATGACCACAAAAATGTAAGATGATTCCAACTTTTACCCTGATCAGTTACAATGCGCCTTTCTTGACAACTTAGGGCGATGGGATCTGACAGAACTGGTTGTGTTAGTGAATTGACTAAATTAGCAAGTGAATGCGAATGTAATATATTAGATAGCCGAATGGCTATTTTTGGCTCTGAATTTACTTTCATTATGCTGCTTACCGGTGATACTAGAGCGATTAATAAGATTGAAGTTAAGATTCCAAAGCTCGCTCATACTTTAGATCTAATCACTATGATGAAGCGCACATCTGGTCACAGAACCTTTGACTTAGTAAAACATTACCAAGCTGAGTATTCTGGCATAGACCAACCTGGTATTCTAAAAGCAATGACCGCCTTTTTTGCCACTCGTAAAATCGACATTTCTTCGTTAAAATCAGAAATAGATCCTAAAACCAATCATATGAGCGCCAACATATTATTTGCTTTAACTGAAAAAATTAGTATTGATGAGCTAGAGTATGATTTTCTAGAACTCTGTCAGCAAACCGGCGTACAAGGTTTTATCAAAAAAGCGAATACTAATTTATTATAATGAGAGACTGTTTATCATTCAGGATTAAAATTTATTCAATTTAAAGCGGCTTTAATCGCGGCGCGAGTTTTGTAGCATAGTTATTTTATCTAAAAAACGAGCGACAATGAGTAAAGTCACGCTAAATAAACCCAAAGGCCAGCATTTTTTTGAAAGGTAAACTGCATTATTGCACATTTATGTAGCCACACCACTTCATGTTACTCTGCCTTGACTACCTATCAAACGAGCTGCTGTAAAGTAATTTCGAAAGATCAACAGCCCCTAGAAAATAACTTTAAAAACAAATAGAAGTGACTATATTATGAATACTCTAAACGTTGGTGATACCGCACCACTATTTACCCTAAACAATGAAAATGATGAGTCAGTATCATTAGCTGATTATATCGGTAAAAAGCAAGTATTAATCTACTTTTATCCTAAAGCAATGACACCCGGTTGTACTGTACAAGCCCAAGGTTTACGTGATATTAAAGCCGAGCTTAATGAATTAAATACGGTTGTTTTTGGTATTAGTCCTGACGAAGTAAAACGTTTAATTAAATTCTGCCAACGTGATGAACTAAACTTCTCATTGTTATCTGATGTTGATCATCAAGTAGCTGATCAGTTTGGTGTTTGGGGGCTAAAGAAGTTTATGGGTAAAGAATATGATGGTATTCATCGCTTGAGTTTTTTAATTGGCATTGATGGAAAGATAAGCCATGTTTTTAATAAGTTTAAAACTAAAGAGCATCATGATGTAGTGCTAGCTGTTTTAAACGAGTTAAATAAATAACTTACTCAAATATCATAGCAATAATTAATACTATAAATAAAAAGTCCTGAGCTAAATAATATTAACTCAGGGCTTTTTTAATGTACAAATGAGTAAAACTATTTATCCCAAGTTTAGACTACTTCGTACGGTTAACTAAATAAGCCGCATAATCTGGAATTTCAATGGCGCTCTCCTGAGTCATTAATTCAGAGTCCATGAGAAAATTGGCAGTAGACTTATTAGTCGCTATAGGGATATTCCATACGGCTGCTAATCTTAACAACGCTTTCACATCAGGATCATGTGGTACAGCATCTAGCGGGTCCCAGAAAAAAATCATCACATCAATCTCACCTTCTGCGATTAATGCCCCTAGCTGCTGATCACCGCCCATAGGCCCTGAAAACAAACACTTCACCGGTAAACCTATAGCCGAACTTAACAAAGTCCCCGTGGTGCCTGTGGCGAATAAATGGTGGTATTTTAAATCATCGCTTCGCTTCTGTGCCCAAGCAATTAAGTCTGATTTTTTATTATCATGAGCTATAAGCGCCATACGTTTATGTGCTGGTATCAGCCTTTGAGTATACAATAATTCCATACGCTTCCTTATCACTACCTTTTTAATTATAGGGCTTCACTTATACCGTCAGATCCCGGAGTTGATGGCCAAGCATTAATTACAGCCTTCACTAAGGTTGCCAAAGGGATCGCAAAAAATATGCCCCAAAAACCCCATAAACCACCAAAAAATATCACCGCAATAATAATTACCACAGGGTGTAAATTAACAGCTTCAGAGAAGAGTAAAGGCACAATAACATTACCATCAATCGCTTGGATTACGCCATAAGCAAGCATAACGTAACCAAACTCACTACTTAATCCGAACTGAAAAAGAGCGACTAATAGCACAGGTAAGGTGACAACGGTTGCACCTACATAAGGGACGAGTACTGACAAGCCAACTAAAACGCCCAATAATAAGGCATATTGCAAGTCAAGAAAGATAAAAGCAATAGTGGTAGACGTTCCAACAATAATTATTTCGATCACTTTGCCGCGAATATAATTCAAAATTTGTTGGTTCATTTCTTGGCTCACTTTAATTGCCATTCGGCGTTCTTTAGGTAAAAAATGCGCAATACTGCTCATTAACTCCGTTTTATCTTTTAAAAAGAAAAATATCATTAGCGGAACAAGAATCAAATAAACCATTAAGGCTACAATATCGGAAATTGAGTTTAATGACGCTTTCAGGGCCACCTGCCCCCATTCAAGTAAATTATCATTAACCATGACAATAAAGCTTTCAATTTGCGAGACATGTACAAAATCAGGGTATTTCTCTGGCAAGGTCAATAAATAACCTTGTCCTTGACTGATCATATGAGGGACTTCTTGCAATAAATTGCTGCTTTGCTTCCAAATAATAGGCATTAACCCTAAAACCGCTAATAAGGAAAAACCTAGAAAAGTAACAACAACTACTACTGTGGCACTAGAACGCGACATTGAGCTTTGCATTAGTTTGTTAACTGGAAGGTCTAACAAAAAAGCTAATGCTATTGCAACAAATACCGGCATCAGTAAATTGCTAAATAAAGCAATAAATAATGCTATACAGACTAAAATAACGACTAACGTGACCGCATGAGGATCTGAAAACTTACGTGTATACCAATCACTAAATAACTTAAACATAACTACCCATTCTTTAATTTCTGCTCGTATGACTTTTCTATACTTATCTCGACAATACCAATATCATTAGACTGTTTTTGATAAGAATATCCCTGTTTATCTAACAATTTAGGAATATCATTAATAGAGCCAATATCATCAATGGTGATAATACATTGATCACCATCTTGCATTTTTTTTAGTAATAAACGTAATTTAACCAAAGGCACAGGACATTTCTCTCCTCTACCATCATATTTATAAATCATAGAAAACTTAAAACAGCGCTTTAGTTTAATTCACTAATTTGCGACAATTAATCCATTGTACTAATTAAAGTTATCATAACGTACCTCTATACCCGTTACCATTCAAAGTATGGGAATTTAAATTACTGTAAACCCATCGAAGAAGCGATTGAGCAGCACCACACCTTGAATTGAAATAGCTCACTCACCATAAAATATACATTGTGATGGTAACGGAGATAAGGCAAGTTCTATGAAGATCAACTTATTGCCAGGAATATTAATTAAATGAGTTCATTAAATCCAAAAGCTAACTTAAAAGAAATTAATGCGTATAAAAAGAAAATTAATTGGGGGGAAGTCTCTTCTATATATCACCTATTTTCTTCTTCATTAGGAGAGGTAGATGGCATACTTACCCATGGTTTTGATAGTGCATACAAACAAATTTTAAATCCAAACTCATGGAATTTAGCGTTACTAGGTGCAAGTAAACAATCCGATGGAAGTCTTTTGGTCAAAAACAAACCACAAATCGGCTTGCGTCATGAATTTAATGACATGGGATACGAATTACATTGTTACCCTGCTATTGATGGTGAAATCGTAACTCATAGTATGATTGATAAAGGCAACTGCCCTTTTAATAATTGGTTACCCGAGAAGATGCAAATGCTATTTCGTCTTAATAGCCTAGTTGCTTTTGCTATTTACTGTTTTCAAAGTGGGGATGAAGCAGATAAAGCACTGTTAAAATATGCACATTACAAAGTGGAAGAATTAATCACAACTTTAAGCGAATCTTTTCAGATTATTGTGGTCAAAGGCTATAGTATAGCGGAGTTTTACCAAGAAATAGCCAAAAGAAATGGTAATATCCTTACCCAAGACGCCTAAGTGATCTTTGTCACTCCTGTATATTTCCATTATGACCCTAGGATGTAATATTGTTTAACCTAAAACCCATGTTTACTGCCTTGTTATTTACATTAGGTATTGCTGCAGCGACTAGCTTTAATGCCAGTGCCATTGATAACAATAAAAATAAACTACCTGATATAGGTATTTCAGGCTACAGCGTATTATCAACCGATAAAGAGCTGCAAATCGGTCAAGCTATGATGCGGCAATTACGTGCATCACAACCACTCATTCAAGATCCGGTTCTAATTGAGTATATTAATCACTTAGGTAACACCCTAGTGAAAAATGCTCAAGGGGTTAATTATGCGTTTGAATTTTTTATTATCAATAATAACGAATTAAACGCTTTTGCTTTTTTTGGCGGCCATGTAGGCATCCATAGTGGTTTAATAACAACAGCTGACACTGAAAGTGAATTAGCTTCTGTTATTGCTCATGAAATTTCTCACGTTACTCAGCGCCATTTAGCCCGACGTCTCGAATCACAAAGCCAAACCCAAGGTTTAACCATGGCGGCTATGCTATCTAGTGTTTTAATTACCTTGGTTAACCCTACTGTTGGTATGGCGGCACTGAGTGCAAGTATGGCGGTGACTCAACAAGCCAGTATTAATTACACTCGTGGTAATGAAAAAGAAGCCGATAGAGTTGGTATTGCCTTACTAGCCAGTAGTAATTTTGACCCCCAAGGTGCTTCCAGCTTTTTTAGTAAAATGTCGGCTAAGTACCGCTATGCCAGCAAGCCACCTGCAATGTTGCTTACTCATCCATTACCAGAGTCTCGTATAGCTGATGCTCGCCAGCGCGCATTAAACTACCCTGCAAGACCACTACCACCAAGCTTAAACTTTGAACTAACCAAAGCGAGATTAAAAGCCAGATATCAAGGTGATGCCAAATCAAATATTAGCTTTTTCAAGTTACAATTAGCGAAAAAGCGCTATGCCATCAAAGCTGCTGCACAATATGGTTTAGCATTATCATATTTTGAAAACAAACAAACTAGTGAAGCTTTGCAATTATTAGAGCGACTAAAGCAAAACGATGATAATAATTTATTTTATGTCGATGCGTTAACGGATGTCTACATAGCAAATAAACAAGCGTCTAAAGCAATTAAGATGCTTGAGCAATTGAACTTATTCATGCCTAACAATCAAGTAGTGAGTTTAAACTATGCCAACGCCCTACTCACCGTAAAACAATATGACCTTGCAGCACAAATATTACAGGATTTTTTATTAGTCAATCCAGGTAACTTTATCGCTTATGATATATTAACCACCTTGTATCGCTCTCAAGAGAAAACAGGTTTAATGCACATGAGTAAAGCTGAAGTGTATGCCTTACTTGGCGCATATCCAAAAGCTGTTGACGAATTGCAGACGAGTTATACATTTCTTGACGAACAACCGTTAATGCAAAAAAGAGTAAAAGCTCGAATATTACAATTTCAAGAACAAGAAAATCGTTTAAAACGTCTATAACGAGTTCACTGTATTAACATATCAACTCGTTAGCATTTATATTAGCGTTTAACTATCAATTAATTATTTAAGGAAAAAAATGTTTACTATTTATCACAACCCAAGATGTTCTAAAAGTCGCCAAACACTTGCACTACTTGAAGAACAAGCACAAAAATCACAACAAGAAATCACTGTTGTAGAATACTTAAAAGCACCACTTGATCACGCTCAGATTAAGCAACTATTAGCACAGCTTAATTGTTCTGCTATTGAAATGATGCGTGTAAAAGAAGCCGAGTTTACTGAAAACAATTTAAAAGGGGCTAATGAAGAAGCATTAATTAACGCCATGGCAAGCACGGCAAAACTCATTGAGCGTCCTATCGTTACCGATGGTAGCAAAGCAATTATTGGTCGTCCTCCAGAAAATGTTTTAACCTTTTTTAAACAGTAACCTTAATGTAGATAAGCAGCCCAATGAACAAACAAAGATTTTCAACAAGTAATTATAAAAAAATAGCCCTAACAGGTTATTTCTCCTTATTAGTATTTATGCCGTTATGGTTAATCGTACTAAGTCCAAGTGAAAGCTTAAGTATAACCACTTCACTATTAATGTTTACCTTGCCGTTACTATTTCCATTAAAAGGCTTGTTACAAGGAAACCCGTTCACTTATGCTTGGTCTAACTTTATTGTTTTAATTTATTTTTTGCATAGTTTAACTACCCTTTGGGTGCTACCAGAAGACAGAGTATGGGCAATGTTAGAGTTGATTTTTGCGAGTGCTATGTTTTTTGGTGCTACTTATTACGCTAAATTTCGTGGTCAAGAGCTTGGGCTGAGTATCCGTAAAAAGAAGGATAGTAAATAGCTCTGATAGAAGGAAGAAGTGAGTGCGCTTGAACTTTGTGAATATTAGGTTGTTACCAATACTTTTAACGGCAGTACTCACTGCTTGTAATAGTGGCTCTAGTGGGCATGTGACAAATCACCCTCTTAATAGCATAGTACAGCTTGATGAAGTGCAAAATGTAAATCAAAGTATAGATCTCCTTCTTCACTTCCCTTTTGACACCGTTAGTCAGATTAACTGGGAACAAACCGCTGGTGAACCCGTATTGATTTTAGCGAAGACGAGTAAAGTTATTTCTGTTACCCCGATGCTAGCAGGCGATTACAGTTTTAGTGTTAGTTTTATTCTCAATGATGGCTCTGAGCAAACCTTAAATAAAAGTATTACCGTTAACGATGATTACAATCAGTTAACCACACGTTTATCTCATGTTGCTTTAGCCGGTAATAAGGTGTCACTTCGTAGTCAACTTCCCGAAACAATCAATATCAACACCTTGGTATGGCAACAAATAGGAGGACCGAGTGTCACCTTAACCACTGATAATAGTGATGGTGAATTGGTTATTTTCTTTGATGCACCCCAGGTTGATTTTGATACCATTGTTACCTTCGAGGCATCAACTACGGATTCTGACAGTAATACAATCTATCGTGATCAAGTAGCGGTACTCATAGAGCCAGCTGCTTCTATAGAGAGTAATGCTTACTTTTCAGATCGTAAAGCCTCAGTTTTCGTCTATAACAGCAACAGCCCTTATGCTGATGATCTCGTTACTTGTGTTTACTCTAATACCCTAACCAGTTCATGTGCTTTAGCCCAAACCCCTTTACTTGCCGAGGAAGTGAAAAACTCAGCAATGACTCCTTCAATAGAAAGCGTTATGGATCGTGTTGTCGTGTCACATCGATGGATGGGCGATCGCTTTAAAGACTTTTTGAGTCAAAATGACCCCAACAATGATATAAAAAATTTACTACGAGCAACAACGGCAATCGTTATTTCTTACGACGTACGCCCTTCATTTTACTGGGCTGCAACTGGAGCCATATATTTAGATGCTGAAAATTTTTGGTTGACGCCCCAAGAGCGCGATACTATTAATGAAGCACCCGATTTTAGAGCCGATTTTGGCAACGATTTACAGTTTTCTATGCCTTGGCGATACGTAAAAGATAATGCCTATGCTAGTCAAAGTTATAGTAAATCTACGCGTGTTACTCGAGCACCAGCAGATGCTTTATATCGATTAACCTCATTAATGTATCATGAGCTTGCTCATGCCAATGACTTTTTCCCAAGTAATGAGTGGTATGTACATAATGGCAGTCAACGTGTGCTCGATGCTGCCGTAAGTACAATGTTTGAGTCAGATGAATTGGCTGTTACCTTGCCACTCAAAAGCCAAGAAATGCGTGATTTAGCGCAAGTAAGCTTTGCGGGTGAAAGCGCAAATCAAATACAAAAAAACTATTTACCAACAGACATCGAAGTTTTTTTCAGCCCCGATCGCGCTTCAGACTTTTATGCTTATTCAAGTTTACGTGAAGATTACGCTATGTTATTTGAGGAATTAATGATGCAAAACCGCTTTGGTGTCATACGTGATGTCGCTATTACTAACCAACCGAGTGGAGATAATACTTCTGCCACCGATTATATTGTCACTTGGGGACAGCGTGGCCGTATTGGTGACGATAAATTAACAGATAGAGTGCTTTTTAGCGCCAGCCGTATATTACCTGAATTTGATAGCCAAGCGGCAATAAGCTTAGTACCAAGTCCTATTGAAATGGTTGAAGGAAAGAATTGGCTTGAGAACCTAACCATTAGTCCTGTAGAGCCAGACATAAGAAAAATGATGAAACAGCTTAACAGCTTCTCCATTTATGCTGATTCTGAGCAAGTAACATCAGCTAATATTACGCCTAAACAAGAGAATAACTTTAATCGGTATTATCAAAAGCCTTTGCCTCAGCACTAATGACAACTTCATCTATTGCTAAATTATACCAATTCCATTAACACAAAAAACGCGATTATTTAATCGCGTTTTTTGTTATAAATACTATCTAACTCTACTATCAATAAGCTATTGAAGCGTTAGCACTTCCTTGATAAATGGAATGGTGATTTTTCTTTGCTCTTGAATGGAGGCTTTATCTAAGACATCCAGTGAGGTGATTAAACTGCCCATATCTCGGCTCAAGCGATTAAGTAAAAACTTCACCACTTCATCGGATAAAAACAAACCTCGTTGCGTGGCACGGTGCTGTAGAGCAATAACCTTTTCTTCATCATCAAGTGGCTTAACCTGCTCAGTTAAACCCCAAGTTAGCCTTGAGACTAAATCAGGTAAACTTATACCTAACTGTTGAGCACTTTCATCACCTGAAATTAATAAGTAATTATTTTGTTCAAGCACCCGATTATATAAGTCAAAAATAGCTTGTTGCCAACGTGTATCGCCCGCAATCAAATGAATATCATCTAAACAGATTAAATCAATTTGCTCTAAACCATCTAATACTTCTACCGGTAATTGTTTCAACTCTGCGCAAGATAAACAAACGGAAGACTTTCCAATTTTTGCAGCATAAGTACTACTTGCATGCATTAGATGTGACTTTCCAACACTCGACAAACCAAATAGATAAAAGCTGTGCGGTGTTTCTTGTTGTGACTCTATATAGGCTTTTAATTGACTGACAACCCCCTGATTAACATCACTTTTAAAACTATTAAATGTTTCATCATCAGGTAACTGCACCATCAAGGTTAATTGAGCAACTTGCTTCATCCTTGCTCCCAATAAAAAACGGGCATTTTCGGTACTATGGTTAGTGGTGGTTTTGTTTCAGTTAATATTGGCAATTGATCATTCTTGGTAAGTTCATCGGCAGCGTTAGCATTTACATTGTTGCTATCTTCTACTGTAGGGTTAGTCACTAAGGTACTATTATCTAGTTGACTTTCTTTATTTTTCACATCCGCTTTTGAGGTATTAAGTTCATCTTTATTAATATCATCAGCACCTAATACAATGATCTTTACTTGATCATTAGTGTCGTTATTAAAGTCTACTCCTGCACGATTCTGAGTATTAAATTGCTGAACATTAAATTGTTGAGCATAAGAAAAGCCATCAAGTTGACTATCCAATTGTTGCGTTAACTTATTATTTAGCTTTAATGAGGCTAAAAATGATGCTTTTGAACCAATTAAATCTAATTTGAATTGACGAACATCACCTTGGGCACTAATTAACGTCAAAGCTTTAACCGCTGATAAGTCTATTAAAAAGTTAAACAATTGCATATCACTTTTCAATGAGGTGACATTGTTAACTTCAATAATAAAATCATTTTCCGCTGTTGTTGATAAAGCGTAGGATTGATAAATTAACTCGGTAATATCGGATAAGCCTTGTGCAATCAAACTGACTTTATCAAGACCTTGATATTGTTGAGTATAAAGAATGCCTTGGGTGAAAACACGCCAATCTAATACTTTAGGGATAGCTAGCTCTTGCTGTTCACATAACAAGCCACACGCATCATTACTTGAGGCGATAGCTGTTTCATTTTTTTCGGTATCAATAACTAAGCTTGAATCAGACACTCTCATTACCACAATAGTGTCTGCAAAGTAGCGCTGCGAAGCTTGCTGAATTTGTTCTGGAAAATAGCCCCAAAAGTCACTTAACACCACTTGCTCATTATCTATTAAGTCCATTAAAGGCATAACAATAGGTAAACCGCGTTGTTTTGAGAAATCATTGATACTTGAAGGGATAACAGTGTCTGCATCAGAAGCTACAATAGTTCGACTTATGCCTTGCTCATCAATTAACCACAACAGTACTTGTGGGCGTAAGCTACCCCATAACGGAAGATTCGCTTCTTTAAACAATTGATTTACTTTATCTTCACTGAAGCTAACGACCAAGCTTAGCTCTTCATCTTTTCGTTGGTAGTGATATTGACTAACGTAACGGCTGGCTTTTTTTTGAGCTTTTTTCAACACGTCATGTGTTAACACACTTTTTTTGCCACCGATTTTTAAAAATACACCTTGAAGTGCTTTTTTTATTGCTTGTTGACGTTGTTCTCGATCTTGAGAGTCGACTACAACATTGGCTTGGTACAGGTCATTTACTTCAAGCGCAGCTAAACTAGCGCTAAGCAACGAAAACACCAGCATAATTAATACAAAGGGAAATCTAAACATATCGACTGAAAATTTTAAAAACTCTATGATTTTATATGTAATATCTTACCACATTGCCAGCAATTAATACCTGCAAATCTCAATAAATTCTTTGAAAATACACCAATAAAATAAAACAAGGCGAAGATACTGTTTATCGTCTTGAGTATGAGCCTTTGCACTGGTAGAATACGGCCCTTAAAATACTGTCGGTAATTTCTGAGGTTTCCCGTGAGCGAACAAAAACAGTCGTTAAGCTATAAAGATGCTGGTGTTGATATTGATGCTGGTAATGCGCTAGTTGAAAACATTAAAGGTGCGGTAAAACGCACAACACGCCCAGAAGTTATGGGTGGTTTAGGTGGTTTTGGTTCGGTATGTCAATTACCTACAGGTTATAAAGAACCTGTACTAGTTGCTGGTACCGACGGTGTAGGTACTAAATTACGTTTAGCAATCGATTTAGCTAAACACGATACTGTTGGTATCGATTTAGTGGCAATGTGTGTTAATGACCTTATTGTTCAAGGTGCTGAGCCATTATTCTTCCTTGATTATTATGCTACTGCCAAACTTGATGTTGCTGTTGCATCATCAGTTGTTGAAGGTATTGCTGAAGGTTGTATTCAATCAGGTTGTGCCCTTGTTGGTGGTGAAACGGCTGAAATGCCAGGTATGTACCACAAAGGTGATTACGATATCGCTGGTTTTTGTGTGGGCGTGGCTGAAAAGTCTCGTTTAATTGACGGTACTAATGTTGCTGCAGGCGATCAATTGATTGCGCTTGGTGCTTCAGGTCCTCATTCAAATGGTTTCTCTTTAATTCGCAAAGTATTAGAAGTAAACAACACTGATACTAATGAATTACTTGAAGGCAAGAAAATTGCTGACCATTTACTTGAACCAACAAAGATTTACGTAAAATCTGTACTTGAGTTACTTAAAAATGTAGATGTTCATGCACTTTCTCATATCACTGGTGGTGGTTTCTGGGAAAATATTCCGCGTGTATTACCTGAAACAGCACAAGCTGTTATTAAGGGTGATAGCTGGCAATGGCCGAGCATCTTTAATTGGTTACAAGAAAATGGCAACATTACTGAACATGAAATGTACCGTACGTTCAACTGTGGTGTTGGTATGGTTATCGTAGTTCCTGCTGATAAAGTAGCACAGAGTATTGAAGTGCTAACTGCACATGGCGAAAACGCTTGGCATATTGGCGAAATCGCTGATAAAGCCGACGGCGAAGAGCAAGTTGTTTTTGCCTAAGCAGCTAACTCTCTAAGCAATAGTGAGTATATTATAAAGGGGCTATTTACTAGCCCCTTTAATTTATCTCCACTTTATCAATCTTTTATAAACCTTTTATTAAGTAAAGTAGGAAAATATATGTCGAGTCGAATAGTAGTATTGATCTCTGGCGGTGGCACTAATTTACAAGCCATTATTGATGCCTGTACTGAGAGCAATTATCCTGCAGAAATAGTTGGCGTGGTTTCAAATAAAGCCGATGCTTATGGCCTAACCCGTGCTCAAAATTCTGACATTACCGCTGTAACGCTTTCTCATAAAGATTTTGCTAGCCGTGAAGATTATGATCAAGCACTTATCAAAGAAATTGATTGCTTTGATGCTGACTTAATCGTATTAGCCGGCTTTATGCGAATTCTTACGCCAAGCTTTGTGCAACATTTTCAAGGTAAACTATTAAACATCCACCCTTCTCTTTTGCCTAAATATCAGGGCTTAAATACACATCAACGTGCTATTGATGCCGGTGATGATGTACACGGTGTTAGTGTTCACTTTGTTACTGAAGAGCTTGATGGTGGCCCAGTAATTCTTCAAGCCAAAGTACCAGTATTTGAAGGTGATACGGGTGACGATTTAGCTGCGAGAGTACATGAGCAAGAACATCGTATCTATCCACTCGTCGTAAAGTGGTTTACTGAGAAAAGACTTAGCATGCAAGGCGAAAATGCGGTATTAGATGGTAATATTCTACCTGTTTCAGGCTATGCTGCCGATTAAGCTATTTAACTTGAACTCTGTTAATTAAATACGGCTAGTTAAATACAATTATTTTAGTACTACTAGCTAAATAACTCATCAAACAGTACAACAATTAGTTACCAAATTTTTACTCTCCCCCAGACAGAAGCTGTTAGTATAAATGCATACTCATTGCTTCTGGACGATTTGTTTATTATGCGAAAATTATTCTCCTTACTTTTTTTAACTCTACCTTTGCTAGCTTCCGCTACTGATATTGAAACATCACCATTACCAAAAGCCCAGCAGCAACAAAATTCATTCGCTGAAACTATTCCTGCTTTTCGTGCAACTTATACTTTATTACGTAAATCAGATCCCGTAGGTAAAGCTATCAGGGAGTTAAGTTATCTTGATGATGGTAAAGTTAAATATCATTATGAAACTGATATAAGTTGGTTGATTTTTTCTGATACACGTAGCGAAACAGCTATTGTTGATATCAAAGAAAACCAAGTGATTCCGTTAAGTTATGACTATCAGCGTGAGGGAACAGGTCGTGATAAATACTACCAATGGCAGTATGATTTAGCAGGGAAAACAGCAACAGATCTGAAAAAGGATAAAAAGATATCTCTCGATTTTACTGATGGCCTACTAGATAAACTGAGTTATCATCTACAAAACCGCATTGATTTAATTAACAACCCCGAACAAAAGCGGTTTATATATCCGGTAATCAGTGCAAAAGGCTCTATCAAAAATTATCAATATCAATATGACGGTAAAGAAGAGTTAATACTCCCCTATGGTTTAGTCAAAACTATTCGATTAAAACGTGAAATTATTGAGAAAAAACGCATCACTTACGCTTGGTTTGCGCCGGAGTTAAATTACTTGTTAGTAAAGCTCTACCAAGTTAAAGGAGGCGCTGAACAATTTGAAGCACAATTATCGACACTTGAGCTTAAATAACTATAC
>MAAB01042132.1_pt1 | contig 18222 bp, 14 predicted proteins | sample 1115991 | NCBI WGS metagenome assembly MAAB01 (sample SAMN04961124, study PRJNA320927) | seawater metagenome | isolation source: sample BD02T18 sea water enriched with oil for 18 days | place: USA:Gulf of Mexico | collected 2013-07-27
GCTTCATTTTCAATGGCAGGATGCTTGCTAGTACGTTCAGACATGTCTTCTTCCATGCCGCCGCCCTGAACCATGAAACCGTCAATTACACGGTGAAAGATCAAACCGTTGAAGTATTCGTCTTCAACGTATTTAAGGAAGTTTTCTACCGTTTTGGGTGCTTTTTCATCATTTAAGGTAATAGTTACGTCGCCAAACGTCGTTTTAAGTAGAACTTGAGTCATGAAGTCACCTTTTATGCGTGATTGTGAACACAACTAGTAATAGAGGTGTTCTATATTTTAAAGGCCGCTATAATACGGCTTTTGCCCCACGCTCGCTAGTTAAAGAGTGCCAATAGCGCGCGCAATAAATCAATTGAGTTAACTGAATGACTGAAGAAAAGGTCGAAATGACTGAAGAAAAGGCCAAACCTGCTAATTTTATCGAAAAAATCATCCAAGATGATTTGGCAGCCGGTACACATACCTCTATTACTACCCGTTTCCCACCAGAGCCTAATGGTTACCTGCATATAGGTCACGCTAAGGCTATCTGTGTGAACTTTGGCTTAGCGCAGCAATTTGGTGGTCAATGTAACTTACGCTTTGACGACACTAACCCTGAAAAAGAAGAAGACGAATACGTTCAAGCCATTCAAGATGATGTGACATGGCTTGGCTTTGAATGGGGCGATAAGATTCATTACACCTCTGACTATTTTGATCAGCTGCATGAATGGGCTGTTCTTCTAATTAAAGAGGGCAAAGCGTACGTATGTGATTTAACGGCTGAGCAAACCAAAGAATATCGAGGCAACTTCGAAAAAGCAGGCACCAACAGCCCATTTCGTGAGCGCAGCATAGAAGACAATCTGGCATTGTTTGAGAAAATGCGCACTGGAGGCTTTGACGAAGGGGCCTGTGGCCTGCGCGTTAAGATTGATATGGCCGCACCTAATATGAGTCTGCGTGACCCGTACATCTACCGTATAAAGAAGGCGAACCATCACCAAACGGGTGATAAATGGTGCATCTACCCAAGTTACGATTTTGCCCATGGCCAGTCGGATGCAATTGAAGGTATTAGTCATTCAGTTTGCACGCTGGAATTTGCTGATCACCGCCCGCTATACGATTGGTTTATTGAAAACCTGCCAGTGCCTGCGACACCGCATCAGTATGAGTTTGGCCGCCTGAATATTAATTATACAGTGACCAGTAAACGTAAATTGCGTGCTTTAGTAGAAAGCAAAGTGGTTAATGGTTGGGATGACCCACGTATGCCTACCATTAGCGGTATGCGTCGTCGTGGTTATACCTCAAACGCGATTCGCAATTTTTGTGATTCATTGGCCGTGGCTAAAACCGACGGCACAGTCGACGTGGCTCAGCTTGAGTTCTTCATTCGTGATGACCTTAACCAAAATGCCCCCCGTGCTATGTGTGTTCTAAATCCCTTAAAAGTTGTTATTGGTAATATGGCGGCTGACCATAGTGAGAACATCACGGTTGCTAACTTGCAAGATCGCCCTGAAATGGGTGTACGTGAAGTGCCATTTAGTCATGAAATTTACATTGATCAAGCGGACTTCAAAGAAGAGTACAGCAAAAAATTCAAGAAGAAGTTTTGTGTCGGCAAACGTATTCGCTTGCGTCACGGCTATGTACTTGAAGCTGAAAGTTTTGAGAAGGACGAGCAGGGTAATATCACTCAAGTGAATGCAATTCTCATTGAAAATACCCTGGGTTGTGACCCTGAAGATGGTAATAAGCCAAAAGGCGTTGTGCACTGGATTAGTTGCCAGCATGCGATTGAAGCCGAATTACGCGTTTATAATCGTCTGTTCAATGAAGAAAATCCGGACGGTGGCAGCAAAGATTTCTTAGATTGCCTAACACAAGATTCTTTGGTGACTACGACGGCACTTATTGAACCCGCTTTGGCTAATGCAGAACAAGAAACTGTTTTTCAGTTTGAGCGTGAAGGTTATTACGTGGCAGACCGCTTTGACCATACCAATGAAAAGCCCGTGTTTAACCTGACCATAGGCTTGCGTGAAGATAAGAGTTTAACGAAATAATATGAGTACTCAGTCAAAATTAGCAATATACAATACGCTAACCCGTCAGAAAGAAACCTTTACGCCGATCGTTGATGGCAAAGTAGGTATGTATGTGTGCGGCATGACGGTTTACGATTTTTGTCATATGGGCCATGCCCGTGTGATGGTGTCGTTTGACGTTATTGTGCGTTATTTACGTCATGTGGGTTACGACGTAAACTATATTCGTAATATTACTGATATAGATGACAAAATTATTAATCGCGCAAGCGAAAATGGTGAAGACTTCAATGTACTGGTAGATCGCATGGTTCAAGCCATGAATGAAGATTTTACCAAGTTAAACGTACTTACACCTGATAGCGAGCCAAAAGCCACCGACCATATCCAAGGTATTTTGGATATGGTGCAAACGCTTATCCAAAAAGAATTTGCCTACGTGGGTAAAAACGGTGATGTTTATTACCGGGTGCGTAAATTTGAAGGCTACGGAAAACTCTCTGGCAAAGTGTTGGAAGATTTGGAATCCGGTGCCCGTGTGGATGTAGTGGAAGATAAAGAAGATCCATTGGATTTTGTATTGTGGAAAGCTGCCAAGCCCGGTGAACCTTCTTGGTCAAGTCCGTGGGGTGAAGGGCGTCCAGGTTGGCACATCGAGTGTTCTGCCATGTCCACCTGCTGCCTGGGTAATAACTTTGATATTCATGGGGGCGGACCAGATTTAAAATTCCCTCACCATGAAAATGAAATCGCGCAAAGTGAAGCTGCTACCGGCGAAACCTATGCCAATAGCTGGATGCACGCAGGAGCCTTACGTATTGACGGCGAAAAAATGTCCAAATCATTGGGTAACTTTTTTACCATTCGTGACGTATTAAAAGAATACGACGCTGAAGTGATTCGTTTTTTCTTGGCCAGTGTGCAATACCGTAGCGGAATCAACTATTCCCAAGACGGTCTAAAAGACGCCGAAGTAAAGTTAAATCGTTTGTATAACGCACTAAAAGACTGTGATTTGAGTGTGGAAGTGCCAGCGGACAACGCAACCGTTATTGATTTTAAGCAGCGCTTTAAAGCCGCTATGGACGATGACTTTAATACGCCTAAAGCCATAGCTGTGATGTTTGAATTGGTAACGGTTATTAATAAAGCGTCTGAGGATGAAAAAAATCAACTGGCGGCATTATTAAAAGTGCTGGCGGATGTATTGGGCTGTTTGCAAACAGATGCTGCTGATTACTTTAAGCAAGGTGTAGAACTGGATGAAACCTATATTCAAGGTATGATTGAGCAGCGCAAGCAGGCAAAAAAAGACAAGGACTTTGCCCTAGCCGATAAAATCCGTATGGATTTAGATGCTCAGGGTATTGAGCTACAAGATAGCCGCGAAGGTACCACTTGGATAAGTAAATAAGGTTGTAGGTGAGTGCCTGAGTAAGACTCTAAGTTGTAAAAAAAAGCGCCAATTGGCGCTTTTTTTCGTTTAGGTAATTGAATAAACCTATACGCCTTTAAAGGTTTTTAAGATGCTTGTGGGAATAGGGCAACTCTTACCCATATTATAATCGTAATACACGATAGTGCCTTCGCCCTTAGTGGCAATGCAATCTTGTTGTTCACTATAGACCGCATATTCCATGGTAAAACGTTTTTCTCCCTCAGCAATGTCCATTACATCTTTGATGCGTGTGCCAATGGTAATGTGGTCAGGGTAGGTTAATGGCGCTCTGAACTGGCATTGGGTACTGGCCAAAATAGGGCCAATTTTAGTGGCGTTATTGTGGTCGTTTACCCCAGTTTTTTCAAAATATTTCATGCGTACTACTTCAAAGTAACGAAAGTAAACCGTGTTATTAATATGGCCAAAGGCATCCATATCACCCCATAAAATATTTAATTCTTCAGTTACTATATAGTTTTCTAAAAATTCAGACTTGCATTCACTCATGTTTTTCTCCGGCAATTAATAGAGGTGTCCTCTAGCCATTAGGGAAAAGTTTCGTCACTATTTTGTTCGCTATAGGAGGCACTATAAAAGCAGCTAGGAAGGCGACACAAAAGCTTTTAAACCAGCGTGTAAAAAAGTCACCGCCAATGCCGGTGTTAAGTGCTACTAAGACCGCTGACATTATAAATGCCATAAAGAATGACATACCAAGGCAAACGCTACTCTAGTTCTTAGGGTGTGCATATTTAATCCTTAACCAGTGGTTGTTTGCGGGCCGGACGTAAATTCCAAACACCGGCAAATATAATTAGGCTACTACCAATAATCGTGCTCATTAATAGGCTTTCACCCCATATAACCCAACCCAATGTGGCTCCATATATCACTGAACTATAGACATACGGTCCAATTTGCCCAGGATTTGCAATGCTATAGGCACGGGTTAATGATAATTGACCCAGTGTGCCCACTAAGCCCATGAGTGCAATCCACGGCCAGTGATGAAGTTGAGGCCACTGCCATGCCCAAAATAGAGGGATGGCCGATAATAAACTACTAATAACACCAAAATAAAACACTATGCGCACGCTGGGCTCGGTACTGCCCATTTTACGTATGGTTACTTTTGCGGCACTGGCTAATACAGCTGCACCAATACCAATAAGTGCAATGGGAGCGAAGGTATCTGTGCCAGGGCGCAAAATAAAAATAACCCCTAAAAAGCCAATGCCGATGGCCCAAAAAGTACGCGCCTTAATAACTTCACCTAACCATAGGGCGGCCAATATCGGCATGAATAGTGGGCTGGTTAGTTTTACCAAAAAGGCTTCAGCTAAGGGCATGTTGGCTAAAACGTAGAAAAACCCATACATGGCTGAAAGACCGACTGTAGCCCGTAATAGATGCAGATGTATTTTATTGGTTTTTAGAATACCGTGGCCGTGATGGTAAATGATAGGCAGCAACATGATGAGGCCAAATAAGTTACGATAAAACACAATGACCTCGGTACTTAATTCGCCACTAAGATGCTTGATAATGGCACCCATTATGGCCAGCAAGGCTTCACCCAAGAGGATGAACAACGCGCCTTGTAAAACTTTATTTGGCATATAAACCTATCACTGCTGGAGATCTGTAAATGCCAGCTATTATGACATAGAGGGAGCCTTATTGATGTAGCGTACAGACTTCATGCATGAGCTTCATTCGTAGACCTATGAAGGGTTAACGTGGGTGAGAAGTTTGATTCAGCTTAAGGTGCATGAGCTTGAAAATTCATGTAATGCCACCATCAAAGAGTTAGATACAGTTAAGGTGCATGATTATGCGAATGGAAAAGTTTACCAGTTCACTGCAGCAAGCATTATCAGATGCTCAATCATTAGCTTTGGGCAATGACCACAATCAAATAGATACTTTGCATTTAATGCTGTCGTTGGTTGATCAAGCACCGGGCGGTATTCGTCCTTTATTGCAGGGGCTTGGTGTGGCGGTAAATGCCTTTAAAGGACAGTTAAGTGAGCGCTTAAAATCCCTGCCCACGGTCAATGTGGCGGATGGAAATATTAGTGTGACATCTGAGCTTGGCCGTATTTTAAATATTACCGATCGTTTAGCGCAAAAGCGTGGTGACCAGTACATATCAAGTGAATTAGTGCTTTTGGCCTCCTTAGAAGATAAAGGCGAGACCGGAAAAGTATTGGCTCAGTTTTCACTGAATAAAGATAATGTAGAGCGCGCAATCAGTACTGTGCGCGATGGTGAGAGTGTTGATGATCCCAACGCTGAAGATAACCGTCAGGCGCTGAGTAAATTTACAGTTGATTTAACCGAGCTTGCGGCTGCGGGTAAATTGGATCCGGTGATTGGCCGTGACGATGAAATACGACGCACCATACAAGTTTTACAGCGTCGTACAAAAAACAATCCAATTCTAATTGGTGCACCTGGTGTGGGTAAGACCGCCATTATTGAAGGGCTAGCTCAGCGAATAGTTAATGGTGAGGTGCCTGAAGGCTTACGTGACAAGCAGATTTTATCTTTAGATATGGGCTCATTATTGGCGGGTGCAAAATTTCGTGGTGACTTTGAAGAGCGTTTAAAAAATGTATTGAAGGAAGTGAAGAAACAAGAGGGTAGCATCATCTTGTTTATTGATGAAATTCATACCATGGTGGGTGCAGGAAAATCGGATGGCGCACTGGATGCGGGCAATATGCTTAAACCAGCTTTATCACGCGGCGAATTGCATTGTGTAGGTGCCACCACGCTAGATGAATATCGAGAATATATTGAAAAAGATGCTGCGCTTGAGCGGCGCTTTCAAAGGGTGTTGGTAGAAGAGCCGGATGAAGAGGCTACTATTGCAATTTTACGTGGGCTTAAAGAGCGTTATGAAGTGCATCATGGGGTACAAATTTTAGATGCGGCCATTATTGCTGCCGCTAAACTGTCCAGTCGCTACATTACTGACCGTCAGTTACCTGATAAAGCCATCGATTTAATAGATGAAGCGGCCTCTATTATTCGTATGGAAATTGACAGTAAACCTCAAGAGATGGATCGCTTAGAGCGTCGCTTAATTCAGTTGAAAATTGAGCGGGAGGCGCTTAATAAAGAACAGGATACGGCCTCAAAAAAACGTCTCACCGAAATTAATTCAGAGATTAATGTTTTAGGTCATGAGTATGTGGATTTAGAAGCCATTTGGAATAATGAAAAAATGTTATTGGAGGGCAGTACTCAAGCCAAAGAGAAGCTTGAGGAAGCCAAAGTAGAGATGGAACAGGCAAGGAGAGCCGGAGATTTACAGCGTATGTCTGAATTACAATACGGCATTATTCCAGATCTTGAAAAACAAATCTTAGCCGCAGAGCAAGCGACTAAAGAAGATAATGATTTCCAGTTGTTACGTAACCGAGTGACCGAAGACGAAATAGCCGAAGTTGTCTCAAAGTGGACTGGTGTGCCCGTTACTAAAATGCTGGAAGGCGAGCGTGATAAGTTACTTAATATGGAGGCTAAACTGCATGCTCAGGTGGTGGGTCAGCATGATGCGATTGTGGCGGTAAGTAATGCAGTGCGTCGCTCACGGGCGGGTTTGTCAGATCCTAAACGGCCTAATGGCAGCTTTCTATTCTTGGGGCCTACTGGGGTGGGTAAAACGGAATTATGCAAAGCGCTGGCAAACTTCATGTTTGATTCAAGTGAGTCCATGGTGCGCATAGATATGTCGGAATTTATGGAGAAGCACAGTGTAGCGCGTTTAATTGGGGCACCTCCTGGCTATGTAGGTTATGAAGAGGGAGGTTACTTAACTGAACATATTAGAAGGCGGCCTTACAGTGTTATTTTGTTGGACGAAGTAGAAAAGGCTCATCCTGATGTTTTTAATATCCTCTTACAGGTTCTTGATGATGGTCAGCTGACGGATGGTCAGGGCCGTACAGTTGATTTTAAAAATACAGTATTGGTTATGACCTCTAATTTGGGCAGTGATGTTATTCAAACCATGGCGCAACATAGCGATGCTGGCCAAGAGCAAAGTGAGCGTCAGTATGAAAGCATGAAATCGGCGGTGATGGAGATTGTAGGGGGGCATTTTAGGCCTGAATTTATTAACCGCATTGATGAGGTGGTTGTTTTTCACCCTTTACAGAAGTCGCAGATTAGAGGCATTGCTGAGATACAGTTGGATCAGTTACGCATGCGGCTGCAAGAGCGTGAGTTAACCTTGAAGCTTAGTGAGGAGGCCATGAGTATGTTAGTAGAGGTGGGGTACGACCCCGTATATGGAGCTAGGCCATTAAAGCGCAGTATTCAGCGTTATATTGAAAATAGTTTAGCGCAGGATATTTTGTCACAACGTTTTAAAAGTGGTGATGCCATTGTGGCGGATGTAGAGGGGGATAAGTTGGTGTTTAATGTGGCGGCACATGCTTGATATGAAAACAGACACCTAAATTAGAATGGGTGTTGAAATCCATGGCCATTCCCTGTTTTTTGCTCCTGCAAAAACAGGATACCACCCATCCATGGGCGTAAAAAAACCTGATGCACTTACGTGTGTCAGGTTTTTTTTATTAATAAAGTAATGAAACTTTATTAAGCGATGTCGCAGCTAACTTCTTCTTCGATGCTACCGGCTTCTACCGCATCGATCGCTTTTTGATCGTGTGGATTAGGAGGGCAGCCACAAGCGTGCTCTGTAGTGGCGTGTAAACGCGCCTGTTCCATGTGCCACTGAGCTACTTTAAGGTGTTGGTCAACGTTCATAATAGATCTCCATCAAACTATAAAAATTGTCGAGGTGACAATATTTTGCGATTGTAAATAATATATGAGCTATGTCTAGCGTAAATTGTCTAAAGGTGGCGTAATATTAGATATATGTTTTAATATTAGAAATGGCGTAAATGATCTGCTGATATGTGGGTAATGCGTGAAAATTGTTTGAATTTTATACAGGTGTTTTGAGTGTCAAATCCTATCAGTGAAGGCATTAAACGTTTGCGAGCGCAGCATAAATTAACACAAACTGAGCTGGCTAATATGGCGGGCATTCCTCGGGCAACCCTTGCCAATATGGAAAGTGCCGGCAGTAACCCTAGTATTACAGTGGTGGTGAAAGTTGCTCAATGTTTGGGTGTATCGGTAGATGATTTAATTACGCGTCGACATTCAATTAATGTAACTCAGGTTGAACGAAAAGACATGCCCGTTTCTCATCAGGATGATGGAAAGTTCACTAGCACTCGTACAAGCCCTATCAGTACCTCTAATTTACATGTCAATGATGTCAGTATGATGCCGGGTTGTTACACCAAGGGCGTGCCTCACCCGGAGGGTAGTCATGAATTATTTTTATGTTTGGAAGGATGCGCCACGTTAGAGGTACAAGGAGAGAAGTTTGAAGTGCAAGCGGGTAATCTTATTTATTTTCTAGGCCATTTGCCGCACTGTTATGGGAATGAAAGTTTAAAACCTGTTCACGGTGTAGCTGTTGTTTTTATGATGAAATAAGTTTAATTTTTTCACAAAAGTGAATTTTTTGGCAGGTTGGCTGGAATAGTTTTGATTCTATTTTTAAGGTCATTTTTTTATATATTTGTTTTAGGAAAGATAGGGCGGTTATGCAAGCAAATACAGTGGTTGTTTTGGATTTTGAAACCTCCGGCATGTCGCCAGACTATGGTGACAGGGCCATAGAAATTGGCGCGGTTAAAATGCAAGATGGAGTGATAGTGGATGAGTTTCAAAGTTTAATGAACCCGGGGTTTCGCGTTAATGGATTTATAGAAAACTTTACTGGAATTGATAATGCCATGTTGGAGTCTGCGCCAGGTTGTGCTCATGTTATGGCTGAATTTCATCGATTTTTAGGTGATGCAAATATGGTGGCGCATAATGCGTCATTTGATAAGCGTTTTTTAGATGCTGAGTTTAAGCAAATAAAAGCGGGATATGTCGGTAAATTTGCTTGTTCCATGTTGCTGGCTAGGCGAATTTATCAAGAAGCCCCCAATCATAAATTAGGTACATTGGTTGATTACCGAAATATTAAGCATGAAGGTGTGTTTCACCGTGCGCTGGCCGATGCCCAAATGACGGCGAAACTGTGGCTGGCTATGCTGGATGATGTGGGTGAGCGTTACCAATGCTGGGATGCACCTTTTAGTTTTATTGAAAAGGTTAGCCGGACGCCTAAAAAAACGGTGGGTAAATTACTGTTAGACTTTTAAGTAAGAAATAGTAATTGAAGTGGTGCGCCTTATTTTTGCGTATCGATAATTGCATTCTGCATTGCTCCAATAAATCACGTCCATGTAGTTGTGCAAATATATAAAATGAGCATTTTTGTCCATAAAAAAAGCCCCGATTAATAGCGTATTAATCGGGGCTTTTGCTAAGTGTTTAAGTCGCAGTTAAAGGCGGCTCAAATGCTTAGGTCGGCTATTAGGCTGGGTAATCACGCTTAGCGTGGCCAGTGTAAAGCTGACGTGGACGGGCGATACGGTATTCGCCGCCAATCATTTCGTTCCAATGAGCGATCCAGCCAGGCGTACGGCCTGTGGCAAAGATAACAGTAAATAGCTCAGTAGGAATGCCAATCGCTTTAAGAATGATACCCGAGTAGAAATCTACGTTTGGATACAGACCGCGAGCCTTGAAGTAATCGTCTTCTAGGGCGATTTTTTCAAGTTTCATAGCCATCTTAAGCAATGGGTCGTCTTGTAGGCCAAGTTCTTCAAGTACTTCATCACAGCATTGCTTCATAACAACGGCGCGTGGGTCGTAGCTCTTATAAACTCGATGACCAAAGCCCATTAGACGGAAAGGATCGCTCTTGTCTTTGGCTTTTGCCATGAACTCATCAATGCGAGTTTCATCGCCGATCTCATTTAGCATTTTAAGTACGGCTTCGTTTGCACCACCGTGAGCAGGTCCCCAAAGGGCTGCGATACCCGAAGCGATACAAGCAAATGGGTTAGCGCCAGAAGAACCGGCCATGCGTACGGTAGAAGTAGAGGCATTTTGCTCATGGTCAGCGTGCAATAGGAAAACTTTATCCATTGCGTTGGCCAAAACAGGGCTAATTTCTTTTTCTTCACATGGTGTGTTGAACATCATGTGTAGGAAGTTTTCTGAGTACGACAAGTCATTGCGTGGGTACATGAAAGGCTGGCCAATGCTGTATTTGTAAACCATAGCAGCAAGGGTTGGCATTTTAGCAATCAGGCGATGAGCACAGATTTCACGGTGATCGGCGTTAGTGATGTCTAAAGAGTCATGGTAGAACGCGGATAATGCACCTACTACACCACACATAAGTGCCATTGGATGAGCGTCACGACGGAAGCCATTGAAGAATTCAGCAAGTTGCTCATTCACCATGGTATGTTTACCGATAGTGCTTACAAAGTTTTCTTTCTCTTCTGGAGTCGGAAGTTCGCCATGCAATAGTAAGAAAGAGACTTCAAGGAAATCTGATTTCTCAGCCAATTGCTCGATAGGGTAGCCGCGATGTAATAAAACACCTTTGCCGCCATCGATGTAGGTGATTTTAGATTCACAAGATGCGGTGGATACGAATCCGGGGTCAAATGTGAAAACACCCTTAGGGGTTAGGCTGCGAACATCGATTACGTCCGGGCCAATAGTGCCTTCATAGATGGGAAGTTCTAGGGCTTCATCAATACCATCAATCTTAAGTGTCGCTTTTTTGTCAGCCATTAACGGCCTCCTGTTCTGCTGTGTCTGTTACCAGGGTTTGGATATAACCCTTAAAATCGTGAGTCCGGTAGGACTCTGGACCGTTGCAAAGACGGCCAACTATAGAGCCAAAATAACGAATGTCAATTTTTGACCAAACATCACTGCGTAAGTTTTCTCGTGTTGTTTAAAGTTTGATCTATTATTAAAGCAGTTGGCGTAATGCTAAAGGATGATGACATTAAGGATAGGCGTTTGTTTGAAATTAACCAGCCTTATGTCTATAATTCGCCGCGATTGGATGACACGAAAAAAAGCTCGTAAGTTACCATTTTTATTGAGAATTTTGCCGTGTAATGCACAACATTCGTGCTTGCCCACATAAGCTCGCTTCATAATGGAGCGTATAGAGAGTGTAGATAACCGTGAATCAAAAAAGACCCGTTAATTTGGATTTATCCAAGTTCAGTTTTCCTTTTCCTGCTTTAGTTTCCATTACGCATCGTATTGCGGGTGTGATTTTATTTGTAGGTACAATTTTTTTATTATGCGCTTTAGATGATTCTTTAGAATCAGCGACAAGTTTTGCTGCGATAAAAAATTCAATGACTACCGGCATTGGTAGTTTCATCACATGGGGTTTGTTGTCAGCATTGGCATATCACTTCGTGGCAGGTATTAAACATTTAGTTATGGACCTTGGCATCGGCGAAGAACTTAAAAGCGCGCAAATCGCTGCGTCTTTAGTTGTTGTTGTTTCATCTGTACTAATTGTTCTAGCAGGGGTTTGGGTATGGGCGTAAGTATTACTAACTTCAGCCGCAGTGGTTTATCAGACTGGCTGATTCAGCGTTTTACCGCAGTTGTAATGGCCGTTTACACGGTTTTTATAGTTGGTTACATTTTATCGACACCTGGTTTGGATTACGGCCAGTGGAAAGAGTTCTTTGAATGTACTGGTGTTCGTATATTTACACTGCTGACGTTAATTAGTGTTGTGGCACACGCCTGGATAGGTATGTGGATCATTTCTACTGACTACATCAAGCCCGCCGTTCTACGTTTTGCCTTCCAAGCAGCATGTTTCTTGACCATGTTTGTTTTCTTGGTTTGGGGCATCGACATCATCTGGGGTCTATAAATAATGTCTAACAGTATTCGCACTATGGTATATGACGCCATCGTTATCGGTGGTGGTGGTGCAGGCATGCGTGCCGCACTTCAACTAACAGAGTCTGGTATTAAAACAGCCTGTGTTACTAAAGTTTTCCCAACTCGCTCACACACAGTATCGGCTCAGGGTGGTATCACGTGTGCTATCGCTTCTAACGATCCTAACGATGATTGGCGCTGGCACATGTACGATACCGTTAAGGGATCCGATTACATCGGTGATCAAGACGCTATCGAATACATGTGTAAAATTGGGCCGCAAGCCGTTTTTGAATTGGATCACATGGGGCTGCCTTTCTCTCGTACTGAAGAAGGCCGTATATATCAGCGCCCATTTGGCGGTCAGTCAAAAGATTTTGGTAAGGGTGGTCAAGCGGCTCGTACGTGTGCTGCTGCTGACCGTACTGGTCACGCACTTTTACATGCGCTATATCAGGGAAACCTTAAAGGCGGAACGACGTTCTTAAATGAGTGGTACGCCGTTGACCTAGTTAAAAATGAAAACGGCGTGATCGCAGGTGTCATTGCTATTTGCATCGAAACCGGTGAAACCGTTTACATTAAAGCTAAGGCTACTGTATTAGCGACTGGTGGTGCTGGGCGTATTTACCAGTCTACTACTAACGCACTTATCTGTACTGGTGACGGCATGGGCATGTCTTTACGTGCAGGTGTTCCGGCACAAGATATGGAAATGTGGCAGTTCCACCCAACAGGTATCGCAGGTGCTGGTGTATTGGTAACTGAAGGGTGTCGTGGTGAAGGCGGTTACTTAATCAATAAAGACGGCGAACGTTTCATGGAACGTTATGCGCCTAACGCCAAAGATCTTGCTGGTCGTGATGTTGTAGCACGCTCTATGGTATTAGAAATCCTTGAAGGGCGCGGTTGTGGCCCTGATGGCGATCACGTAATGCTAAAGCTTGATCACTTGGGTGAAGAAACACTTAACGCTAAATTGCCTGGCATACTTGAATTGTCTCGTACTTTTGCTCACGCAGATCCAGTTAAAGAGCCTATTCCTGTAGTACCAACGTGTCATTATATGATGGGTGGCGTACCCACTAATATCGGTGGTCAGGCTCTTGGTGTTGATGCTGAAGGCAAAGATTTCATCATTGACGGTCTATATGCTTGTGGTGAAGCAGCTTGTGTATCGGTACACGGTGCCAACCGCTTGGGCGGTAACTCACTGCTTGATCTAGTGGTATTTGGTCGTGCTGCTGGTATTCAAATTGAAAAGAGCCTACGTGAAGGCTTTGACGCAGTGGATGCTCGTGATGAAGACATCGATCGCGCCATGAATCGTTTAAATCGTTTAAACAATTCAACTTCAGGTGAGTCTGTTGCGCAAGTACGTGCCGATTTACAAAAATGCATGCAGCTTTATTTTGGTGTGTTCCGCGAAGGCGAAGCCATGCAAAAAGGCTTAGTGATGCTTAAAGAGATTGGCGAGCGTGTTAAAAACACTTACCTAGAAGATAAGTCTAACGCCTACAATACTGCACGTATTGAAGCCTTAGAACTGGATAATCTTTTTGAAGTTGCTATGGCCACTGCTATCGCCGCTGAAGAGCGTAAAGAATCTCGTGGTGCTCACGCCCGTAACGATTTCACTGAGCGTGATGATGAAAACTGGTTGTGCCACTCTGTATTCTTTCCAGAGACTAAAACTGTAGGTAAGCGTGCCGTAAACTTTGCACCTAAAACCATGCCAGCGTTTCCACCTATGATTCGTAAATACTAAGAGCAAGGAGATTAATATGTTAGTTAGCGTATATCGTTACAATCCAGAAACAGACTCTGCGCCTTATATGCAGGATTTTCAGGTGGAAATTCCTGAAGGGAAAGACCTGATGGTGCTGGACGTTTTGGCACTGATTAAAGAGCAGGATACGTCTTTAGCGTATCGCCGTTCATGCCGTGAAGGTGTATGTGGATCGGATGGTCTTAACATCAACGGTAAAAATGGTCTTGCGTGCGTAACACCATTATCGGAATGTGCTAAAGGCGGCAAGCTTGTATTGCGTCCTTTACCAGGATTGCCGGTTATTCGTGATATCGTTATTGATATGAGCTTGTTCTATCAGCAGTACGAGAAAATCAAGCCGTACCTGCAAAATAATACACCGGCACCGGCAATTGAGCGTCTTCAGTCTCCTGAAGAGCGTGCAAAACTTGATGGCCTGTACGAATGTATTCTTTGTGCGTGTTGTTCAACTTCTTGCCCATCTTTTTGGTGGAACCCTGAGAAGTTTATTGGTCCAGCAGGTTTGCTTCAGGCTTATCGTTTCTTGGCTGATAGCCGAGACACGGCAACAGATGATCGTTTAGATGGCTTAGATGATCCGTTCAGTGTTTTCCGTTGCCGCGGAATCATGAACTGCGTAAGCGTATGTCCTAAAGGGTTGAACCCAACCCGAGCTATCGGGCATATTCGCAACATGTTGCTATCGCGTAACGTATAAATCATAAGGGGCTTTTTAGCCCCTTTTACATGCAGGGATGCATGATATCTTAGAAATGTACGGCTACATGGATGTAGTTGATAGGGCGCAGCAGAAGCTTAAGCCGGGCAGTAATTTCTAAGATATATGCAGGACGTTTGCTGCTTCAGAAATGAATGGGCAATTCCTAGAAGGCCTGCAGGAAATTTAGTGTGTTTACGGTTATTAATACCGGTTAAACAGACTTAAATGATTAGAAAATGAGTCAAAATTAGATGCATCAGACACATGGTGCAGAAAAAAGTATAAAAAGTAGTTCTACTAGCATCATTTTTGCTAGGCTATAAGATAAGTACAGATATTTGGAAAGCGGGAAACCCCCGTACTGTTTAAAGAATTTTAGGCCTCACCCGGTCATCTGCCTCCACAGCAGGGAAATTTAGCAAGCAGTGATTCCTAGACATTATTAAGGTGGTTTAGTCATGCACAACAGCTCGATGGAGCAACTATGGAGCTCTTCCCAGTTAGCTGGGGGCAATGTTGCTTACATAGAAGAATTATACGAATTATTTTTAACTGATCCTAACTCGGTATCCGAGCAGTGGAGGAGTTATTTCCACTCATTGCCTCGTTCTGAGGGCAGTGCCTTACACGACATTCCGCATAGTCCTATACGCGAACAATTTTTACACATCTCTAAGAACCAGCGTCGTGGCACTACCGCAAAGAGTCAAGTTTCAGGTGGTTATGACCAGAAACAATTACGAATTTTCCAGCTTATTAATGCCTTTCGATTTCGTGGCCATCAACATGCCAAGTTAGATCCGTTGGGTATCATGGAGCGTGAACAGGTCCCTGATTTGGACCTTCGCTTCCATGAGTTAAGTGAAGCGGATATGGACCGAGTCTTTCAGACAGGTTCGTTGTTTATTGGGAAAGAAGAAGCCACATTACGCGAAATTTTTGATGTAGTACAAACTACGTACTGTCAAAGTGTAGGTTCTGAGTTCATGCACATAGTGGACACTGCTGAAAAACGTTGGTTCCAGCAGCGTATAGAAAGCGTACGCGCTAAGCCGGAATACAGTGATGAAGCTAAAAAACACCTTTTAGAGCGTTTAACTGCGGCTGAAGGTCTTGAGAAATATTTAGGCTCTAAGTATCCGGGTGTAAAACGTTTTGGTTTAGAGGGCGCTGAAACCCTTATTCCATTAATGGATGAATTAATACAACGATGCGGAAGTTACGGTGCCAAAGAAATTGTCATTGGTATGGCGCACCGTGGTCGATTAAATGTATTAATCAATACTCTAGGTAAAGCACCGGCCGATTTGTTTGACGAATTCGACGGTAAAGCTCAATACAATAGCTCGGGTGATGTTAAATACCATCAAGGGTTCTCATCTAATGTATTAACCCCAGGTGGCGAAGTGCATTTGGCCATGGCCTTTAACCCAAGCCACTTAGAGATAGTGTCTCCGGTTGTGGAAGGCTCTGTTCGTGCTCGTCAAGATCGCCGTGGTGATACTGAAGGTGAAAAAGTTGTACCTGTAATTATTCACGGTGATTCGGCATTTGCAGGTCAAGGTGTGGTAATGGAGACATTCCAGATGTCTCAAACACGTGGTTATAAAACCGGTGGTACTATTCACTTGGTAATTAATAACCAGGTAGGTTTCACAACGAATAAACGTGAAGATGTACGCTCTACTGAATACTGCACAGATGTTGCAAAAATTGTTCAAGCGCCAATTTTACATGTGAACGCAGATGATCCAGAGGCTGTATTGTTTGTGACTCAATTGGCCGTCGATTATCGTAACGAGTTCAAAAAAGATGTTGTCATTGATTTGGTTTGTTATCGCCGTCGTGGTCATAATGAAGCCGATGAGCCATCAGCAACTCAGCCGATGATGTACAAAGTCATTAAGAGCCTTAAAACCACTCGTACATTATATGCTGAAAGCTTAATAGCTAAAGGCGTGGTAAATACTGATACCATTAAAGAAATGGAAAATGAGTATCGTGACACGCTTGAAAAAGGTAATCACGTTGTAAAAAGTTTGGTGACAACGCCAAACAGTGAAGTATTTGTTGATTGGCGTCCGTACCTTGGTCATAAATGGACTACAGAAGGGGATACCACTGTTGATCTTAAGCGCCTGCAAACGTTAGCCAATCATATGCAGGATGTACCAGAAGGTTTTGTGGTGCAGCGCCAAGTGAATAAAATTTTAGAAGACCGCCGCAAGATGGCCGCCGGTGCACTGCCTATTAACTGGGGTTTTGCCGAGACCATGGCTTACGGTACTTTGTTAGATGAAGGGCATCCCATTCGAATTACTGGGCAGGATGTGGGCCGTGGTACTTTCTCGCATCGCCATGCGATCTTGCATAGCCAGAAAGACGGTGTTGATTTCTGTTCGTTGAAAAATATGTCTGAACATCAACCGACCTTCACTATGCATGACTCTTTGTTATCCGAAGAGGCTGTGTTAGGTTTTGAGTACGGCTACTCCACCACAACTCCTGGTATGTTGGTAATCTGGGAAGCGCAGTTTGGTGATTTTGCGAACGGTGCTCAAGTGGTAATGGATCAATTTATTTCCAGTGGTGAGCATAAATGGGATCGTCTATGTGGTTTGACTATGCTATTACCACATGGTTATGAGGGGCAGGGTCCAGAGCACAGTTCTGCACGATTAGAGCGTTATTTACAGTTGTGTGCTGAACATAATATGCAAGTATGTGTGCCATCTACACCTGCTCAAATATTCCACTTGTTGCGTCGTCAGGTTATTCGACCTTTACGTAAACCTTTGGTGATCATGTCACCTAAGAGTTTGTTGCGACATAAAGAGGCTATTAGCACATTAGAAGAGTTATCTGAGGGTCATTTCCAAACGGTTATACCTGAAGTTGAAGACATTAATCCTAAAGACGTTACGCGCATGATTCTTTGTAGTGGTAAGGTCTATTACGACCTTATAGCGCGTCGTCGCACAGAAGAGATGAAGCACATTGCTATTGTTCGCCTAGAGCAAATATACCCCTTCCCAGAAGAGGAATTTTTTGCCGCTTTGTCTCAGTATGAAAATCTGAAAGAAACTTTCTGGTGTCAGGAAGAACCAATGAATCAAGGTGCTTGGTACAGTTCACAGCATCACATGCGCAGAGTAGTGCATCGTCATAACCCTAATGTGTACCTGGATTATGCAGGGCGTGAGGCATCGGCATCACCAGCTGCGGGTTACATGGCGCTTCACCTTAAGCAACAAGAGCAATTGATCAAAGACGCACTGGGCCTTTAGGCCCTCGTTCAAGGATTAGGATTAAATTATGAGTACTGAAATAAAAGCCCCCGTTTTCCCTGAGTCAGTTGCTGATGGCACTAT
>MAAB01032400.1_pt1 | contig 18217 bp, 12 predicted proteins | sample 1115991 | NCBI WGS metagenome assembly MAAB01 (sample SAMN04961124, study PRJNA320927) | seawater metagenome | isolation source: sample BD02T18 sea water enriched with oil for 18 days | place: USA:Gulf of Mexico | collected 2013-07-27
CTAGACCTACAACACAAAATAATTCCACTGACAAAACCCTTAAAAACCTATAGCTGGCATATGGCCTTCTCCCATAGAACACAGGCCAAACGATTAATACCCAAAATAAACGAAATCATTCACACCTTAAAGCTGCAAGGTGAATTATAGGTTCTGACAAGCCAGGCTGACTGGCTCGTCATTTATGGGTTTACTCAATCACATAAATACTGCCATCCAAAAATGACGGTATCAGTGGCTTCTCATCTCGAATAATTAGGGTATCGATAGCACCACCGGCACTGAAGACGTTTTCAAAATTACATACAAAGTTTTCATCCAATGTACGCTCATCGAAACTGCCTTCTTCAGTGAAGTTCCCCAAGGTAAATTCCCACTCCCCTACCCAGTCAGGTGCGAAGCCTATTCCCATTTCGTAACCGCCCACCCAATTACGTTGATCCCAGATACCAACCTCTTTGTAAAATTCGCGCATGTCTTTGGCAAACTCATTAACCGACATTCCCGGGCGAATGATGTTTTCCACATGTTTAATGGCTTTGGCAATAAGATTGTATTGATCCATCATCTCTTTTGGCGGTTCACCAAAAGAAAATACTCGGCAAACGTTAGTGTGGTATTGGTGATAGGAGCCACAAGGGTCGGCACCAAATATTTCGCCTTTCTGCATCACTTTATTACTGGGCAAACAATGGCCACCCGCAATGGCACGAGAACCCGATGCAAAACTATAGGGCATTGCACATTGATCGCCCCCTGCTTTATGCATACCCAGGTTTAAAATGCCAAAGGCTTCCATTTCGGTCATACCAGGGCGGGCTTCATTCACTAATGCGCGATAACCTGCATCCAATATCTCACCGGCTGTTTCATGATATATAATCTCTTGTGGGGATTTTATACGGCGCTGTTGGCGAAGAATATGCGTGGCATCCACAACACCGCTGCTACCACCACCAAGAAAGGCACTTTGCAACTGCTCACTCACCACTCGGTTAGGACGATAACTTCCAAACTCCATTCCCACTTTACCCTTTAACCAGCCTTCATTTTTTAAGGTATCTACGATGAAGGAAAGGTCCGCTCGCTTGGGAATAATGCGTTTATCCACAGTGGGGATACTGATGTAGTCGATGTAGTTAGATTCGGCAGGGATATCTATGTGAATAATTTTATCGTGGTCACGATGCACCGCTATGCCGTAATACTGTGGCCAGCTGCTGGGGCCTTGTGCACCGTACCAGCAAGCTTTGAAGCCCGTAAGGTAGTACATGCTTTCCGGTGAGGTCAAATAAAGCATGTCAAAATTTTCATCGGCCATACGCTTACGCACACTTAACAGACGTTCACTAAACTCCTCAAGCGAAAATGGCAAGTCTCGTTGTGGCAGTTGATGCAAGGCTTCGAAAGTTGGCTCTGTCATAAATAGTTCTCACACTTAAAATTATAACCGGTACAAAACTGTGGAGGTTATTGGTGACTTAAGCTTAACGACGAGAGGCCAAATGAAAATATCACTTGCGCCTGATTGACTATCACTTGTGACTACAATGAGAGCACTACACCAACCGTATTGATAACCACTAACGCCTAAAACGTTAGTGGTGAATTGTTTAGTGCCCAAGTAAACTGCCGGCGCCTAACAACCCAGCTTTTTTATTGTATAGCTTACGAGCCTGCTCAATCACAAAGCTGTGAATGGCTTCCGAGTCTTCATGTTCCAAGTAACGATAAAATGGCATCATACCCTTATCCTTACGGCTGCCGCCCAGTACCACCGCGGGCCACTCCACATGGGTATTTGCGCTCATGTACCTTAAATCGGGAATTGAGCCGCCAGCCATGCCCACCGCATTTTCTCCGTGGCAAAAGTAGCACCCCATGGCACTGTACAACTTGGCCCCGTGGGCAATGACTGCCGGATCGGCATCGCCCTTGGGCGGCCTGGGTACTTGAGGGGGTTGATTATTTACCGGCAACGACGCGTGCTGTTTGCCTAAACTGTAGGCAATTAAACGACTGGGGCCTAGTGCATTTGGCCCTGCTGCCTGATCCGCATGAGTCATGCGCCCCTCGCCGCCTAGTCCTACTGGGGCCAAAATATATTGCTGGCCATCAATGGCATAAGTAATGGGGGCCGCCTGCATGCTGGAACCCAATTCGGTACTCCACAGCAGCTCCCCCTTTTGGGCACTGTAAGCCCTTAATTCACCGGTGGCGGTGCCCTGGAAGACCAAATCCCCAGCAGTGGCTAAAGTTCCCCCGTTTAAAGCCAGGTCATGGTCCACCCGCCAGCGCTCACTTTGAGTCACAGGATCCCAGGCCACCAAGCGACCCTTTAATTTAATCTGGTCAGGCAAGGGTTTAAAAGTTAAGCCATATTCAGCGTCGACACTGTAGATAGTGGGAAAGTCCTGCACCGGCAAATACACCAGCCCAGATTTTGGGTTAAAACTCATGGGTTGCCAGCTGTGGGCGCCGCCTATGTTAGGGTACACAGTGGCCTTTAAATCAGGACGGTTATAATAACGGGCTTCGGGATGTTCAATGGGCCGACCGGTTTTCATGTCGATACCTTTCGCCCAGGTCACCCTAGCGTAATTATTGGCCGACAAGAGCTCGCCGGTCTGGCGATCCAGTACATAAAAAAAGCCGTTTTTGGGTGCCTGCATCAACACCTTTCGCGACTTGCCCTCTAGTGTTAGGTCCGCCAGCACTATGTCCGCCGTAGCGTTATAGCCCCAGGTATCGTGGGGCACCTGCTGGTAATGCCAGATATACTTACCGGTGTCGGCATCCAGCGCCACAATGGATTCGGTATAGAGGTTATCGCCTCCTTCTGGGTCTCTTAAGCCTGCCATGGTGGGGTAAGAGCCTGCAGTGCCCAAATAAATACGATTCAACTCTTGGTCATAGGTAATGGCGTTCCGTACTGTACCCCCGGCACCCTGCCACCATTTATGGCCATGCCAGGTGTTGGCAGCCACTTTCAGTTCGGGTTGCTCAAACTTGTGCTTAGGGCCTCTTGGAACCGTGTAAAAACGCCAGATTAACTTGCCATTGTTACTGTCATAGGCAGATACATAACCTCGCACCCCGGCGCCCCCGTGACCAATCAACACCATGCCATTCACCACCCGCGGAGCTCCGGTGATACCCGCCCCACCGACCGCCCCACAAGACCCAATAGACCACACTTCTTTACCGCTGGCGGCATCCAGGGCGATCAGACGGCAGTCTCCCGTGCCTACATAGACCCTACCTTCATAAACCGCCACCCCATGGTTCACCCGCACCGACCATGAGCTGTCAACACTGGCCCCGCGATTCACCTGCGGGTCATAACTCCAAATTTTCTGGCCACTTTTTCCATCCAGGGCAAATACCCGGGCAAAAGCACCGCTAAGGTAAATAATGCCATCCACCACAATAGGTGTAGATACTAGGCCATCTTCACTGTGAATATCCGCATACCAGTCCATGTGCAATTTATTTACGTTTTTTTCGTTTATATTTGTGAGTGGGCTGAAGCGCTGCTCGTTATAAGCGCGGCCATAGCTGAGCCAGTCATTGCCATTGTAAGGAGCGGCCAATAGACGCTGAGCATCCACCTGGGCAACACCGCCGGCATGACTAAGCCCCGCGCTCAGAAACGTATTGAATATTAATAGGCATATTATCTTCATCTCTTTCCCCTACGTCTTTTTAAGGCGCCGCCAGCTGTAATGTAAAAAAGCAACGAACACTGTAAAGCAAGCCCACCTGTGAGCGCATATCACTTGTGCCGGTTCACTTATCATTTGTGACAACAAATAAAATAATTAGGGGCTGATTAAGCAGGCGTTTAAAGACGATACAAAAGAAGACGGTCATACCCATGGGTAAAGCACGTGGGGTATTCGATATTGACTAATTATTTAAGAGGGTTATGACTTTATTGGCGAGGCTAGCCTGAAGGAATTTAACCAAGAAAAAATGCTAACGATAGCTCAGTAGAGGGTAAGCCCGTTGATTTAAATGTACAAAATTAAGATACATAACAAATTCAAAAACTGTGTTTCAAATACAAGTTATTAAGCATTAACTTTACCGAGTTGAGATACCATATGGCCTGCTCTTCGTTTGCGGCACAGGCTTTTAATAATGTACTGTGGGATACCGTCATGGTGATTTCAGCCAGCAAGGTAATGGTCGCCTCATCCAGATTTTTGAAAAAATAACGGATGCCTTTTTTCATGTGTTCTTTAATTAACGTGTCGTGATGTTGCTCAATGACCCTTAAGGCTGGACTGGCATTCATAACACTGATTAATGGCAATAATGCCTTTTGATTTTTATAGGTGACAAAATCGGCATCTAGAGAGCTTTCGATCCAACCTTGCCAGTGACTAAACTGACCGTGAGTAGGATCATTTTTCTCAAGCACTTGCACATTAGCCTGTAGCCAACGCTCGGCAATGACCTCAAAGATGGACTCTTTATTGGGAAAAAACTGATACAGCGTAGCATTGGGCAAGCCGGCACGCTCGGCCACTTTACCGCAAGTTAGGCTGTCTATGCCTTCCTCGGCCATAAACTCCTGGGCACAGGTGATAATTTTTTCAACGCGCAGCTTGGAGCGCTGTTGTGTGGGCAATTTTCGCATGGAGGTTTGAGTAGTCGGCATGCCGTGAATTATCTATAGGTTGCCTTCATAAGGCAACGAAAAAAACCCGAAGACTTGGAGGGGCCTTCGGGCAAAAGGGTCACTCGCACTCGAGTTTCATTTAACTACTTAGTTGCTCCTGTACGGCCCGATGAGCCGCATCAATGGCGCTCTGGGTATATGCCTGTGCATGGGAGTCACAATTGGCGATGGAGATGCGTTTAATTTGCTTACGCCCGGCCACATGAGGGCCATCTTCTCCCCATATACCCTGGGGCGCATCCACCAAATCACTGTACTGATAGGTATAACCATGGGGCCAACGATTCACGGTGATACCGGCAATGTCCCGCTGGGACTGAAACCCACCAGCCCCTAACATGCGATCCAGTTGGTCAAATATTTTGCTTTCAAAATCATCAAAACTCATGGCGTATAACTTATGGCGACTGGCCTTGAACTGCTCCCTGGGGGTGAGCTTGTCACCGGGTACCGAGGGCACATAAGGAATGTGCAATATAATGGGTTGCTCCGGGTCTTGAGCAAACTGGTGTTCGCCCATGCTCACCGGGAAGTCCAACCAAAAGGTGCCAAAATCGGATTCAGGAGAGTAAATACGTTTCACACCCAATTTGGCAAACGCCTTCCAGTTGCGCAGTGCCACATTGATGAAAACCACGGGCACTTTTTCGGGCCAATCCAGGGCCTTTTTCTGTTCATCTGCCGCTTCTGGGCACAGGTAAGGCACGATGTGGTTGTAACAAGCCAAGATAGAATGTTTGGCATTTACTCTGTGTGCCACTCCATTTTTCACATAGGTGACTTCCACCTGTTGATCATCCTGGGTATTCACCACGTTCACCACTGTGCTGTTTAAACGTAGGCGAATCTTGTTACGGCGTTTATCCAGGGCATCATAATTAAACTTGGCCTTTACCACGTCTTCCATGGTGTGGCCCGCAGCGACGCCTGGAATCAATTGACGCACCAGCATCCTGGCGATACTGGCATTGCCGTCGGGAAAATGATGAATAACCGGTTCAATGTCGTAAGCTGGTCCCGCAGGCATCACGCCTAAACCCGGTGTACCAGGCAGGCCAGCATAGGCTCCGGCAATGGCCGACCAATGATTACCGGCCAAACCATAAGACCCCTGCCAAATGTTGTGCATGATGGCCACCACCTCATCTGGCATCTGACAATGACGGCGTAAAAAATCGTCATAACTCATGTTCATTAACAGCGCACTTTTTTCTTCCACCGACTTACCAGCCATGAAGTCCGTACTGTCATCCAGCAGGGTTAATAGAGCCTCTTTTGCTGCCTTGGAAAGCGGCATTTTGGCCACCGTTTCTTCAGAGTTGGCTGGCGTGATGCCCCCGTGTTTTAACATGTGCTCGTGCACAATAAACGGTGCATCCACTAACTTATCTTTTCTGAAGTGGTTTTTATCGAAGAAGATGCCCTCGCCCAGATCATATTTTTTATAAAGTTCATGATCAAAGAAACGCTCAAACTTTTTAAGGTCGATGCCTAACGAGGTTAGCAAGTTGCTGGCAACCTCCGAATAAACCCCTTCTATGTTTTGTGTACCGCCATGGCCAATTAAGGTTTCACCGTCCACGTTAAATTCGTTGCGTTTGGCGTGACCACCAAAATCATCATGGTTATCTAATATTAAAATACGCGCATCGGGCCCATGTTGCTGGCGAAAGAACCAGGCCGCCGACAAACCGGATATACCGCCACCCACCACCACTAAATCATAATCATCTTCGGTTTGTTTGGCGGGACGCTGCCACGTCTTTCCCTGCCAGGATAAGGCATGAGCCACCTCAAATGAACCCTTATGGCTACCGCGCATCCCTTGTAGTACAGGTGGATAAGTAGGCCCAAGCTGTTGACCTAATACACCCTTATCCAGCAAACCCTGAGCGATGGCTTCCATGGGAGATATAGCGCTACCGGCCGCCAGGGTAATGGCAAAACCATTTAAAAAGTCGCGACGAGTAATTTTTTTGTTCACAGCCATAGCAGTCTCCTGATTAGGAATTCATGACGGAAAAAGAAGAGTGGTATAAATCAGTAACGGTGATTCACCATTACCAATTTAACTTTCAGAAATTGTTAGAGCTATTCGACGAAGCTTGGATTAGCCACAATCAGTTGACGATATAAGCCCGTGGTTTCCCAGGTTCCCATGAAGCCTGCTGGTAATACAAAAGAATCACCTGGGGTAAATGTGTTTACCGTGCCCGTGGCCGAGGTGACGGTTACTTCACCGGCTAACACAAAAATGTACTCATCAATGGACTGCGGGTCCATCTTAAGCTTCATGGGCTCTGACTGCCATACGCCTACACCTACCTGGCCAATGTACATAAATTTTTCCCAGCTATTGTTGCTGCCAGCAATGACCATTTCTTTTGGAAGCGCTGCGGCCTTATGCAGGGTGGTGCCGTTTAAATCGGTTTTTTCAAAAGTAATGACCTTTATCGGCTCTTTAATGGTGTCGGTATTGGCCAGTAAAGCACTTGAAAATACCACACTGAATAATGCAGCGGTGATAACAGTAAGACGGTTTGTGATTTTCATAATGTTTCCCTCGGTTTTTATTTTCTTATTGATAAATAAGCGGTGATTTAAGAGTATCACTGGTCAATTTTTTGCTGAATATCATTTACGCCGTTTGCAGTATCACTTCTGCCGAGGCGGTTAAATTGGGGCTCTTCTGGTCACTGGGCTGTTTCATTTTTCAGGGGCGCGCTGAATACACCCATGTACACTCACTCTGGTTAACCGGTAGGTCCAGCAACCATTAGCTTTGAGTTCTGAACATTCATAATGAGACGTATAGCCGAAGCCAGTCCCAAGGAAGGGTTAACGGCGACTTCAGTGTGGATATTCACAACTCTAGTTGGCAGGTTTTTAAGGATAGGTAAAAGGTGAGTAAGCTTTTACTAACTTACCCACAAGAGAAGGAAAACGTTTAAGGTATTTAATAGTGGCTGGCGTGAATATCGGGTACTCGCCCTTTCCACGGCAAGGCTTCTTCCAGCACCGCCGAGAGTCGAATGAGCACTTCCTCTTCACCGTGTCGTGCGCCTAGCTGTACACCTATGGGTAAGCCATCACGGGTTTCAAACAAGGGCAAAGAGATCGCTGGTAAACCGGTAATATTATAGGGTACACAAAACTGCACCACCCCTTCTGACAACTGAAAGTATTCTTCGGTGGAGTAGCCCGTTAGGCTTTGACCATACTTCCCCATGGGCTCGGTCACTTTTGCAGTGGTGGGCGTTAACCACACATCGTATTTAGAAAAGTGCTCACCAAAATCACGGCGTACCTTATTGGCATAATCAAAGCCCTCAAAAAGGGTAAAAGGGTCAAGGCTCTTGGCCTTTTTATATAGCTCAAGGGTACAAGGTTCAAGGGTATCGCTTCCCACCTTACGCCCCATCATCTCAGCCATGGCATCCATGTAGCGATCAAACCCCATAAACCAAAGGTTAGGGCAATGAACCAGCGCATCTTGCGGATTATAATTGGGCGCTGCTCGCTCAACGTTATGCCCCATGCTTTCCAACAAGATGGCCGTGGCTTCAACCGCTTCTTTAATTTCAGAGTCCACCGACACTCCTTTCATTAAGGGCTCAGTTGAAAAGGCGATGTTTAATTTCCCCACAGGCGAGGCCATCTCTTCACGGTAGGGCCGCTGGGGTTGCTTAATGACAAACGGGTCACCCGGTTGAGGTTTGCCCAGACAATCCAGCATACTGGCCATATCGCGTATCGAGCGAGTTTGCACCATGTTGGCGGCCATACCAAAGCCGCGCTCATCGGCTTGTGGCCCATACGACACTCGACCACGGGACGGCTTTAAACCTACCACTCCACAATGGGCTGCGGGTATTCTAATGGAGCCACCAATGTCTGAGCCATGGGCAATGGGCACCATACCCGAAGCCACTGCGGCCGCGGCACCACCACTGGAACCACCGGCCGAATAACCCTTTCGCCAAGGGGTTGATGTATCCCCGTATAAAGCATTTTCGGTGGTACTGGCAATGCAAAACTCAGGGACATTACTGCGCCCAATATTGTTCACACCGCTGTTACTAATGAGTTTATATAGATAACTGTCTTCCTCAGGCGTAAAACCTGCTAACAGTCGACTGCCCTGTTCACATAGTCGGCCCGCTTCCAGATTGCCTATGTCCTTAATTAAAAATGGCACCCCATGAAAGGGGCCGGGTTTTAAGGAGTGTGTATCAAGGCTTTCTATTTTATCAGGGTAGCGCTCCACCACCGCATTGATGTGGGGGTTTACTTTTTCTATGGCCTGATTTGCGCACATGGCCAATTCTATAGGGGACACCTCGCCGCGCTGCACCAGCTCGGCCAAGCCCAGTCCGTCAAACCCGGCGTATTCCGATAGCTTCATATTCACCCACCCAAACAATAAAATCTAATAACCAAATACGACTCATCTAAGGCCCCTAAGAAACACAGGTGCCCTAGCATCTCCCTAGATTATTACGCCGGGCAAGCGTCTAAAAAGTGGGTCAAATTCCTTTGTACAAAATCACTTAAAGAAATCGCTTTACGATTGAGTACCTTCTCAACATCCGTTTGCGGTGAACGAATACCTTTATCACGCATAGGCAACGTAATATCTAAGTACATATTTATATACCATGCCTCATAACCCTGCGCTTCAAGCCCTTGCTTTACTAATTCAGGCGCGACGTTATTATAAATACAGACCTGTGACATTGGAAATCACATCGGCCACCTGGTGATGATCCATGGATTCTGGCCCCGTCAGTGCATACTCTTTACCCGCGTGTTGGCTGTCTTTTAAGGCTGCAATCGCTACCGCAGCAATATCCTGAGTATCAATAAAACTATTTTTACCCAAACCCATGGGCAAGTTCAATTGACCTTCTTTTACATAAGCCAAAAAGTTTTGCATAAACCAGTCCGGACGTAGGATCGTATATTCGAGCCCTGAGTTCATTAGAGTTTCTTCAGCTTTAATATGCCAACCAATGAAGGGCATATCGGGATAGGCTTCTACCTTAAAGGCAGACATCAATACGATACGCTTTACACCGTTGTCTTTAGCAGCGGTAATAATGTTATTCAAATACGTCATGTCATCACGGAAAGCATCCAATACCGCGGTATAAACCGCCTCTACACCCTGCATGGCATTTTTTAATGCATTTAGATCGGTAATATCACCAATGGAAACTTGATATTCACCTTTTGAAACCACGGCGCGCGCCTTGGCTTCATCGCGAACAAAAACTCGAGGCTGCTCAGAACTTTCTACTAGTTGTTTAAAAATTTCTTTGCCCACATTACCGGTGGCGGCGGTTATTAGAATTGTCATATTAATTCTCGTTGATGATGATTTATGTTCTCTTTACCGGATCATTTTATAATCCGCTAGTAGCATAAAGAATTTCATAAAAGACATATTTACTATCATTTGTGACATAAAGCAGTTTCAAGGTGGGAAGGTAATAGTCCAGCCCAGGCGATACCGGAGCTGGTAAGTCAAAAACAAATCGCTATACGGTACCGCCACCATCTACAACAATGCTTTCTCCTGTGGTGTAACTACTGGCATCACTCACTAGGTACAAAACTGTCCCCGCCATTTCGATGGGGTCGGCGTGACGGTTCAGGGGGATTTTACTCATAACCGATTGATACATTTTTTCATGTTCAAATAGTGCTCCCGAAAATTTTGTCTTGGTAAAGCCCGGTAATAAGGCATTTACTCGAATGCCGTATTGGGCACATTCCTTAGCAAAGGCCTTGGTCATGTTAATCACGGCTGCTTTGGTAATGGAGTAGATCCCCTGGCCCACACCTGGTTGCAGGCCGTGTACCGAGGCGGTATTCACAATGTTCCCCCCCCCGTTTTTCTTCATTAATTTCCCAGCTTGCACCGACATGAAGAAGTAACCGCGTATATTCACCTCCACCGTTTTATCAAACGCTGCTATGTCCGTGTCGAGTATGCTGCCAAAATAGGGGTTAGTGGCGGCATTATTAACCAGGATATCCAGGCGCTGGAACTTTTCAGACAGAAAACTAAAAACAGCTTTAATATCGTCTAAATTTCCAACGTTGCACGCAAAGGCTTCTGCTGTGCCGCCCGCTTTCACTATCGCATCCACCACAACCTGACAATCTTCCTTTTTACGACTACTCACTACCACGTGTGCACCGTTAGCCGCCAATTGGTGGGAGATAGCTTCACCTATGCCACGGCTAGCGCCAGTAACCAAAGCTATCTTACCGGTTAAATCAAATAAATTTTTCATGATATCCCTACAGATTAAATATAAGAATGGAACCAAACCCATTAATAATTTGCCCCCATTCGTTTAGCCAGCTCGAATAGCGCTGACTAAACTTTACAAACCTTTAATTTAAACGCTCAACAATGGTGCTAATGCCTTGCCCCAAACCAATGCACATTGTTGATAAACCCAAAGTGCCGTTATTTTGTGCCATCACATTCAGTAGCGTGCCGGTAATGCGAGTACCAGAGCAACCAAACGGGTGCCCCAAGGCAATAGCGCCGCCGTGTAGGTTTACCTTTTCATCCATTTTATCCAATAAATTAAGACCCTTTAAAACAGGTAAAGCCTGAGCAGCAAACGCTTCATTTAGTTCAATATGATCGATATCATTCATGGCTAAACCGGCATTAAGCAAAGCCTTTTCGCTTGCTGGCACCGGGCCATATCCCATGATGGCCGGATCTACTCCCACCACCGACATAGAACGAATTTTTGCAATGGGCTCCAATCCCAATACCTTGGCAAACTCGGCTGACATAACAATCATGGCCGAAGCGCCATCGGTAATTTGCGAAGAACTGCCCGCGGTAACGGTACCGCCTTTAGGATTAAAAACCGGGCGTAACTTTGCCAGCTGTTGTGCCGTGGTTTCAGCACGAATAGTTTCGTCCATAGTAACTAGTATTTTTGTGCCGTCCTGGTCATGGCCCTCTAACGGAATTATTTCATTGTTAAATAATCCGTTGCTGGCAGCCTGATGAGCCCGTCGATGGGAGCGGGCCGCGAAAGCATCTTGCTGTTCACGATTAATGCCATGCTGGATGGCTAAAAAATCGGCAGTGAGCCCCATCATGCCCGAGGCTTTCGCCACGTGTTTGCTCATGGTTGGATTTGGGCTCACACCATGATCCAGTGGTAAGTGACCCATGTGCTCCACCCCCCCCACTACAAACATGTCACCATTTCCACTTTGGATGGCTTGACTGGCAATGTGCAATGCACTCATGGAAGAGCCACACAAGCGGTTAACGGTTAAACCTGCCGCCTGATGAGGCAGCACGGTTAACAAGGACATCATACGGGCGATGTTCCAACCTTGCTCCATAGTTTGATTAACACAACCCCAGATCACATCCTCCACATCAGCTGGATCTACTTTTGGGTTACGGGCAAACATTTCATTGACCAACTGGGCAGACATATCTTCCGCACGCAGGTGACGAAATACGCCGTTTTTAGAGCGCCCCATGGGAGAGCGCACAAAATCGACGATCACCGCATCTCTTGATTTTAAACTCATTTTATATTTCCTATCTCAATCTTATCTACTTGGCGCTAGGCGTGGGGATTAAAAAAAGACTCACCGTGTTTTGCCATGAGTCGCAACTTTTCGGTAACGGCGTAGAGCGCGCCATGCTCGATATAGCTATCACACAATTCAACAAATTCTTTGATTCCCATGGATTCGATGAAACGCAATGCACCACCACGAAAGGCTGGAAAACCTATTCCGTAAATTAATGCCATATCCACATCATTGGCACTGGCTACAATATCGTCTTCCAGGCAACGAACCGCTTCTAAACACAGCGGGATCATTAGACGATCGATTATGTCTTGCTCGGTAAAGGTTTTACGCTGGGCTATAGAACCTTCCAATATTTTCCAAACGCTGTCGTCTGTTTGCTTTTTTACACGACCTTTTTTATCGGCTTGATATACATAAAATCCCTTGCCATTCTTTTGCCCCAAACGATCGGCGGAAAACAGGGTTTGTGCAGCGGTGGTGAAGTCACGACTCATGCGCTCAAAGCCTTCTGCCATGACTTCTCCTGCGTGTACATTGGTATCCATGCCCACCACGTCACACAAGTAGGCTGGTCCCATGGGCATGCCAAATTTTTCCATGACCTTGTCTATCACCACAAAATCGGCCCCTTCATGAACCATTGCCATGAATGCCCCCAAGTAGGGAGATAATATTCGGTTCACTAAAAATCCAGGGCAGTCACGTACTACAATGGGTTTTTTGCCCATGGCCAGGGCATGGCTTACGGTACGAGCAATGGCTTTTTCGCTGGTTTTTTCCCCACGAATCACTTCTATTAATGGCATCTTGTGCACAGGATTAAAGAAGTGCATGCCACAAAAATTTTCAGGACGCTTAAGCACACTGGCTAAGTAATCGATGGAAATAGTTGAGGTGTTGGAGGTAAGAATCACATCTTCGTCGATCCAGTCTTCCACGTCCTTTAACACAGCATGTTTAATCATGGGGTTTTCCACCACCGCCTCTACGACAATATCCACCCCCTCGAAGGCGCTGTAATCCAAGGTGGGAGTGATACGGTTTAACACTTGTGCCATTTTTTGTGGCGTTATGCGCTTACGAGAAACTTTTTTGGCTAACAACTGGCTCGCTTCATTCAGGCCCAAATCCAAGCCTTGCTGGGCGATGTCCTTCATCACCACGTTAATGCCCTTACTGGCGGATTGATAGGCAATCCCACCCCCCATGATACCGGCCCCCAATACACCGGACTTTTTAACTCGCGCTGTTTGTCCTATCCAGTTTCTAGCATCTTTTAGCAGTTTCTGATCACCCAAAAACAGGTTTACCAGATTTTTTGCCACGCCTGTTTTAGCCAGTTTTGCAAAGCCACGAGCTTCAATAAGCTGCGCGTCATCACGACCCAAGGTCGCATGTTTTTGCATGGCCTTTACCGCTGCCACAGGTGCTGGATAGTGGGGACCAGATTGACCAGCGATAAATCCCTTGGCCGACTCAAACGCCAAGATGCTTTCAAATTGAGCTAGCTTTAGAGGCTGAATCTTTTCCTGGCGCTTTGCCTGGTAATTTAATTTTCCTACGATGCATTGTTCCAGCATCTTTAGGGCGCTGGCTCGTAATTGCTCTGGCTCCACCATAGCATCCACTACACCTGCATTAAGCGCCGCCAGGGCTTTGTACTCTTTACCCGAGGCAATCCATTCTATGGCATTGTCGGCTCCAATTAACCGGGACAGTCTCACGGTACCGCCAAAACCCGGGTAAATACCCAGCTTTACTTCTGGCAATCCAACCCGAGCGACATTGGACATAATTCGATAGTCACAGGCCAAGGCCATTTCCAGACCGCCGCCCAGGGCCAAACCATTAATTAGACTGATAGTGGGGAAAGGTAAGTCTTCTATCGCATTGAAGACCCTGTGGTTTTCCATTATGCCCTGTACGATGACTGCTTCGATGTGAGAAAAGTTACTATCAAACTCGCTGATGTCGGCCCCCACGATAAAACTGGATTTGGCACTGGTAACCAACAGTCCTTTAATGCTTTTATCTGTGCTTAAAACCGTTCCTGCGTTACACAGTTCAGTTAAAGTTTGCGCATCAAAAACATTAACCACCTGCCCCTGTAAATTGAAACACAACTCAACAATGCCGTTTTCCAGGCGCTCTATGGTGATGGATTTACCACTGTACAACATTTTGGTACCTCTAAATTGAGACAAGTAAATTGGATATACAAATAAAAAAGCCCTTCCCAAAAACCGACATAATCAGCTTTATATATTTTCGGGAAAGGCAAGGGTAAAAAATGACTATTTAATGCTGTCTACTAAATCAAGTAAGATCTGAGTACGTGCTTGATCGGTAATAGGGTTGTAAGGTTCGGTGAGCCTTGGTTCGATGCTGGCCATAGCATCTTTTGCTTTCTGCGTATAATAAATGGTGCCATCGTTATCCACTGACTCGATACCGTCTATGGCCATGGAGCTTACATTCATGCCCAGCGCATCACTTAAATTAATGTGCTTGGGCAAATCCAGTTCCACTTTCTGATTGGAAATTTTCACCGGGTAACCGCCTAACATGCCTAATGGGCCAGGCATGGAGGTTAAGCAATCGTTGCCACCGGGTAGTAAGGCTTCCAAAACTGGCATGGAAGCCATCGCGGTGGTCATATTAGGATTAGGACAGTGCAGTAAGTTTTTACCTGCATATAAAATTTCTCCGGCCCGCTGTTCATCATCATCTAAAAATACCCAGGGTTCATCTGCTGTATTTTTTGGTTTTTCGCCAAATAACACACCATAAACATGCGCATGGCCGCCGATCACACGCACCTGTGGAACTTGAGCACTGCCCTTTTGTTTACGTAACAAGTTGGTTTCTATGCGCATTTTAATGATGGCTGTGTTGGCCAATCCTGCCGTGGGGGCAAGACCATGGGGGTTAAGAATAGAGTGCGTTAAGTCCGGGTAAGAAACATTTGCTACCGGTGTTTCAGGGGCCACGGCTTTTACCCCTTGCATGACAGAGTGCAAGATAGGAAATTGATAACCCAGTTGCACTGCCATGCCTGCATCGTGTAACGCATGGGCCACAGGATGGTCTGCCATCATCACCGAAAATGGACTGCGCAACGAAGCCGCTTGCACAATAAGATCGGGGTTATAGTCCTTAACCACCTGGGCCACCTCGGCGGGATTTAAGGCATTAATACCTTCAAATCGAATGTCAGACAAATAACAGGATGCCAGCATTTCGGCACAGACTTCGCCACCACCACCTGGCAGGTCAACCAAAATCAACTGACGTATCAGTCCACGATGCAGCAACCCTTCAGCAATGCGGGTGCCCACATCTCCCACACCAAAAATCATTACACTATGCATTGTGTTTTACCCTGTTATTGTTTGAGACTTTAGAGTACGCACAACCCAATGGCGCCGAAATATCATTTGTGCCACAAAAGATTTCATTTCTGACCGAACCTTATTCTTGTAAGATTAATAATCAAAAATATGAAAGTGTTATGACACCAGATAGTGAAATGACTATCACTTAAGCCCATTGAGGTATCACTTGTGCCATGAAATCTATAAAACCCCAAATACATAGGTTATGGTGCCGCCCATAGAGGCAGGCCAATACTATGTTCAACAAAAACAAACAAAAAGAACTCAATAAAATCGTCGCTAATGATTTTCGGCGTTTAAACCAGGTTTTAAATAGTCATGGAATTAATCTTGCGCCGTTTTTGGCGGAACAGAATCTTGAGTTAAACAAGATTGTTAATCTGCAATTACCACTGCAGGCAAGCCAGTTTCACCATGTGGTGAAACAGGTACTTAAGTCCTGCGACATACCAGGATTAGGGCTTAAAACCGGGCGGCTTCTGGAACTAACCGACTACGGTATCTTGGGATATGCGTTGCTGAGTAGTAAAAATCTACGCAAGGCCACCGAGATCGGGTCAAAATATCGCATCATGACCTCAGAGCTCATCGACCTGTCTTTACATATTCAAGGCAATAGCGCCATCAGTCGCTTTAAAGAAGCGCGCCCTTTGCACTGGGGGCAACCCTATATGATCGAAGAAAGCTTAAGCATTACCTGGAAGCTTATTAAAAGCCTATTGCAATTATCCAATAACATTAAGCCCATAAAAATACGCCTGGCCTTTTCGAAACCCAGTTACTCTCAGTTGTTTGATGACATGTTTCAATGCCCTGTCATATATGAAGCCAATGCTAACGAAATATACTTCCCTGTGTCATGGATCGATAGGCCAATACCCACCGCAGACGAAACCGCCGCCAAGGTGTGCTCCCAGCAATGTGACCTCATTAGCGCACAGATGCTCAATCAGGGCAGTGTAGTGGATCAAGTAAGGCGTATTCTAATGGCTTCACCTATGCAATCCAGGTTTCATATCAATGGCATGGCCGACAAACTAAATCTAAGTCCGCGCACATTTCGTCAACGATTATATGATGCCGGTACCAGCTACAAAGAGGTCATTAACGAAGTGCGCATGCAGATGGCTATAGAGTACTTACAGACAACTCAATTTAGCGTTCAAGAAGTGGCTTACTTGTTAGGCTATGACTACAGTCCTAATTTTTTTAGAGCTTTCAAGAAATCCGTTGGTATCACTCCAAGTGAATATCGCCATAAAATAGAGCAAGAATATGCCGAGCGCTCAGCCTAAATTTGGCAACTTAAAAGTTTTAAGAATAAGGGATATTAAAAACACTTACTTATTATATCGATATCGATATCGAACAGCTTAACCTTTAGCTGAGAGTCAAGGATCCTTGTCTTGTCAGCGCCAGCCATCTTAGCCTGGGTATATTGCTTTGCCTAACACATGGCACTACTATTAGTGACGATCGATCTGCCATCTTCCTTAATTGAATAATAGTTGTAGATAAATATGGACAACCCTGCCCTTTCGGCCGAGACCAATAAAGTCATTTATAACTACTACCTGTGTCTAATTAATATTCTAAAAGAGTCTAATATTGACCTATCTCCCCTGTTAAAACAGCATAATCTACCGGTTAACCTGACACAGCTTTCCAGCCACACACATAATCTGGAACAATTTTATGCTGTGGTTAAGGATGCCATTAAACAACATAAACTAAAGGGACTGGGATTACAGTTTGGTAGCCGCATGAAGCTGTCAGACTACGGGATTTTAGGGTATGCCCTATTAAGCTGTTCAAATGTGTTACAGGCGATAGACTATGGTAGTAAATTTGTCACCATGACCACGAACCAAGTAAAAGTGGAATTATCACTGGAAAAAAACAGTGCCATTTTAGTGTTCCATAGCCCTGAGGTTTACTACTGGCCTCAGCCTTTTTTACAGGAGGAATGTCTTTCTGAAAGTTGGAACTCGTTAACCTTTCTGTTACCCGAATTGAAACGTGAGCGTCCTACCCGCATAAACCTAGCGTTTAATAAGCCAGATTACGCCCACCTTTATAAAGAAATGTTTCAATGCCCTGTTTACTTTAATCAACCCCATACGGAACTGCATTTTCCAAAAAAATGGCTTGAGAAAACTATTAATACAGCCAACGAGATGGCTACACAGGTATGCGCTCAGCAATGTGAGTTGATTGTGGCGCAACTGGGCGATCAAGGCAGCATGACAGATAGAGTACGTCGCCTTATTCTGTCTCAACCCATGAGTCCGCCCCTAGGTTTGGATGATGTTGCGAAAACACTGCTACTGTCCAGCCGCACCCTTAGGGAGCGGCTCTATAATGAAGGCACCAACTACAAAGAAATAAGCAATGAGTTGCGTATGAAGATCGCGAAGGAATATTTGTCCACTAGCGAGCTAAGTACTCAGGAGATTGCCTATTTGGTGGGATATCAGCACAGTGCCAATTTTTTTAGAGCCTTTAAGAAAACCTTTGACCACACCCCGGAACAATATCGCCT
>MAAB01030405.1_pt1 | contig 18214 bp, 12 predicted proteins | sample 1115991 | NCBI WGS metagenome assembly MAAB01 (sample SAMN04961124, study PRJNA320927) | seawater metagenome | isolation source: sample BD02T18 sea water enriched with oil for 18 days | place: USA:Gulf of Mexico | collected 2013-07-27
AGCAGAGTTCAATGATTCATCTCACTTATTTATCACTATTTTTTCAAATATAAGAACAAAAATATGACATTTCGTATGCTTCACACTTCTGATTGGCACCTCGGCCAGAATTTTTATGGTAAAAGCCGAGCCAATGAGCACCAGCAATTTCTTAACTGGCTATTACAACAAGTGACAGAACATGATATTGACGCTGTTATTGTTGCAGGTGATATCTTTGATACAGGCACTCCGCCGAGTTATGCACGAGAAATGTATTTTGATTTTATCGTCAATATTAAAGCAAAAAACTGTCAACTCATTCTACTCGCGGGTAATCATGACTCTGTTGCTATGTTGGGAGAATCTAAACAGTTACTCTCTCATTTATCTTGTCAGGTCATAACGCAAGCAATCGATGATGACAGCGCACAATTAAGCAAACAGGTGATCACCTTAAAAAACAAACAAGGTAACAATGCGGCTGTGTTGTGTGCGATTCCATTTATTCGCCCTCGCGATATTATCGCCAGTAGTGCAGGTCAGTCAGCCAAAGAGAAACAACAATCTTTACAACAAGCTATTAGTGACCATTATCAGTGTTTGTATCAACAGGCTGAAACAGTAGCTATTACCGATGACAATAAAATATTGCCAATTATTGCTACCGGACATTTAACTACGGTAGGTGTAACCGCCAGCGAATCGGTACGTGACATCTATATTGGCACGCTTGAAGCTTTTCCTGCCAACGCTTTTCCAAAAGCTGACTATATTGCCCTTGGCCATATTCATCGCAGTCAGATTGTTGCAAAGTCTGATAATATTCGTTATTGCGGCTCGCCTATTGCCCTTAGCTTTGATGAAGCAAAGCAAACCAAAAAAGTGCTGATTGTTGAATTCGATCAGGCCGAGTTAGTACAAGTAACTGAACAGAATATACCTTGTTTTCAGCCATTGCTAATGGTGAAAAGTAAATTAGATGAACTAACCTCTGATATTGAAAACTTAGTTGGAGCTATCGATACCTCAAGCTTTGAGGAAAGTGGACAAAAAATTTGGCTCGATATTGAAATTAATAGTGCTGAATATTTACAAGACTTAACACCTCGAATTGAATCTTTGGTGAAAGAACTTCCTGTTGAAGTATTGTTGGTTAGGCGCAGTAAAAAGTCGCGACAATCTATGCCTGCTAGTCAGAAGAAAATCACCTTAAATGAGCTGAGTTTAACCGATGTATTTGCAACGCGTTTAGCACAAGAAGAATGGAAAAGTGATAAAGAGCTCTCACAGAAATTACGTTTAGAAGAAATGTTTGCGCAAGCATTAGAACAGGTTCAGCACCAAAGCACAGAAAGTGAAACGGTGGCAGGTAGTTGCGTAGCAAGTTTAATAGAAGGCGAGAAACAGTGAAAATATTAAGTTTACGTTTTGAAAATATTAATTCACTTCAAGGCGCATGGAAAATTGATTTTAGCCAAGCCCCTTTTGCTGACAGCGGTTTATTTGCGATAACAGGACCTACTGGTGCTGGGAAAACGACGATACTTGATGCTATTTGTTTAGCCTTATATCATCAAACCCCTCGTTTAACCGTCTCAGACAAGCAAAATCAATTAATGACTCGCCATACAGCTAATTGTTTAGCTGAAGTTGAATTTGAAGTAAAAGGCAAAGCTTATCGCGCATTTTGGAGCCAGCGCAGGGCAAAAAATAGTCTTAACGGTAATTTACAAAAACCGATTGCAGAGTTAGCCGAAATAAGCAGTTCCCCAGAGCAAGAAGATCAAATACTTGCCACTAAAGTTTCACAAGTACGTAGTGAAATAGCCCGCTTAACAGGCTTAGACTTTTCTCGTTTTACTAAATCGATGATGTTGTCACAAGGGCAGTTTGCTGCTTTTTTAAATGCGCCTGCCAACGAACGCGCTGAGCTATTAGAAGAATTAACCGGCACTGAAATTTACGGTCAGGTTTCACAACAAGTCTATCAAAATCATAAAAATGCCAGTGATGAATTAAAACTCGCGCAAGCGAAAAGCCAAGGCGTTACGCTTTTATCAATAGATGAGGTAAACGACCTTACGTCGCAACTTGAACATATTGTTGTTAATGAACAGCAATTAACAACATCAGTAAAACTATGGCAAAAGGCCCAGCATTGGCAGCAGAAGTCACTCGATAATAAGCAAAAAATACAGCACGATGAACAGCAATTATTACAAATCGCTAATAAAGAGCATCATGCTAAAGATGATTTAGACAAGTTAGCGTTATCCATACCTGCTGAAAAATTAAGAATATTATTTGAACCTCAGGCAAATAACAAGTTACAACAAAGCTCATTAATGACCAGTACTGATCAATTATCGATTACTTGTAAGGAAGCGGAGCAACAAACACAAGTTGCTCAACAAGACGTTCAACAATCAACACAAAAACAAGAAGAGCAGCAAGGCGTTGCTGAGCAAACAGAAAACTTGTTAAATGAAAAAGTTATCCCTTTAGATAATCAAATTAAGCACTTATCTCAGCAAGTCAATGAAGGGGAAAGGAAGTTAAAAAACTTAGCTACAGCTAAAAATATATCAGCACAAAACTGTGAAAAACTTATTGTTGGCCGAGAGCAATGCCAAAAGGAAAATAGTGATAATGAGCGTTTCATTAATCAAAATATTGTGCTTAAAACATTACCCGAAAAACTACCTTTATGGCAAAACCAATACCAGCAATTAAACGTTATCGTTGAAGAATTACAACAAGGCATTGCCGAGCAAACGAGCTTGACTAAGCAGCAAGAAAAGTTGCTTTTAGAGCAAACAAACCAGCAAGAAATGCTGGTTCAGCAAGATAAATTAAGCCGAGACCTCTCAGATAAATTTGCACAATTTCAACAAACAAAACAAACGATACTCGCAAAAGCAAATGCTAGTGACGAACAAGCACTTCAGGTTAAGGTTAATCAAAGTCAGGCACAAACACCATTACGATTACAGATACTAGAAAGCGCGCGTCGTTTTAACCTTTTAAGTAGTGAACTTACCCAAGAAAAGCAGCATACAGCTCTGCAAACTCAAGAGTATAACGAAGTATCGACACAAATTATTAAATTGCGTGAACATTATCGAGCGGTAAAAGTTAACCGAGATGATGTCGAGGTAATTTTAGAGCAGCAGAAATTAATTTTATCTTTAAGCGCTCATCGTGAGAACCTGCAAGAAGAGCAAGCTTGCCCCTTATGTGGTGCAACCGACCATCCTGCAATTGTAGAGTATACCCAGTTAGATAATGGTAGCGACCATTCAAAACCATCTGAGCACCAACAAAGATGTCAGCAACTTACCCAAGAGTTACAGCAATTAGAACAGCAAGGGAAAACACTGGCTTCCACACAAGCTCGTTTGAAAGCGGAAACCGATGTCGCAAAAAAATCACAACAAGATAAAAGTGCCGAACAACAACAGTTAGCTGAGCAATGGCCATCGAGAGTACAGCCGCTTAGCTTAACCTGCCAGATAGCTGACTTGGATATTATTGAATCTTTTGTTCAAAAATGTGGGCAAGAACTCGATAATTTATTACTGATCAATAGTGAATTACAAACCATTGTTCATAACGTACAAAAATGCCAGCAGCAATTGATGTCGGCAGAGCAACAAAAATCTCAGCAACAAAATCAGCTACAAATATTAACCAATGATCAAACAAATATTCAGTTGAGATCAAAGCAGTTAATTGAAATTTCATTGCAGAAAGAGCAGACAAAAGTTGCCCTGTTCAATACATTTAAAGCAGACATTATCGCCCTTGAAAGCTTAATATTTCAGCCTGAAACAGAGAATGAACATACTGGTTTATTTATAGACAATAGTGCAATGCTGCCGAACTATAATGTATTTTCAACATGGGTTAGCGAGAAAAGTTCTCAAATAAATAAATATAATTTAGCGCTTGAACAAAGTGAAAAAACGTTGCAGAGGTTAATAGATTTAAAACAGCAACTTGCCATCGCACAAAACAATGACAAGCAACTGAATGAAGAGCAGGTAAACTTTGTACAGCAGCAAAATGTTCTGGTCGCGGAATTACAGTTAGCCCAACAGCAACGTTTTGAATTATTTACCGACAAAGATATCAATCAAGTCAGAGCTGAATTTGCGGCGAATAGAAAAATACTTGATGAAAAAATAGCGAAAAAACAGAATAGTTTTCAGCAAAGCATGCAACATCAGCAACATCAACAAGGTTTATTAGCGAGTGCGCAACAGCAATTAATACAAGTGAGTGCAGAATATGAAAAGTCAGTACTAACATGGCAAGAGGCTTTACTAAATAGTGAGTTCGCCAGTGAAGAGAGCTTTATTAATGCGTTGTTATCACCTGAAAAGCAACAACAAACTCAACAGTTATTTGATTCTATTCGCACGGAAAAACAGCGAACTCATGTATTACTAGAGCAACATAAAGAGCAGCAGACACAATTAGATCTCGAAAAAGAAGCGCTAAACCAAGCCGGAATTAGTGATTTTGAGCTTGATATTATTGAAGAAAAACTGAGCTGTGTGAATGAAGAACTTAAACAAATACAAATTAAACAGGGTCAGCTAAGCCAAACATTAAAACAAAACGAAAGTCAGCGAGAGCAACAAAATAGTTTGCTTGAACTTATTACTCAACAACAAATCAATGTTGATGACTTAGCCCACTTAAGTGGCTTAATCGGCTCTGCTGATGGCGCTAAATTTAGAAAGTTTGCGCAAGGGTTAACCCTCGCTCATTTAGTTTATTTAGCAAACCAGCAACTTGAACGCTTACATGCGCGTTATCAGCTTCAGTGTCAACAATCAGAAGCATTAACACTTGAAGTGCTTGATACATGGCAGGCCGACAGTGTACGTGATACCAAAACTCTTTCTGGTGGAGAAAGTTTTCTAGTGAGCTTGGCACTTGCTCTTGCTTTGTCTGATTTAGTGAGCGCAAAAACCAGTATCGATTCACTTTTTCTGGATGAAGGTTTTGGCACACTTGATAACGACACCCTTGAAATAGCACTTGACGCATTAGATAGCTTAAACGCTAGTGGTAAAATGATCGGGGTGATAAGTCATGTCGATACACTAAAAGATCGAATACCAGTACAAATAAAGGTCAAGAAACGCAGTGGTCTAGGAGTAAGTGAACTAGCAGGGCAATTTAAACTTAGCGCTAGTGTGTAACGCTTTATAACCTAGCTTTATCATAACCTTATTAGAATAAACTCGCAGTCACTACTATTAAGCCCTTTAGTTAGGGTTAATAGCAAAGTGAATTAATACTCGATGGAGGGCTTATTGGCCCGTAGTCTTATCTATTATTGGCGGTGCTGTTTTTGCTGGGATAGTTTTGATAGCTTGTGTTAGTTTAGTTTGCAAACTTTTTATTTGTAAACGTAATTGATTATTTTGCTCATTCAGCTTTGTTACCCGGCTCGCCAAGGCAATTTGTTGGGTATCACGGCGTTGAGAACTTGATTCAATTGCTGACAGCTCCAAGGAGAGGGCTTGTATTTGCTTAGTCAATACATCAGAAGATCTTAATTGTTCTTTTAATGCATCCACGGAATACTCTGCGGCAATTTGTTTATCATTCATTTCTTTCATTGACGCTAATGCGGCTGTAATCTTTTTAGCTTGAGTAGAAGATAAATTATTGAACGTTTTATTTTTACTTTGTAAACTTTTAATTTGAGATTGATTTTTTCTCCAAGCAGAAGCCCAGAGCTTATCCATTTCGATCCAAAGCTTATCACTGGTTTTTCCTAACGTTTCGATTCTTACTTTCATTTCGATAGCAGATTCACCCATCTCTTCACCTGTTGCCGATAACTGACGTTCTAAATCGGCAATACGGTTTTCTGAAGAGGTTAACAATGCAGTAGTAGCCATGTTTTGCTGGTATCCCCAATAACCGGCACCTGCCATTAATGAATAAATCAGAAACGTTGATAATTTAGAAAGTACTGAGGATGAGGTGTTTTTAACTTCTGTAGGTGTTGTCAAAGAGGTTTGAACTGAAGACTCAACACCGGAACTAACTGGATTTGTAGATTTAGTTCGGGTATTTTTAAAAGATTCTACCTGATCTTTATCAAGCTTAATGCTTGGCATGTTGTGATCAATTTCTTTGCTCAAAATTATTTCCTACTTCAACGGTTTCTATTATTTATTTTTGATTGTTATTCTACACAAATAATTTTTTAAGTATTCAAATTAATACATTTTTTTGATCTGATTAGCTAACCCTCAGAAATGAAAAAGCCGATAAGATATGACTTATCGGCTTTGTAGACTATTAATAATTGTAAAGTTAATAACTGTCGTTATGAACACTCATAACAGCGCGGCCTGATGGATCTGCCATTTTGGTAAAACTTTCATCCCAAGCAAGTGCTTGTGGCGTACTACAAGCAACAGACTTGCCACCCGGAACACATTCAGCAGCTGAGACAAGAGGGAAGTGACCTTCAAAAATACTCCGATAAAAATAAGCTTCTTTGGTATCGGGTGTATTGTGAGGAAATTTAAATTCAGCACTAGCAAGTTGTTGATCCGTTACTTGCTCTTCAATAAAACTTTTTAAGCTATCAATCCAAGAATACCCAACACCGTCTGAAAACTGCTCTTTTTGGCGCCATAATATTTCTTTAGGTAAATAACCTTCGAAAGATTCACGAAGAATTGCTTTTTCCATTTTGCCGTTGCCACACATTTTATCTTCAGGGTTGATGCGCATTGCAACGTCCATAAAGTTTTTATCTAAAAATGGTACTCGGGCTTCAATGCCCCAAGCAGACATTGACTTGTTGGCACGTAAACAGTCAAACATATGAAGCTTATCAAGTTTACGGTTTAACTCTTCATGAAACTCTTGCGCGTTTGGCGCTTTATGAAAATATAAATAACCACCGAAAATTTCATCAGCACCTTCACCAGAAAGTACCATTTTTATACCCATAGCTTTGATTTTACGTGCCATTAAGTACATGGGAGTCGAAGCTCGAATAGTCGTCACATCATAAGTTTCTAGGTGATAAACCACTTCTTTTAACGCATCAATACCTTCTTGCTCAGTAAAAATTACGCTGTGATGAATCGTTCCAATACTGTCAGCAACTGTTTGTGCAGCGACTAAATCTGGCGAGCCTGCTAAACCACAAGCAAAAGAGTGAACCTTTGGCCACCAAGCTTCAGCTAAATCGTTATCTTCAATACGACGCGCCGCAAACTTTTGCGTGATTGCCGAAATTAATGAAGAGTCTAAACCACCTGATAATAATACACCGTACGGTACATCAGTCATTAAATGGCTTTTTACTGACTCTTCTAGGGCTTCACGAATTTTAGTGGTACTTGTGGTGTTATCTTTAATGGCAGAGTATTTCTGCCAGTTACGTTTGTAGTATTGTTGTAATTCACCCACGCGACTATCGAGAATATGTCCAGGAGGAAATTCACTCACTGTTTTACAAATAGGCATTAATGCCTTCATTTCAGAGGCAACATAAAAGTTACCTTCTTCGTCATAACCTGTGTAAAGCGGGATAATACCCATATGATCACGAGCAATAAGATAAGAGTTATCGCTCTCGTTGTATAAACAAAAAGCAAACATACCCTGTAATTTATCAACAAAATCAACACCAAATTCTTCATACAAAGGTAAGATCACTTCACAATCAGACCCCGTTTGAAACGAGTAATCAATGTTAAGGTTAGCAGCTAAGGCTTTGTGATTATAAATTTCACCGTTTACAGCAAGAATATTTTTTTTATCTTGGCTGTAAAGAGGTTGTGCGCCACGTTCGGTGTCAACAATCGATAAACGTTCGTGCACTAAAACAGCGTGTTCACTGCTATAGATGCCTGACCAATCAGGACCGCGGTGGCGTAATAAACGGGAATATTCTAAAGCTTTCGGACGAAGTGCATCAGCACCTGTTTTTATATCTAATATACCAAAGATTGAACACATTGAAGCGCTACTCCTTTAAATAAATAACAAATTGTGGGAGACATGAAAGATTTTCATATCTTGAACTCACTTTGACAGTTATAAAAATAATATCAAGTCTATTTTGTTATCAATTGTAGATAAAAGGTTATAACGACTCGTCAGCTTAGTGTACTCTTTGGTGAAAACAATATTGAAGGAAAGATATGAAACTAAAACCCATCCTAATGACCACTCTTTGTTTATTATTGCCGAGTAAGTCTTTATTCGCTGATAGTCACTTGTCTGTAGAAGAAAGTCGCATTGATAAAGCTAAACAGGTTATGCCTGCTACCTTTGCTCCGTTAGCGTCAGAGCTGGCAAACTTTGCTCAACAAATTAACAAAGCTGAAAATTTAACTGCTTTAACTCAGCATGTGCTTCGTTACAGTACTAAACTTTGGCAAAATAGTGTGGTGCAATTTAAGGATAGTGGAAATTTTGATGATCGAGTGCTCTATTGGTCAAGGTTAGAGATGTCTAAGTTGGTAAAGCTTTCTCCTGTGTATTCGTCGCTATTACCGACACAACAACAAGAGTTATTATGGAAGCTTGAGCTTTTAACGCGCGGTCAGCAAGACATTAAATTTGATAAAAGCGCGGATAAAAAAATTCTGATCACAGGTTTCGATCCCTTTTTCCTCGATAAAAATATTGATCAAAGTAACCCTTCGGGAGTCGCGGCTTTAGCCTTAGATGATTTAGTGATTAATTTCGAAGGGGAAAGTGCGGAAATCGAAGCCTTGATTGTACCGGTACGTTTTGCTGACTTTGATCAAGGCATGATAGAAGAATTATTAGCGCCATATTACGGCCAAGTAGATATGATAGTTACCATAAGTATGGGACGGGAAAACTTTGATTTAGAGCGATTTCCAGGTTTACGACGCAGTGCTAAAGCGCCTGATAACGATAATATATATACAGGTGCCAATCAAAAAACACCTTTGGTCCCGCGACTTAATGGTAAGCCATTAACAAGTCCTGAATTTGTTGAGTTTAGTTTACCGGTTGCTGCGATGCAAAAAGCGCTAGGCGATTACAAAATTAATGACAATAAAAATATCAAGACATTATCAGGTAAACGAACCGCTAATAGCTTAGCGCAATTAGCAAGAGAAACATCTGTGCAGGGCTCCGGCGGAGGCTATTTATCAAATGAAGTCTCTTATCGTAGTATTGTGCTGCGCAACAAACTTAACTCGAATTTACCTGTAGGGCATATCCACACACCAAGAATAAAAGCGTTTGAACCCGCTACATCTAAAAAGATTGTTGAGCAGATCAAGCTGATGTTAAGTTTTTCACTTACTGAAATCTAAATACGTTCTAGAGTACGGCTAAGTAACTAAGCGCATCTTTAATGTGAGAATCTAAGGTCGGAATTATACTCTCAAATATTCTCTAAACCGCTATATAGCTTTACCAATGTGCGTTTGTCACATAAGTAAAGCTATTCCACTGCCACCAAAAATACCTTCCTGAACATGAAGTGATTATTTTAACTTTATTAAAAAGACATCAGCGGTAAACTCTTTTATTTCAGCGGTAACGATAAGATCATTCTTTATATCAAAGTAGTTAAACGCAGCGCTAGATTGAAAATAAAGTGATACTTTATCTATGTTGGGATCATAACTATAAATATGGGTAGAGGGAGTACTTTCTCGTTTTAAAAAGTAAAAGATCCCGTCGTTAAATTTCCATGATTGAAATGGAACCGTAATCTGATCTGTTAACTTTGTCGGTACAGACGATAAATCTTTGAATGATAATTTCCAGAATCCCGGCTTCCCTTGACGAGAAAAATAAAGGTTTTCTCCTTTTTTGTCTGATACAACGACATCACCACCTTGGTCAGTGAGTAAAGTCAGGTCCGTGATTTCGGTTGATGACTGCCAGATTAACCATTGATTATCCTTTTTTGAGGAAAATAAAATGTTCTCACTATCTTTTGCCCAACTTGGATTTAATGGCTTTTCAATATCGGCTGTGTTTAGTGGGAAAAAGTGTTCTTTGTTTATATCATAAATGTATATACTCGCCGTCTTGTTATTTATCACTGTCAAAGCAATTCTACTGCTGTCTGGTGAAATAGAGATATTTCTAAACAGTTTATTTTCTGGTTTTACTAATCTTTTATGTTGTTGTTGGTTTAGATCATATAACCAAAGTTCAGCACCATTTTCTAATACTCTTATGTAAATAACATACTTACCATCTGGCGAAAATAGTGCCTCACGTTCAAATTTTGATGATTGTAGTTCAGTTAATAATTTTGCTTTATTTTTACTCAATCGATTTTTTATAACAATATTAGCGTTACTTTGTAAATCTGAAAAAGTTAAGTGTTTTGTCGTATTATTAAAGTTTGGATGCAGTAAGCCTGTACCGTTAATTCGCGTAAAACGTTCTTCACTATTGTTTATATTCAATACCATCAACTCGGAACGGTTATTAACATCAGAGACATAAATAATTGAGTGGTCGTCTAACCAATCTATGCCTAATACCGCTTGAGATTCCACGGGATATACTGTTTCTCTATTATCGGCTAAATCTAATACAATAATATTATCTACACCACTTTCGTTGGTTCGGGTAAAAGCGATTAATTTACCATCGACAGAAACCGCAGGGTTTGCATCACCAATAACATTTGCAGGCGGAGTGCTGAGCTTAACAACTTGTTTAGAAGCTAAATCATAATTAAATAAAGCTACGGCACTTGTGTTAGTTGAAGCTTTGCTGAACACCAGTGAGTTTGTGTGGTGTTGCCATAAAAGTGATTTTCGCATGGTACGAATTAATTCACCTGAACAATCAGATATAAACTGACTTGGCCCCCCTAACATATCCACCATTCTTACGGTACACGTTGAAGCAATCATATGGATATAAGCAATTTTCTTACCATCAGCAGACCATACAGGGTTACCGTAAAGACCCGAAATATCATTAAGTTGTCTCTCGTTTCCAGATGCTAATTCTTTAATAATAAGTTGATTCTCTTGTAGGCCCTCTGCAACACGAATAAAAGCAATGTGCTTGCTGTTTGGAGATAACGCAGGAAATATTTCCAGTTCTTGGTGGCTGGTTACGGATTCTATTTGATAGCTTTGATTAAAATTAATTACAGCTGATTGAGGAGCTAGAATACTGAAATAAAACCAGTATAAAAGGATGCCGATAATAACCGTTGTCAGGGGGGGGATTACTAATTTATTGCTGTTGTTTAGGTTTAAATCACTGGTTATTTCTTTAACGTTAGCTTTTAAACAGTAGCCTTTTTTTGGAATAGTCACTATGTAGTTTTGACATAAACTATCGGCAATCAGAATTCGACGTAATTTACCAATCATATTATTTAAAGTATCGTCTGTGGCTGAAACATCAGGCCATACGTTGGCAATTAAATCTTCTCTTAGTACCACTTCGCCTGGAAACTTTGCTAAATAGCACAATAGCTGGATGACTTTAAGCTGAACTTTAACTATTTTCTCATCTTTTTGCAGAGTCAGTGCTAATGGATCAATTAACCAAGCACCTATTTGTAGTTTATGTTGTTTAGTCTTGATGGCGTAAATCCACTTACTCGTTGTAATAAATATTTATCTTATCCTAACTAGAGAAGGTATTTAGCAAAAATCTTTCACGTATATTAATTAAGGTTACTTTTTATTGCTAACAAAGCTTTTTCTTATACTTTAACTTATTGATAATATGGAAAAAGAAAAAAATTAGATTTTTTTTAGATTAAATAGCGCCTTAAATAATCCTTCCGACAGTAATCTTCATACAACTTTTATGTTGAGATTTACCTAATGAAACTAAGCTTATTTACTAAATCTATAATAGTCATGTTGACAACGTGCTTCTTGTTATCGGCCTGCAACAAAAATATCCCCCCTAAAATAGAACGTACGGGTGTTGAAGTGAGAGCTGATTTTCCTTATGAATCAAAATTCGTTGAAGTCAATGGCGCCAAAATGCATTTTGTTGATACTGGTGGTAAAGGAACGCCTCTTTTAATGATTCATGGGCAGCCAACATGGTCGTATTTGTGGCGTAATGTTATTCCCGAACTTGAAGACAATCATCGTGTTATTGCCGTAGACCTGATCGGTTTTGGTAAATCTGATAAACCTAATATTAACTATACCATTGAAGAACATGCCGTCTATTTAGCTAGTTTTATTGAGGCGCTTGCCTTAAAAAACATTACCTTAGTCGTTCACGATTGGGGCGGTTTTCTCGGTTTTGATTATGCCGCTAAACATCCTGGTCGTATTAACGGATTGGCCTTTATGGAAACCGTTATACCAGATAAACCTTTGACCAATAAAAAACCTGAAGACGCGCCTGAAAATATGAAAGGTTTTGCTAAGATTCTTGCTCAACTCAGTATTCAAGGTGTAGGGGAGAAGATGATCTATGAAGATAATATGTTCATCGAACAAGTATTGCCAAGTGCAGTGATTAATAAGTTATCTGAAGACGAAATGAATGCTTATCGAGAGCCTTTTAGCTCAGGAAAAAATCGTTTACCCATGTTGCAGTTCCCTCGAGAAGTAGGAATTTTAGGTGACGCATCAGATTACGTTATTCGTTCAAGAGAAAATTTTACTCAATATTTAACGACCACTGAAATACCTGCATTGTTGTTAACTTTTTCTCCAGGCGCTTTACTGAATCAAGATAAAATTTCTTGGGTGAAAAACAACATGAAAAACGTGTCGGTTAAGCATATTGGTAGAGGCATACATTTTGTTCAAGAAGACCATCCACAAGCCATTGGTATGAGCATCGCTCAATGGCTTAAAAGTGAAAACCTATGAACTATTTTAATCAATATTCTATTTCAAATCATAAAAGGTAAAAACTATGAAAATTAAACATATAAAGTTACTTAAACGCACAATCGTATCATTATCAATTGTCGGATTATTATCGGCATGTTCTCTAACGACAAGTTCATATAACCAAAGTAGCAGTGAGGATCTATTTGCTAAAGCATTACAATCTCCATCTAGATCTGCTGTTGACAAAGCAAAAGATGAAGGACGTAAACCACAGCAGGTTATGCAATTTTTTGGCATCGAAAAAGGCATGACAGTTCTGGAAATAGTATCGACAGGTGGCTATTATACAGAAGTTATATCAAAACGTGTTGGTACAAAAGGGCGGGTAATAGCACACAATAACAAATTTATTTTGGAAATATTTGACGGACGTTTTGCAAAAGAGTTTGCACAACACACCGCCGACAATCGTTTACCGAATGTAGAACATTACATTAAAGAATTTGGTCAGTTTGATATACTTGAACAAGTTGATGTAGCGACAATCGTTTTAAACTACCACGACTTGTACTCTAACCTCGCAAAAGAAAAACGTATGAAACTATTATCGCAAATTAAAATGGCGTTAAAACCTGGCGGCATCATCGGAATAATCGATATGGAGTCAGATAGCGGTGCTCATCAACCTAAATTACATAGAATTTATCATCAGCGAGTATTGGATGAATTAGCCGAAGCCGGATTTATGTTTGAAGCCAAAGCGGATTTTCTAAAAAATAATGATGACGATCATAGTAAAGTTGTATTTGACCCTGCAATTAGAGGAAAAGCGGACCGCTTTGTCTTGAAATTTAAAAAACCTACGGTTTAACCTTTTACAGTGATCTCGCAATTAGGCGAAATAAATAAGGCTTATTTAACATCCGGAAATAAGCCTTTTATCTTAATAGCGTTTTATTAAATACTATTTGTTACATCGACTGATAGTTTAATTTTCTGCCCCGGTTGTAAGTGCTCTTTACGGTTCAAATTATTCCAACGTTCAATATCTTTGATGGAAACATTAAACTTGTCAGCAATGCGGGCAAAAGAGTCACCGCGTCTTACTTTATAAGTAATGTTACGCATAATGGATTGTTCAACAGGTTTATAAGACTTTACCTTAGTTAAGTTCGCTTTATCGACTTTATTTTTTTGCCAAATAACTAATTTTTGTCCTAGCTTCAATACATCCCGTGGTGCCATGCCATTCCATTTAGCAATATTACGACTTGTTACATTATAGGCTTGTCCAATATCCCATAGAGTATCTCCGTTTTGTACCAGATGAATTTTTTTCTCACCGCTACGCTTGCGATTTTTTGTGGTAGCTAAACGTTGATCTTGAGAAAATACGTAACTGTCGAGAGACTGCGTTGCCACAGGAATTAACAAATGTTTACCGGCACGAATCTGTGTGCCTGTAACATTGTTAATTTGCTTTATTAACGTGATATCGGTATTAAACTTATGGGCTATTTCACCCAGGTTATCACCTTCTTTTATTTTATAACGTTGCCAAGCTAAACGTTCTTTCTGAGGAAGTTCAGCAAGCCCATTCTCAAAATTAGCGACTTTATGATTAGGTATTAATAAATTATGTGGCCCATCTGGGTCGGTTGCCCATCTATTAAATCCAGGATTGAGTCGTTGTAACTCAGTTAAAGACAAGTCTGCCAATTTAGCCGCCTTTGCTAAATCAAGCTGCGATTCAATATTGATATTGGTTATCTGACTTTTATTTTCAATTTCATACAATTTGATATTAAAGTCTTCCGGGCGACTTATTACATCGGCTAAAGCTAGTAGTTTTGGTACATAGGCTCTGGTTTCTCTCGGTAAGTCTAAAGACCAGAAGTCAGTCGGCAAATTTTTACGAGCATTGTTTTTCATCGCTCGTTTTACGCGACCTTCTCCGGAATTATAAGCGGCAAGGGCTAATAACCAATCGCCGTCAAAATATTTATGTAAGTACTTTAAATATTTAATTGCACCTTGAGTTGAAGCGATCACATCACGGCGTCCGTCATACCACCAGTTTTGCTTCATCCCAAAACGCTTACCTGTTCCAGGAACAAATTGCCACATACCTGAAGCACGTCCATGAGAATATGCGAAAGGGTCAAATGCACTTTCAACAATAGGTAACAATGCTATTTCTAAGGGAATATCATTTTTTTCAAGCTCTTGCACAATATAATAAATAAACGGCTCAGAACGTTTAGCAACACGGTCAAGATAGTCTGGATGTTTTATAAACCAATTACGTTGTGAGTTAACACGTTTATCATCAGGTATATCGAAAGTGAATTTGGCTCGTATACGTTGCCAAATATCATCAGAAACATAAATGTCGTCTACTGTTTTAGGATCTGACAAAGTAAAGTCTACATCGGCTACAGGATGAATAATATCAAGGGTTTCGTCGGTTAATATTGCCTGATTAATTTCAGCACTACTGGCAATGTGATGTTGAACATTAGTTACAACTTCCGAGGTGTTATCTATAGGTGTTACCTGGCAACCCATCAATAACGCTGCAATAGAGACTGATAGTGAAAAGGGTAAAAGTTGTGGAAATGTATCTTTATTAGCACTTTTTATAACGTTTTTTTTTATGAAATAAGCCATGTATTTTCTATATTATTTTACTTACTATTAGTGTTACTTATTTAGCTTTTTTATTCAAGGAAACCTGAAGAAGAAGAGCTGAGAATATAGTTAAAATTGATTCTTCCATTGTCTAATATGGGTAAAAGTTTCCAATGTGTTTGCAGGTTCTTTACGACTAAAATTAGCTGCACTATTGATGATCTCTTGTTGGTTACAGCGTAAAAACGGATTGATTTTTTTCTCTAATAAAATAGACGTAGGTATAGTCGATAACTTTTGTGCTCGCCGCTTAACTACTTGGTTATAATAATGTACGAGTTCAGCATTTTGGGGTTCAACAGCAAGTGCAAATGTTAAGTTAGCCAAAGTATATTCATGGGCACAATAAACATGTGTCCTTTCAGGTAAATCAGCTAAACGATTTAGTGCTATTAACATTTGCTGTGGCGATCCTTCAAATATTCGTCCACAACCTCCTGAAAAGAGAGTATCTCCACAAAAAACCATATCATTGGCATAATAACCAATATGATCTAGGGTGTGTCCTGCTAGATCTATTACTTTAAATGAAACGGATAGCTCGGTAAGTTCGATGATTTGATCATCTTTGACTCTTACATCAACATTCTTGATTATATTATTTTCAGGCGCATAAACGGTTAGTGGCCAACCTTTGTTTATACAATAACGTTTTAAGTCAGCAACTCCACCTGTGTGATCAGGATGATGGTGAGTGATTAAAATAGTGCAAAGTTGTAAACTGTTTTTTTCGAGGAAGGCAATGCACGGAGCTGCTTCGCCAGGATCAACAAATGCAACGGGCATAATGGCAGACTCGTTTGCTTTATTTGCCTTTGTCGAGGTTATAGCCCAGATATAATTATCGTTAAAAGCAGGGATGGCAGTAACTATTATTGGTTCTAGTATTTGACTTTGCACGGTAAATAATCCTCAATTAAGGTAGAGTAGACAGTATACCTGTAAATTAGCTTAAAAGGCGCAAGTAAAATTTATGAAACCAGCATTGGGCTATCGTCAGCCACATTATCCAAAATCATGGCAAGCACTCCCTAATGGTGAGGTTATAGTGGATGAAATTAATCGTGTGCTAACCCCGTGGTGGCCGAAATTTTTTGGTTATCATTTATTAAAGATAGGTGCACTCAGCGGATATATAAATAGTTCAGGTTGTTCGATCAAGCATCAAATGAATTTAGTGGAGCGTAAGCGCTCAGGCGATATTATCGCTGATGTTGATGATTTACCGTTTTTAGAACATAGCATTGATGTATGCTTGCTCAGTCATGCTTTAGAGTTTTCCCTTGACCCACATCATGTTGTTCGAGAAGCAAATCGCGTATTGATCCCCAATGGTTATTTGGTAATTACCGGTTTTAATCCCTTTAGTTTAGCGGGATTAAATAAATTTATTCCTTATCGTAAAAATAATACTCCGTGGAATGAACGTTTTTTTTCTGCGATGCGTGTAAAAGATTGGTTGCATTTAATGGGGTATGAAATATTAGTTGATGAAAAAATATTGCATAGCTCTTTATCTGGTAGGTTAAGCCAAAGTAAACTTGCTAAATATTGGCAGAAAATCGCCAGTGAATTTTTTCCACGTTTCGGTTCGGTTTACGTGTTGGTTGCGAAAAAACGTGTACACCCTTTAACGCCGATTAAACCGAAATGGAAAATAAGACCGAAGTTCGAATCGGTGAAAGTACCCAGTATGAATTCTTCCCATAAAACAAAATAGCTATCAATTTAAGCTGACAGAGAGTTAGAACAAATGATCCTTAGAAACGATTTAGAGCAATACTTAAATAACTTATTAAAACCTGAACAAATTAAAGACTTTTGTCCTAATGGTTTACAAATTCAGGGTAATGATGAGATTAATAAAATAGTAACTGGTGTAACGGCAACACAAGCGTTAATTGAGCGCGCTATTCTTGAAAAAGCCGATGCGTTAGTGGTTCATCACGGTTTCTTCTGGAAGAATGAATCTTATGTTATTCGCGGTATGAAACATCAGCGTATTAAAGCACTGATTGAAAATAACATCAGTCTATTTGCCTATCACTTACCGTTAGATATTCATCCTGAATTAGGCAATAACGCGCAACTTGCTAACTTATTTGAAATTAGTGATGTTGAACCTTTAGAAGTGGGAAATCCATTAAGCGTTGCGGTGCAAGGTCAGTTTTCTCATGCGATTACTGGCTGCGAGTTAAGTACGCGTATCAGTCAACAGTTATCGAGAGAATGCTTACACATAGCGCCTGCTTCTAATAAAAAAATAAAAACAGTTGCTTGGTGTAGTGGCGGAGGCCAAAACTATATTGAACTAGCCGCTGAGCAGGGTATTGACGCGTTTATTAGTGGTGAGGTGTCTGAGCAAACAACGCATGTGGCGAGAGAAATGAATATTCACTTCTTTGCTGCCGGTCATCATGCTACAGAGCGCTATGGCGCAAAAGCATTAGCTAAGCATCTTGAAGAAAAATTATCAATTCCCGCAATTTTTATTGATATTGATAATCCTGCCTAGAAAGTATTCTTCGTCATGCTGAACCATATTTCAGTATGACGTGAAATATGACTTCATTGGGAAATACAGAGCTTAGCTCTTAATCCATTGGACAATTCGGCCAATACTTTCATACCAAGCATGAGTTGTTTGCGTTAAATATGATGCACTGGGCACATAATCATTCCAGTGGGTGTCATTGTTCATGCCTTTAGTCCAT
>MAAB01030406.1_pt1 | contig 18205 bp, 17 predicted proteins | sample 1115991 | NCBI WGS metagenome assembly MAAB01 (sample SAMN04961124, study PRJNA320927) | seawater metagenome | isolation source: sample BD02T18 sea water enriched with oil for 18 days | place: USA:Gulf of Mexico | collected 2013-07-27
GTATAACCGAACATATTACGAACACGAGTGATGCATTTTACATCATCTAAAAAATTATCAGCGATGAATTTTGCTCTTAATGGATCGCCCGGCATTAATACCGTTTTAGCGAATTCATTTTCATTTGCTTCTATATGAGGTGTTGCCATGAGATTTAACCTTCTAATTACTGATAACCAATCCACTGTATGATCTGGTATTAGCCAGCTAAGCTAAAGCGGATAGGGTATATATTATATGTCCCAGTAAGTTTCTAGTCAGCGCAATAGAATGTGCAACTGCTATCAAGGGTTTTTTACTGAATGTAAAGTGTAGTTGATTTCCCCTACTTAGGTATATTACCTAAAATAATACTCATTGATCTAGTGTTTAAGCTTGTTTTTTATTAAGTAGCGCTTGTTTTTCACTGCTAGACAAAAAGCTCGCTTGCAAGGCATTTTCTTGTAATTTAGTGAGCTGTTGTTCAGTCAAGCCTAATTGCTGTGAGGCAAGTTTAAATTCATCTTTTAATTCGATGTTCTCTACTGCAGGATCGTCGGTATTTAAGCAGACTAATAAATCATTCGCTAAAAATGTTTTAATAGGATGTTCCGCTAAATCGCTGATGGTTCCTGTTTGATAATTTGAAGTCAAACAAGACTCAACCGCAATTTGATGAGTACGCATATAATCCATCAATTTATTATCGTCTTTGCAAGCAACCCCATGGCCAATACGTGTCGCCTTTAATTGATTAATGGCTTGCCAAATACTTTCGCTACCCGCAGCTTCACCAGCATGTATGGTAATATTTAAGTTGGCTTTGTCGACTTGTTTGAAATGTTCAACAAAAAGTTCACCAGGAAAATTATACTCATCACCAGCGAGATCAACAGCGGTAATGTGTTGTTTATGCGCAAGAATAGCATCGAGCTCATGTTGACATTTTTCGACACCAAAGGTGCGGCTTAATATGCCAATTAAGTTCACTTTAACATCGAAGTCTTTCATGCCAGCGTTTATACCATCTATAATTGCTGCAACGACATCAGGGGTATGTAATTGATGTGATTTCGCCATGTAATAAGGCGAGAAACGTAATTCAGCATAATCAATACCGGCCATAAAAGCATCTTCAACATTTTCATAGGCAATACGTTTACAATCGTCGAGTGTTTTTAAAACAGCAACACCCCAATCAAGCTTTTGTAAAAAGGCTAATAAGTCTGCTTCACTTTCTTGTATTTGCACATGAGGCAAAAAGGCCTCGAATTCAGTTGTCGGTAACCTAATGTTATGTTTTTGAGCGAGTTGCCAAATTGTTTTTGGTCTAATATTGCCATCTAAATGACGATGCAAATCAATCAAAGGTAATTGCGTATTTATCATGAGTATTAACTTCCTCTTATTGCTTTTATCTTACCAGCGAACATTTTTTGTTAAATCTGCATTTATTATATCGTGTTTTTAATATTTTATGTTGGTATTAGAGTATTAACACTGATAAATTAACAAGTGGGCTACACAAGACGTAAATTATATTAAATGAATCAATAGAAGTAAGAGAAACCACTATGTTCTACCAAAACGACGACGTTCGTATCGCAAAAATTAAAGAATTATTACCTCCTATCGCTTTGTTGGAACGATTTCCAGCATCAGAGCAAGCTTCACAATCTGTATTTTCAGGTAGAACAGCGATCAGCAAAATTTTCAATGGTCAAGATGACCGACTATTAGTTGTTATTGGGCCATGTTCTATTCATGACACCAAAGCAGCCATTGAATATGGTGAAAAGTTGGTTAAATTACGGGAAAAATATCAAGATAGTTTAGAAATTGTTATGCGTGTTTATTTTGAAAAACCCCGTACCACCGTCGGTTGGAAAGGGTTGATTAATGACCCGTATATGGATAACAGTTTTAAATTGAACGACGGCTTACGCATAGGTCGTAAGTTATTAACCGATTTAAATGATCTCGGCTTGCCAACAGCAGGCGAATTTTTAGATATGATCACACCACAATACATTGGTGACTTAATGTGTTGGGGGGCTATTGGTGCTCGTACTACCGAAAGCCAAGTGCATCGTGAATTATCGTCAGGGTTATCTTGTCCGGTAGGTTTTAAAAATGGCACTGATGGTACGATTAAAATAGCGATTGATGCGATTGGCTCAGCCAGCGCTCCTCATCACTTTTTATCAGTAACCAAGTTTGGCCATTCAGCCATTGTTGAAACCACAGGTAATGAAGACTGTCATATTATTTTACGTGGCGGTAAGACGCCAAACTATGATGCTGAAAGTGTAAAACAAGTGACTACACAGTTAGCGTCTTCAAATCTTAATACTAAGATCATGATAGATTTCAGCCATGGTAATTCTAGTAAGAAATTTGAAAATCAAATGTTAGTTTGTGAAGATGTTAGTCAGCAAATTTCTTCTGGCAACCAAGATATTTTTGGCGTCATGGTAGAAAGCCACTTAGTAGAAGGTCGTCAAGATCTTGTTGATGGTGAAGTTCAAACTTATGGCCAATCAATTACTGATGCTTGTATTGGTTGGGCAGACACAGAGAAATTATTAGCACAGCTTGATCAAGCCGTACTAACAAGAAGATCGTTATAAGATAAGTCAAAGTTCTGTCAAATTGAACGGTAGATATATTAATAAAACCGCATCCGTTGATGCGGTTTTTATGTATAGGATATACGGTATTTCACGGTCACATGGATGTGAAAGAGTGAAGATGTATAGGATATACGGTATTTCACGGTCACATGGCCGTTCCAAGGCATCCTGCTTTCACGGCATTAGTGGATCCGTGCACGTCGATGATTGAAAGAGTGAATTGTTAATCTAAGGTTTTTATTTACCTGCAGGAATGAACTCACCTTGCATAGCACGTTTGATACGACCATGATCTAAATTCTCTAGCCAATCAATATAGCTGCTCAGCGACATCGGTTTTGCATAGTAGTAACCTTGACCTATATCACAGCCAAATTCTCTTAGGGTATCTTCATCTGCTTGGCTATTGATACCTTCAGCAACAACTTCTAAACCTAAACCTTTTGCCATTTTTACTGTGGCTTCTGCGATTATTTTACGTTTGAAATCATCATTAACATTTTCAACAAACTCTCTATCTACTTTGAGTTCTTGAAAAGGAAAGTGGCTAATTTGAGACATCGAAGAATATCCGGTACCAAAATCGTCAATGCTAATGGTTATGCCAAGTTCGGAGAGCTTTTCAATGAGCTCAAGGGCATGGTCATTATAAGAAAAAGAAGCTGATTCGGTTAATTCCAAAATGAGTTTGTCAGCAGGAATATTAGAAGCTTCAATAATATCGATTGCTTGACTAAAGAAGTGTTCAGAAGCAATGTCTTTACCACTGATGTTAATAGAGACCATGTGATTATAACCGTTCTCTAATAATGCCTTATGTTGTGCCAGTGACCTTTTTAATACCCATGAAGTAATTTGATTCATTAGCCCCATATCTTCAGCAATTGGAATGAAAATAGTCGGCGGGATGAACCCTTCTTGTGGATGTTGCCACCTGAGCAGACATTCACTGCTGCATACTCTTAAGGTTTTTAAATCAATTTGTGGTTGATGATAAATCTCTAATCTTTCTTCTTCTAACGCTGTTTTTAAGTCACCGGTTAATTTTAATAAATAACTGCCTTTATCCGAAGAGTCACTTTCAAAGAAGGCCCATTTTTTATGAGCTATTTCACCTTGGCTAATTGCTAATGTTGCATGATTAATTAATTGATGGCTTTTAGTACCGTGTTCAGGGTATTTTGCCAGACCAATAATGGCGGATAAAGGTAATCTGAGCTCTTTAATTTGAAAGCTCTCAGAAACAATTTGCTGTATAGATTTAATCACTTGCTCTAAAGACTGATTATTCAATTTATTATTAATAATGAGGGCTAAATTGTTGTTATTAATAAAGCAAATTTTTTCATTTCTATCTGTTAAGGGATAAATGGCATCATTAAACTGAAACAGTGAAGATAATCGGTTAAAGAGTCGCTTAAAAAGTTCAGTATGCATTGAGTCATCAATATATAACGCTACTTTTTCAATATGTTCAGGCTTAATAATTAAAACAGTAAAGTCAGCATTCTGTTGTAACGATAAATGATTAATCGCGGTGTCTAGGGTCGGTTTTCTCGGCAAACCACTGGCCTTATGATAGGTAATATCCGTGATTCTATCTTGCTCGTTACGTTTCATACGTTCAGCTAAAGCAAAAGCCATCAGTATAACTTCTGCAATAACCGCAAATAGGAAAGCATTTCGCGTTAAAAAGGTATAATCAATATAATTGAGTAGTACCAGCGGCTGTATAGCTCCGCCGATAAGTAGGGGGAGCCAAGATAATAAATAAAACTTTGCCCATGAAAAGTCAGTGCGCATTCTCTTGATAATAATGAATAAAGCGAAGAGATAAACCATAGGTTGTAATGAAAAAAACAATTTAGTTTGGCTAATAACATCGAGAGTTAGAGAAAAGAAAGAGCATAGGGTGAGAAAAAGACAAAAGCATAAACCGGTTTTATAGGTTCGATTACTTTGTTGATTGTAACGAAGAAATAGCAAGGTAAACGACAATAAAAAGATCACTAAATAATAATCAATAAATAATAAATGATTGTTAAAAAAGTTCTGAAGTTGTGAAGAAAAAATTAAATAACCAAAACCGGTTAAACTAGACATGACAAAGAAAGCGCTAAACAAATAGCCGATATAAATTAAATAGACGTTATCTTTAACGGCAAAATAAAGTACTAAATTATACATCGCCATTAATAAAATAATCGCGATAAAGGCACCATAAATAATTTGTGTATAGAAAATTCGTTGTTGAAAGTCTTGTTCGTTGATGATCAACAGAGGCACATTAGGTGGGCCGTCTGTTTTTATTTGTAAAATAAAACGGCTGCTTTGATTTTTTTGTAACTCAAAAGGTAAATGTGGGTAAACACTGTAGAGTTTGTTTTTGTTTTCTAATAGAACGTTGTGTGATGTAAACAAGGCATTTTTTTGTTTTTGATAAATAGTGAAGACATCAAGCAGAGTATTATCTGCATACAACACTAAATTCTGTTTACTTTTAGTTAAGTTGTTTACTTCTATGTTGATCCAATAGGTTTGTTCAGCCAATTGGTAAGGAATATCTTGAGCTTGAACAGCCGTAAAACTATCGACTTTTGTTTTGATTTCGTCAAAACTAATGTTGTTTTTGGTATCAATAAAATAACTAAAGTTAACCGATAATTCGTTTGTTGTAGTTTTTTCAGGCTCGATCGCTTGTAAAACTGATGATAAATTGAGTATCACTGTAGCGATCAATAAGAAAATAACTGTGAGCGCTAGATACCGAGTAAACAATGCAGCCATCCTTGAAAATACTATCACTATTTTAAAACACTCTATTTAACTAAAACTTTCGTAACTGTAGCAAAAATATAGTGAATTAGGGAGGTTTACCCAAAGAAATTTTATTCCTAATTGTCTACATAAAACAAATTTAGCTTAAAGTTCTGCCTGTTAGATTATAAATTACGCAGCCTGATTGAACCCTAAGTGATTAATTGCATCAATTAATACGTTTCCATGTGTCGGAATATTTTACAGAGTTAATTTGAATAAAGGTTGTATTAAATCTTATTGTCTTGTATTTGCTATATATTTCTAGGTTGGCTCAGTTTTTGTATTCTAGAAAAAAGTGATAATTAATGACGTTTTTTCCCTTAAATTAGTAATCATTATGGAAAAAATGAAATAGGGATAGCCAATGGATCTATGGAATGAGCCTAATATAAACAAGGCGATTAGCTTTTATATCAACGATAAAAATAACAAAACATTATTAATTGATGTGTTAAGTAATATTACATCGAGTTATTCAAAAGAAACCGTCGATAAATTCATCTGTGAAGTTCCCGCTAAACTTATGAATGAAGAGGATGTTATAATTGAAATTATCGAACTTTACATTCGCCTAGCGGATTATCCAACGATAATGCCTCTAGTTTCAACATTGATGAAGCTTACCTCAAACCATCCTCTCGCCGTCCATTATGCTGTTCTAGCCAATTTTTTCATTGGAGAAAACAAAGAAGTCGTTAAGTTAGCAAACAGGCACCAAACCATTCCAGAAACAACAATTTTCATTGCTAAAGCACTTTACCTTATGGGGGATATCATCAGTGCAATTGTTAAATTAGAAGCCGAGAAAGTCGATGATGCCGATTCTTTAGGCATTCTCGCTATTATGTATTTCGATGTTAGTGAGCAGGAAGTCGCTCATTTGTATGCAAATATGGCATTAAGACAAGATAGTCGCCAATTTGATGCATTACTGACTAAAGCGAGTTTGTACTTTATTGAATTTGAATTAGAGCTAGCCCATCAACTTATTTCAAAGTTACTCATTATGCAGCCAGAAAATAGTCGTGTGTTGTCATTAAAAAAAAAGTACAGCTATGTTGCAGAAAATAAGAATAAATGTCTTACTCTATTTATCAATGAAAAATAAAGTGTACCTGACCCCATTTAAATGCCTGACCCCATTTAACTAAAGGAACTGATTTTGAAAGACTTAAAAAACGTAAAATCTGTATTGTTTGTCTGTATGGGCAATATCTGCCGTTCACCAAGCGCTGAGGCTGTTTTTCGACATAAAGCCAAAGAACAAGGGTTAGATTTACATATTGATTCGGCGGGGACGACGGGCTCTCACGTAAGACAAAAGCCGGATCAACGAGCACAAAAAGCTGGGGTCGAACGTGGTTATTCATTTGATAAAATAAAAGCACGAAAAGTGAATGTGGATGACTTTGAAAAGTTTGATCTTGTTTTAGCAATGGACGAACATAATGTTCGAGAATTACATAAAGTGGCGCCGGAACATTTAAGCCATAAAATTAAGCTGTTTTTAGATTTCGCTGAAAACCATCAAGATTCAGAAGTACCTGATCCCTATTATGGTGGTGCTAGAGGTTTTCAGTATGTTTTAGACTTGGTTGAAGACGCAAGTGAGGGCTTGCTTAAACAACTTTAGCAGTATTAATGGCAAAGAATGACGATGTAAAAAAGGTACAGTCAGCTTTTAAGTTCTAGATAAAACCTAGCCCCTACGTCCATGTAGGGAAATTTCAAAACTTTGTAGAAACTTTATACCCGGAGTGCTTTTTCACCTCTGGCAATACCAACACAACCTGAACGTACCGATTCAATAATTTCAGTTTCGTGGGCAAGTGTCTGGACAAATGCGTTAACTTTATCGGCATCACCCGCTAATTGAATAGTATAAACTTGTTTGCCAATATCAATGATCGAACCTCTAAAAATATCAGTAATGCGCTTAACTTCAGTTCGTGATTTATCATTCATCGCTAAAACTTTAATGAGCAAAATTTCTCGCTCAACATGATTACGCTCGGTTAAATCAGTGATTTTAATAACATCAATAAGCTTATTTACTTGTTTAACAATTTGTTCGAGAACTTGATCATCCCCTTTGGTGGCTATGGTAATGCGCGATAAACTCTCATCTTCAGTTGGAGCAACCGTTAAGCTTTCAATATTAAAGGCGCGTTGAGAAAATAAACCAACAATACGAGATAATGAACCCGGTTCGTTTTCTAATAAAATAGCTAATATACGGCGCATTATGCTTTAACTCCTTTCTTGATCCACATTTCATCCACACTACCGTGCTTAATTTGCATCGGATAAACATGTTCTTTTTCATCTACACAAATATCAACAAATACTAGTTTGTGTTTAATTTCAAATGCTTGCGTTAATTTACTATCGAGTTCATCTAAGGTATCAATTTGAATACCAACATGTCCATATGCTTCAGCTAACTTAACAAAGTCTGGTATAGACTCCATGTAAGAGGAAGAATGGCGTCCACCGTAAATCATATCTTGCCACTGGCGTACCATGCCTAAAGAGCGATTATTAAGCGTGATAATAACAACAGGCAGGTTATATTGAGAGCAGGTAGATAATTCCTGAATATTCATTTGAATGGAGCCGTCGCCCGTTATACAAATAACATGGCTGTCAGGAAAAGCTAATTTCACGCCCATTGCTGCAGGAAGACCAAAGCCCATAGTGCCTAATCCACCAGAGTTTATCCATTGGCGTGGTTTTGCAAAAGGATAATACTGCGCAGCAAACATCTGATGTTGGCCAACATCAGAACACACATAGGCTTCGCCTTTAGTGATTTTATACATGGCTTCAATAACACGTTGTGGTTTGATTTTTCCATCACCTTGTTGATAGCTGACGCTTTTAACTGAGCGCCATTGTTCAATCTGTTGCCACCAAGTATCAAGGGATGGTTGATCTATGGTGAAATTAGTGGCGTCTAACTCATCAAGGATCTGCTGAATAACAATATCAATTAAGCCAACAACAGGGATATGAGCGTTGATGGTTTTTGAAATAGACGTTGGGTCAATATCAACATGGACGATGGTGGCATTAGGACAGAATTTTTTAACATTATTGGTCACACGATCATCAAAGCGGGCACCCAATGCTAAAATGACATCGGCGTTAGCCATCGCTTTATTGGCTTCCAAACTGCCATGCATGCCTAACATCCCAATAAAGTTTTTATGTGTACCCGACAAGCCACCTAAGCCCATTAGTGTATTGGTACAAGGGGCATTGAGTTTTTCGACTAATACCGTTAACAATTCTGACGCGTCAGCCAATACAATACCACCACCGGAATAAACAACTATTTTCTTAGCATGAGTAATAGCTTGCACTGCTTTTCTAATTTGTTTTGGGTGGCCCTTTTTCGTGGGATTATATGAACGCATTTGTACATTGGTTTCAATGTGAAATTCGCCTTTATTATCGGGGATCAATAAATCCTTGGGCAACTCAACAACAACAGGGCCAGGACGACCTGATTTTGCAATGTAGAAAGCCTTCGCAATCACATTAGGAATTTCTGTCAATGAACGACAATTAAAGCTGTGTTTAACGATAGGCCGAGAACAACCAACAATGTCAGTTTCTTGAAAAGCATCATCACCAATTAAACTGGTGGGTACTTGACCGGCTAATACGACCATCGGAATCGAATCCATATAAGCCGTAGCAATGCCGGTAATACAATTGGTAGCACCCGGTCCTGATGTCGCAAGTACAACGCCAACCTCACCTGTTGATCTAGCATAACCATCAGCCATATGAGTCGCGGCTTGTTCATGGCGAACAAGAATATGCTCAAAGTCATTTTGTTGAAAAATTGCATCATAAATATCTAATACTGAACCTCCCGGATAACCGAAAATATATTTAACATCAAGTGCCGATAGCGCTTTAACTACCATTTCTGCACCAGTAAATAATGGAGTAGACATGACTATTACCTTGTTTTAGATCCATTTAACATCATGGATTGTTTTGATTAAATAATAAAAAACCCCCGGCCTTTTCAGAGCGGGGGTTATATAAATATGTCTTAATTACTTTTTCTAGACACAACACCAACCCCGCATTGGTTTGACAACCAGTACGACAGAGAGGACGACGTTGAGGACATTGATTATTTTCATTGTTCTAAAAAGCAATTTTATGATGGCTCTATTTTTCAGGTAATATCATACGGTGTCAACAATAAAATACATTATTAAGGAAAATAGTTATATTTTATTTGTACAAAATACTTTAGTTGATTTTATAACTAGGGTAGGCCGGTTTTAAACGCATCCACTTGAAGATATTCATAAACCATCAATTTTAAATCGCATTAAGTTATTTGGACGAGAAAAAAGCTAACGACAAAAATTGATGTCTTTATCATTTTTTAAATAAAAAGATGTTGCAGCCATGAATTATTGATTTTTTTACACTACACTTGGTTCACCTGCACATAAAATATAATATTATCAATGTCTAAGTTTATATTTAAAGAAGAATCCGAACAGGACGAGGTTTCAAAACCGAATAAAGTCAATAAGAAAACTTGGCGTATTTTGGTTGTAGACGATGATGATGCTATTCATCAAATCACTCGTTTGGTCTTAGTAGGTGCCAATATAGAACACCGACCGCTAGATATTGTCTCCGCATATTCGTCTGCTGAAGCTAAAGAAATACTCACTCATGATGACAGTTTTTGCATGGCGTTTGTTGATGTGGTGATGGAAACAGACCACGCGGGTTTAGAATTAGTTGAATGGATAAGAAAAGAGAAGAAAAATCAAGCAATACGTTTAATATTAAGAACAGGTCAAGCTGGCAACGCTCCAGAAGCGAAAGTTATTAAAGAATTTGATATAAACGATTATAAAGAGAAAACCGACTTTACTGCCGGTAAAATGACTACCACGGTATACGCAAGCATCAGAGCGTACCGAGATATAATGACAATTCAACGAAGCTTGGATGCCTTCAAACAACTGATCAAATCAACTCATGATTTATTAAAAATCAATCAATTTCGACTTTTCGGCTCGGCAGCTTTAAACCACTTATTAACCTTGATGGATGTTGATAGTTCAGCACTTTATATTGCTAGAACTCAACAAGATTTTGATGAAGAAAAAACTAATTTGATCATAGCCTGTACAGGAAAATATGTCAGTGAATCCGATAGTTTAGATAACTCAGATATTAACGAAGATGTTAAGAAACTTATTCAACAAGCATTCAATGAAAAATCTCATGTTTCTGGCGGTGAATACTTTGTTGGTTATTACGAAACATCGCCAAACGCTTCTTCGGTATTATATATTGAATTTGAAGATGATGCCGAGCAATTCAGGTCAAGTTTAGCTGAGCTATTTGCTACCAATGTCGCACTGATTTTGGAAAGCTTAACCAAGCAACATGAAATTGAGCGTACCCAAAAAGAATTACTCTATATTGTTGGTGAAGCAATAGAAGCGCGTTGTAAAGAAACAGGCGCCCATGTCCATCGAGTGGCTTTAATTTGTGAATTATTAGCAAAGAAATTGAACTTAGAAGAAAATTTTATTGAAGCATTAAAGCTAGCATCTCCGCTGCATGATTTAGGGAAAATAGCGGTGCCAGAACACATTTTGCACAAAGAAGGCGAGCTTAATGATGATGAATGGCAGATAATGAAAACACATGCGGAAATTGGCTGTGAGTTATTACAACAATCAAAAGCAAGTATCTCCAAATTAGGCGCTAGGCTTGCTCATTATCATCATGAAAATTGGGATGGTTCGGGATATCCAGAAGGCTTAGTCGGCGAAGATATCCCCATTGAAGCGCGTATAATGGCATTAGCAGATGTATTTGATTCGTTAGGGTCAAGGCGTTGTTATAAGAAAGTATGGTCGGAAGATGATATTAAATCATACCTGATTGAACAACGAGGCAAGAAGTTTCAGCCTGAATTTGTTGATATTCTTATCACTCATTTTGATGAATTTAATCTCATCAGAGAAAACCTTCCTGACTGATGTTAATTAAAGTTTCATTGCACAACAATGTTTGAACTTTTTATTACTTTGACAGAGGCAAGGTGCATTTCTTTTTGGCATAGCTAACTCGTCATGTTCAGTAATATCACCGTCAAGATACAGCCATTGCTCATCTTCAACGATGAATCGTGAATTCTCTGTTATTAGACAGAACTTTTTTTCATGAATATACAAAGCAGAAAATTTAACGCTTGGTAACTGTTGTTTATCTTGTGTAAAAGAGAAATGAATACGTTCTACTTGATCACTGTGTAAAATTGTCAGTTTAAGCCAATGAGTTTGTTGAGCCCATTGTTCAATATCTTTGAGTGATTGTGTTTTAAGCGATTCTTTGGCATAAGTATTATAGATATATTTTGCATTTTCAGTGGCATAAGCGCTATACCTAGAGCGCATTAATTGCTCTGGTGTTTCTGCCGGTTTACGCCCCGAAATAATAAGCTCGCAGCATTGCTCAAAGCTTTTATCACTACCACAATAACAATCCATATCACTACTTTAAAAAACGAATAATACCGCTATTCTACTATTAAAATTTATTAATGTAATTGCTGACGATTGTTTAATACGATACAAGCGGTTTTTCCTTTCTCAGCATATCGATTTAATTGCTTCAGTTCTTCATTTTTCAGTGAAGGATTACACAAAATAACGGCAGAACAATTCCCTTTACAGAATGCGGAAGCGATATTTTTCATATCAATTTTTGATTGTTTAGTATTTACCGTAAGAATTTTGCTGGTATCAATATCTGTTGATTGATTCAATACTTCTAGTGACTGCGCTTCTGGATTGATCATTAAAATCCATTTTTTTTGTAATTCATGTTGTTGACATAAATCTGCGTATTGCTTAGATAAATTGTCTTGGTTTTCAATATTTATAACATCAATCCAAGCAGAAGACTGCTGTTCGCTATCAAGAGAATTAGCCATTAGATTATTAATATTCATATTGTACCTTGCTCAAATGAGTTACTGTATGAACTTACAGTATAGTGTTTTATACAGGTATGCAAGGTAATGATTTGTTTTTATTTTAATCAATGTGTTTTTTTAATTAATTAGTAAGGAAAATCTACTTTGTGTCTTATGCTAACGACTCATCTATATATATCGTTATGATATGCGGGGAGTAAATAGCGTGTGTAGCAACGCTAGCCATACAGTGAGGGTGTATGACTAAAGGTTTAGGAATTATACGGGGGAAGTAAAAAAAGCTGCTTATCAAATGACTTTAGTGATTAGCTCACTATTTATTAAGCTTACTGAGTTCATTGATCCTATCGGCTGTTAAAAAAATATAACATTTCTTATAGGCTAACGCAGCCCTTGTACTCGGGGATATATGTAGATATTGCCAACGACAGTTATTTTCACGGTAAGTAATAAAGTTTCGTTGTGAACGTTCAAACATGCCTAGTGCCGAACGTCTTCCCGTTACAATAGCAAACTCTTCTAAGATAAATTTTTGATTGTTTATCCAAGTTTGCAGTTCTTTATCAGTTAAATTTTTAATTAAATCAAAGCATTGTGATAACTCTGATGTTTCGGTAAACTTTTTCTCACATTCGGTGACATTCTTGGGCTGATAGGAAAAAGCAGCACAAGAATAGAGCAAACTAAAGCCAAAAAATAGTTTAATTATTTTGATCATCACTATGCTGGTAACACCTTTTTATACGGTTTAACGGTAACCTTTTGATAGACACCTGCATCAATATACGGGTCTTGATCTGCCCATGATTGTGCATCAATTAAGTTGTTAAACTGTGCGATAATTAACGAACCGGTAAAGCCGGCATCACCTGGATTTTCACTATCAATGGCAGGACAAGGGCCTGCTACTAGCAACCGTCCTTGTTGCTGAAGCTCACTAAGACGCGCTAAATGTTGTTCACGAACTGGCATTCTCAGAGACAAACTATTTTCTACATCTTCGCTATAAATTAAATAATACATATTTGTCCTAAGTGTTTATTTGAGTTTTGCTTCGTTTTCATCTTCGTCTTGTGGTAAATATTTGTAGCACGCGAAAACTGACGAAATAGCAAAAACGAATGTTAAGCCCATCAGGCCAAACACTTTAAAATTCACCCAAGTTTCTAGAGAAAATGTGTAGGCAATGTATATGTTTAGCACAGCACAACTTAAAAAGAAAATTGCCCAAGCAAGATTAAGCTTTCCCCAGATATTATCAGGGAAAGGCAAGGCTTCACCCATCATTTCTTTGATTAAATTTTTATTAAAAAAGCTATTACTGACCAGCAGGGCTATGCCAAACAAGGCATTGATAATAGTTACTTTCCATTTGATAAAGTTAGGATCTTGGAGAAAGATAGTTAAACCGCCAAATACGGCAATTAAGCCAAACAATATCCAGTTCTTTTTCGGGACAGGTTGTTTCTTAATAAGGTAATAAAGGATCTGTAACGCTGAGGTGACAATAAGAGAGCCTGTCGCCCAATATAAATCACCAAATTTATAGAAAACAAAAAAAATAACCAGCGGAAGGTATTCAAAAATGGCGTGCATGAATTTTAATTTACAACGTTAATTAGAATGATAAGCTAATTCTAACTAAGGCTTGGCAGTTCTCCAACTAAATTATTAGATTAATTGTCTTAAAAGAAGGATTAAATTTTTATTTAACCCTTTTTCAACAAGATAGTGTTTAAGCAATGATATTATTTTTGATAACCAAAGGGGTCATCAATTGAATATGAAGGCTCTGTGAACCATTTAGCGCCACTATTGGTCATAAAAAAGTGGTCTTCTAGTCGTACACCAAATTCGTTAGGTAAAACCAACATTGGTTCGTTCGAAAAACACATGCCTATCGCGAGTGGCGTACGATCACTACTGACTAAATAAGGCCATTCATGAATGTCTAAACCAATGCCGTGGCCTGTTCTATGTGGGCATCCTGGTGTTTGATATTCGGGCCCCATACCATGTTCAGCTAAACACCTTCTTGCAGCAATATCTACCTCACCACAAGGGGTACCAATTTGTGCGCTATCAAAAGCAGCTTGTTGAGCAAGTTTTTCAATATTCCACATGTCTCGTTGTCTTTGGTTGGCTTCGCCAAAGACATAAGTGCGGGTGATATCGGAATTATATCCTTCTAATTGGCAACCGGTATCAATCAACACCATGTCATTTATCGCTAATGTTTTGGGAGATTTCACCCCATGAGGGAATGAAGAGTCTTGACCAAATAATACAATACAGAAATAAGACCCCGCGCCTGCTCCTACTTTTTTATGGGCTTGATCAATAAACGCCTCAACTTCTTGAGTACTAATACCTACTCTTAAGATCCGAGCAGCAGCTTTGTGAACTTCTAGCGTCATGGTTTTTGCTTGTTGCAGTAGTGCTATTTCATTCATCGATTTTTGCGCACGACAACCTGCGGTGACTACTTTAGCATCAGTAATTTGATAATCTTTGCTGAGTTTAGCGACACCATTAACAATGAAAAAGGCGGTAGACTCATCAAAGGCTATTTCACCTTGTTCAATTTTCATGGCGAATAATGTATCAATCAATAATTGGTACGGACTTTCATGTTCTTGCCAGCCATTAACTTGGCCTTTAACTGTCATGTATTGATTTAAAGTATCAACTTCAAAGTAGGGGGCTATATATTGAATCTCCCCTTGTTGAGGGATAATTGCACCCACCATTCTTTCACTGGCATACCAACGTGTACCGGTAAAATAGGCAAGGTTAGTGCCCGCATTAACATAGATTGCCGCAATATTATTATCTTTCATTATTTGCTGAGCGTTAGCGATGCGTTGTTGGTATTCTGATAACAAAATACTTTTTGCATTTATGCTCATATTGGATAGTTTTTCTAACTCTATTTCTGCTGTTGAGCCACCTACGCCTATTGTCATAATTATGCCTATCGATAATTGTTTTTACTTATTGTAAGTACAATTATGCCATGGCACTTCATTAGGAGTAAATATTTTATACAATATACACTGTATAAGTGTAGGTAAGATAAATTTAGATTTGTTCGCTTTCAACTAGGCCAACAGCAAGTTGGTATAATTCATTGTCATGCTCTTTAAAGTGAGCAATGCGTGAAATGGCTTGTGGAAGTTCTAGACTGGCAGCTTTGATCAGCCACGCTAAACCAAACTCATGATTCTCTTCAATACCTTCGCCAAGGAAATAAGAACGTCCTAAGGCTCCCATTGACCGAGCATGTTGATTGGTTGCTGCTTGTTCAAACAAAGTGAAAGCAGACTCAAATTCTTGGTTCGTTCTGTGTTGCACGGCTTGTTCAAAAAGCGTTTCATTATCATCATTGTTAAAAACAATGTCGGGTACATTACCTTGAGATGACTCATTATTAACCGCACAATTATCAACTGCTGGTATATCATCAGTTGTTTTTCTACTGTCGGTATTATTTAAAGTGTCTTGTGCAAACTCATGGGGTTGGTCATTTATTGCTGATACTTCACTGTCTTGACTAGTTATGTAGTGTGTTTCATCGATAGGGTGAATAGGCTTTGGTGTTAGTAATTCTTTTTTTGGTTCGTTAAAAAAATCATCGCCTTGGAAAATATCTTTAATATCAACGCGTTTATTTTGATCGGTTAATAAGCAGGTCATTACCGCATCATAACGAGTATTTAATTGCGCAATAGTTTGTTGCTGCCTTTCGATTTGTTCTTTGTAATATTCAATATCTTGATGTAGGTGCTTGATCGTGTCTTGGCTTTGAACTAGTTGATTGTTATGGGAAAACTTTAAATTGTCAATGTGTTGATGATTGGCAGTATCTAAACGATTTTGTTGGCCTGCTGCATAATTTTCAAAACGAGAAAGTACCGTTTGTATACTATTTTCATAGTTACCTTTCATCTTTTCAAACCAACGAAATATTTGACTAGGGACTTTTACATTTTCATCTGACATATCAACAACAACTCTATAATTTTTATTCTCGGTTAACTTTAATAATTGTTACAGTTTAAATCAACAAACTTCGTGATCTAATGACACTGACATGTTTATATTTTGTGAATTATAAATAACTTAGTTTTGTACGTTTTTTGTCCGTTTTCTGTGCGGAATGTTGACCAAATGGTACAAAAGTAAAAAAAATGTTACTTTTTTTAGAAGTTTACTTGCGATAGTTTAAATTTATTATATCTTTCAATGTAATGATTTTAAAAAAATAAATCTTAGGACATTAAATTTCATGCTTAAATTGCCAGCAGAATTAACCATTGCTCAAGTTGAAGAATGTAAGTCGCAGTTTATTGGATATATAGAAGAACACGATGAAATTGCTTTTGACGACAGTGATGTCATCCGTGTCGATACCGTTGGCATCCAATTACTTTTATCCACCGTAACCTACATAGTTGCACAGAATAAAGTACTCACCTGGGAAAACCAGTCATCTATACTTAGCCAGAGCATAAAATTGCTTGGTATAAATGAGCCCGTTTTAAATCAATACCTCAATATATAAAACTAGTAGTATTTATTTGTTTAAATTAGTTAAAAGGAAAAAAATATGACCAAAATTTTGGTTGTTGACGATTCTAACTCTATTCGCGATATGGTTAGTTTCACATTAAAAAGTGCAGGTTATGAAACTGTTGAAGCTAGAGACGGCCAAGAAGGGCTGTCAAAAGCACAAACAGGTTCATTTGACCTAGTAATATCCGATGTCAATATGCCCAACATGGACGGTATTGCTTTATGTGGTGAACTGAGAAAACTGGTCAGTTTTAAATTTACCCCTATTTTAATGCTTACCACGGAAAGCTCTGGTGACATGAAATTAAGAGGTAAAGCTGCAGGAGCCACCGGTTGGCTTGTTAAACCCTTTAACCCTGAAAAATTGCTTGCCACCATCAAACGTGTCATACGGTAAAATATTATGAGTATTGATCTCTCCCAATTTATTCCAAGTTTTTTAGAAGAAAGTTTCGAAGGACTTGAGCTCATGGAGTCAAGCTTGCTTAATTTAGAGCAAGGTGACGATGAAACGATTAATTCGATTTTTAGAGCGGCGCACTCAATAAAAGGGGGAGCTGGCACTTTTGGTTTTAATCAGGTTACTGAATTTACTCATCTTGTAGAAACATTACTTGATGAAATGCGTGATGGCCGTCGTGCTATTGAACAAAGTGATATCGAATTATTACTCGACTCTGTCGATTGTATGCGTCTACTTATTGAGTCAATAAGGGACGAAGTCGATTGTGATCTCACTAAAATCAATGAAACATCGGACTTACTGACTATTTCTTTAAACAAAGGGAAAGAGTCAGAAGAAGTACAGGCTAGCGGTGAGCAATCTACTGCCCAAGACCAGCCACAAGCAAATGCTGGCCAGTCAATATGGCATATTGAATTTATCCCTGATCACCACTTAGTGCAAACTGGCAATGATCCACTGCTATTGTTTAATGCCCTTGCCGATTTAGGTGAGTTAGTGGTTGAAGCTAATTGCAAAGATTTACCGGCAGTTACCGATATTGATGCAGAAGAGTTATACATTAGCTGGCAGCTAACATTAACTTCATCATCAACCGAAGAAGACATTAAAGAAGTTTTTGAATGGGTTGAAGATGAATGTAAACTTAATATCACTGAAGAAAAAATCAACAATAGTGAAGTAGCTCCAGCGCAAGAACTCACTGAATCAGATGATTCTTCAACTGAAGCTGCT
>MAAB01042814.1_pt1 | contig 18181 bp, 14 predicted proteins | sample 1115991 | NCBI WGS metagenome assembly MAAB01 (sample SAMN04961124, study PRJNA320927) | seawater metagenome | isolation source: sample BD02T18 sea water enriched with oil for 18 days | place: USA:Gulf of Mexico | collected 2013-07-27
ACCCCAGAAACTAAAAAACCCCGCTTATTTTGCAATAAGCGAGGTTTTAAGTATTAGTGGTGCCGACACCAAGAGTCGAACTCGGGACCTACTGATTACAAGTCAGTTGCTCTACCAACTGAGCTATGTCGGCACTAATGGCGCGCATAATATGGGGATAGTGGGGTTTGGTCAAGCCTAAATTTCAATTATTTGTAAATACTTTCAAAGACTTAGCATTTTGATGGTTTTTTAGGCTTAACCTACACATTATCACCGGCTAAGCCTAAATAAGGGCTAGTTACCTTGTACTTCGCGCTGCATCTCATCTATGGATAAGTGACGTACGTCTTTGCCCTTCACTAGGTAAATAACCCCTTCGGCAATGTTACGGGCGTGATCACCAATACGCTCTAACGCACGCAACGACCATATTACGTTCATTACACGCTTAATGGAGCGAGGGTCTTCCATCATAAAGGTCACCATCTCACGCATGGCGCTTTCGTATTCCATATCTACATCTTTGTCTTCCTGGGCCACCGCGAGGGCGGCATCAACATCTAGGCGAGCAAAGGCGGTAAGGGCTTTTTGGGTCATGGCCTGCACTCGGCCACCAATATGGCGGATCTCTACGTAGCCTCTGGGGGACTCGCCTTCCTCACATAGCTTAATAGCTTGGCGGGCGATCTTGGCGCTCTCGTCTCCAATGCGTTCTAGGTCGGTGATGACTTTGCTGGCCGTGATCACTAAACGTAAATCGGAAGCGGCTGGCTGGCGACGTGCGATAATACGGGTGCACTCTTCGTCTATGTCCAATTCCATTTGGTTAATTTTTTTGTCGTTGGCGCGTATTTGCACAGCCAACTCACTGTCGGCGTTTACCAGTGCATTAACGGCATCACCCACTTGGCGCTCAACCAAACCACCCATTTCCAGCAGGTGGTTTTTAAGCTGCTCTAGTTCTGAATTAAACTGCTGACTAATATGGTGGCTGTGTGCGTCGTTGGTTAAATCCATGGCTTACACCCCTTATAAATTGTTGGTCATTTTTGGCGGTGAACAACACCACTCGCAAGACAAGATGTGCTTTGGTATTTTAAGGATTTGCTGACACGACGTCAGCGTTAGCCTGCATGGATGCATTTACGGCGACCTTAAAATTCCAACGCATAGCTTGGCTTTTACTAGCCATAACGGCCAGTAATATAATCTTCGGTTTGTTTTTTGTTTGGGTTAGTAAATAACTGGTCGGTATCGCCAAATTCTACCATGTCGCCCATGTACATAAATGCAGTGTAATCACTCACTCGCGCCGCTTGCTGCATGTTGTGCGTAACAATGGCGATAGTGAAATCATTTTTAAGTTCGTGAATCAGCTCTTCAATCTTTAAGGTTGAGATAGGGTCCAAGGCCGACGCAGGCTCATCTAGCAATAGTACTTCTGGTTTAACGGCGATGGTGCGCGCAATAACCAGACGCTGCTGCTGACCGCCTGACATACCCAAAGCGCTTTCATGTAGGCGGTCTTTCACTTCATTCCACAGCGCGGCACTTCTTAATGCCCATTCTACGGTTTCATCAATTTGGCGTTTTTTCTTAATGCCTTGAATGCGCAAGCCATAAGCCACGTTTTCGTAAATACTTTTGGGGAACGGGTTGGGCTTTTGAAATACCATGCCTACTCGGCGGCGTAAGTCAGCAACATCCACATCTTTTTGATAGATGTTTTGTTCATCCAATAGTATTTGGCCAGTGATCTCACAACCATCGACCAAATCATTCATGCGATTAAAGCAGCGCAACAAGGTTGATTTACCACAACCCGACGGCCCTATAAACGCAGTGACGCGTTTTTTAGGAATGATCATATCAATTCCATGCAGCGCTTCTTTTTCGCCGTATTTAAGGCGCAAGTCCTTTACGGTTAATGCGGCTACTTCGGCATCGATGTTTAAGTGCTTTTGCTCACGATTCATAGCGGACATGTCTATGCTATGGGTACGTGTTTGATTAGATTCAGTCATTTTTTGTCTCAATTACGGCAACCCGTAAATTAAAAGTATTGCTGGCTGTGCTTAATGCGTTGCTAGGTATGAATGCCGAAGTAAGCCCCCATCAAGGGAGTTCGGCGTTCCATTAAGCACTGCCAGCAGCGCTTAAACCTTTAATTAATGTTAGATTTCTAAGGCTTTATATTTTTCACGTAAATGGTTACGTATATAAATGGCCGACAAATTTAATAGTGCAATTACAATCACTAGCAATAGCGCCGTGGCGTATACCAGCGGGCGGGCGGCTTCCACATTAGGGCTTTGAAAACCCACGTCATATATGTGAAACCCTAAGTGCATGAATTTTTGATCTAAGTGTAAAAACGGGTAGTTGGCGTTTAACGGTAAAGTAGGCGCAAGCTTTACTACGCCCACCAACATTAGCGGGGCCACTTCACCTGCGGCACGGGCTACGGCTAAGATGACTCCCGTCATCATAGCCGGACTGGCCATGGGCAATATTACTCGGGTTAAGGTTTCCCACTTAGTAGCACCCAGTGCTAACGAGCCTTCACGAATCATGCGCGGAATACGTGCAAGGCCTTCTTCGGTGGCTACAATCACTACGGGTAAGGTTAACAATGCAAGGGTGATAGACGCCCATAACAAACCCGATGTGCCAAAAGTGGGTGACGGCAATGCTTCCGGGAAAAACAACTCATCTATGGTGCCCCCTAAAAAGTATACAAAGAAGCCCAAACCAAAGACGCCGTAAACAATAGAAGGCACACCGGCTAAGTTATTCACCGCAATGCGAATGACGCGGGTAGTGAAACCTTGTTTGGCGTACTCACGTAAATATACCGCCGCCACAACGCCCAAGGGCGTGACCATAATGGCCATAAGTATCACCATTAACACCGTACCAAATATGGCAGGGAAAACACCGCCTTCGGTATTGGCTTCTCTTGGGTCTGAACCTAAAAACTCACCCAGCTTTGAAAAATAATGCGCTATTTTTTCAGTCCATGCCATGGCGTTAGGACGAAAGGCCCGTACCACCTCTGACATTTTAATTTCAACGGTTTGACCGGTCATTTCAATAGCCGTGAAATGGTCGCGCTCTAGGGCTTCATATAGGTGGCTAAGGGTAACTTGGTGTACGGCATAATCTGCATTTAACGCATCACGTTCGCTTTGTAAGCGGGCCACTTCAACTGGGGTTAATTCTTCAGCCAATTCTAAGCCACGCTCTTCTAGCCTTAAGCGTTCAATCTGATAGTTAATACTGCCTATCTGGCCTTTTTGAATATCCATAATGTCGTCATGAATAGTCAATGCCCGCTCAATTTTAGTTTGAAAAACCTGCCAAGCTTTAACGTCGTCTTCATTTGTATCTGCAACTTTTTTGGCCCCTTCATAAACTTCGCCTAAAAAGCCGTAAAAGTTACCCCATTCACGGCGCTCAATGGCCATGGCTTTTGGTGGCAGACTTTGTTGTGTTAGGTGATGTTCAAGTACCCAGCGAAAGTCACCACCGTATACATCGCGATTACCTACCTTTAACAATAAACGCTTGGCTTCTATTGCGCCGTCTGGGGTTTTTAATCCAATGGCCTGTAGCTGTTCGGCACTGACCATTTCACTGTCGGTAATTTGGCCGACGATATTGGCAGGCGTATTTCCTGGCAAGGTATATTGGGCTTGTACAATGGCCGCAGGCCAAAAGTGTACAAGACCCTTGCTGGCTATAAAGCCCATTAAACCTAAAACCATAATAATGCTAATGGCCACCGCACCGGCGTTCAGCCAAATAAAGGGAGAGCCCGATTTGATCCAGTCCTTAAAGCTAATATTTAATTGATTACTCATGGTAGGCCTCCTACAGCTGGCCGTATTTAGTTCGCAAGCGCTGACGTACTGTCTCGGCCGCGGTATTAAATATAAAGGTAAATAAGAACAGTACAAAGCCGGTTAAAAATAGAATTCGGTAGTGGGTGCTGCCCACTTCAGACTCGGGCACTTCTACTGCAATGTTGGCCGCCAAAGTTCGCATGCCTTCAAAAATATTCACGTCTGTAATGGGGGTATTACCGGTGGCCATTAATACAATCATGGTTTCACCCACCGCACGTCCCATACCAATCATTAGCGCTGAAAATATACCTGGGCTGGCGGTGGGCAATACAACCTTCACCATGGTTTGCCAAGGCGTTGCGCCTAAAGCCAGCGAGCCATAGCTTAACGATTTTGGCACACTGAAAATCGCGTCTTCGGCGATAGAAAAAATAGTGGGGATAACCGCAAAGCCCATGGCCAAACCGACAATAAGTGCATTACGCTGACTGAACGAGACCCCTAAATCATTGTTTAACCAGTCCACCATAGAACCATTAAAAAAGAAGGCTTCAATACTGGGACTAATATCAATAGCAAACCAACCCGCCAAAATAATCACCGGTATCAGCAGTACGACGTCCCAACCTTCGGGCACAAGGTGGCGGATTTTCGCCGGTAAATTAGCCCAGCTAAATCCAAAGGCTAACATGGCAACCGGCAGCACTATTAAGACCGCAAATATGCCTAATAAATTGTTCTCTAAAAAGGGCGCCAATGCTAAACCGGCTAAAAAGCCTAGGATTACGGTGGGCAGCGCCTCCATTAATTCAATAATGGGCTTAACTTTACGGCGCAAGGCAGGCGCCATGAAGTACGCCGTATAAATGGCACCGGCAATGGCTAATGGCGCGGCCAATAACATGGCATAAAATGCCCCTTTTAGAGTGCCAAATGCCAAGGGCACCAGTGAGTATTTGGGCTCAAAATCATTAGATGATGATGAACTTTGCCAAATGTATTCAGGCTTCTCATACCCTTCGTACCACACTTGGTCCCACATTGAATTCCACGAAATTTCAGGGTGCTCGTTATCAACTTTAAAATGGTAAATGATGCCTTGCTGGGTTTCGATAAGAATATCTTTGGCGCGAGGGCTAACGCTTAACATGCTGATATCGCCCTCTACCAGTTTTTCATCTATTAATGAGCGGTGCGCGGTACTGTGATACACCGCCACATGCCCATCTTCACCCGCCACATAAAAGCCTTTACGTCGCTGTTCGCTTACGATGTTTTGTACCGCACTTTTATTTTCTAATACAAAACTGCGCGCCATGTTTAGACGCCACTGATCGTCCGTGCGTGCCATGAACCATTGGCTGACTTGCCCTTGGGTATTACCAATGAGTAATGAATTTTCACCCAGTAAAAAAGCCATGCTACTAATGGTGCCCACAGCATCTAGGGTGATAGTTTGTGTTAGGGTCTCGTCTTCTAGGTTTATCACGTGAAGCAGGCGCTGGTCGGCCAATACAAATAACCAACGCATGGTTTGGTCAATTTCTACTTGGTTAATTTGGCCTGCAATACTGGGAAGGTTGACGCTTTCTTGCTCAAGCACCACTTCGTCACTTAAAAAATCTGTTTCTTTTAAATAGCGGTTTACCTGTAACACCCCTTCGCTATTAACACCGGCAATGACCATGGCCTCTTCACCATCACGCAAGGTAATATCTTGGAGGGTTGATTCGCCAAAACCTAACTCTAGGGGCGCTTCACCATAGGGGTAAACAAGTTGCGGGGTGATTAGTCGTGAGTCTTCTGGGTAGGTGACTTTATAGCTGTGTTTTACCAGTAACGCTTCGTCTTGATCGTTACTAAAAATCATTAAGCCACTGGCTTGGGTATTTACATCAAACGCGGTAATGGCACCGCTTAACAGTAACGGTTCATTTAATAAAATAGCGCCATCGCTTACCTTAAAAAATGTCATGGCGCCGCTTTTTTGCACACGTAACGCCACTTCACTTTGCTCTTCCATGGCCAACATGATGGTTTGTGAGGCTTTATCTTGCACATTACCATTCATCACAAGTGCTGGTACTGGGTAGCTATTAACCGGCTCAATGCTGGCCGACACAAACATGGGGGCCACTTCATATAGTAAATAGAAGAAAATAAGCAGCACAGCGCCAATAACACTTAAGCCTCCGGTGGCAATGCCCCAGCCTGCCAGCTTATTTTTAAGCGCCCGTAACTTCCTGTGACGGCGTAATGCTGGTGTATTAAAGTCCAGCGTTGGCGTTAAGCGTGTCGTCATAAATTCACTTTCAATTATATCTATTTGCAGACCTTAAAAAACTGATCGGCCACGGGGTGGCCTCGTACGAGTGCACCCCGTGCGCGATCTTTTATATGGTTTAGTTTAAACCCAATCTCTTCAAGGTTTTTGCCACTACTTTTGCAGGTAATGGAATGTAGCCGTCTTTTGCTACGATGCTTTGACCCTGTTGCGACAAAATCATTTTAGCGAATTCACGTTCAATCGGCAGCAAAGGCTGATTGGGCTTTTTATTTACGTACATGAACAAGAAGCGCGAAAGTGGGTACGTGCCGTTTACCGCATTCTCTGGGTTAGCCTCAATGAACTTGTTGCCTTTTTTAGCCAAAGGAACCGCCCGCACGCTAGATGTTTTGTAGCCCATGCCAGAGTAACCAATGCCATTTAATGAAGCCGATACCGCTTGCACTACCGACGCCGATCCAGGCTGTTCTTTCACCGTATTTTTGTAATCGCCTTTACACAACCCTTTTTTCTTAAAGTAGCCATAGGTGCCGGATACTGAGTTACGGCCGTACAGTTCAATTTTTTTATTGCTCCAAGAGCCTGTTAAATCAGCATCCCCCCATTTTTTCATCTCTTTATTTTCGCCACATTTGCGGGTAGTAGAGAAAATGGCGTCTATTTGCTTAATCGTCAGACCTTTTATTGGGTTGTCTTTGTTTACAAATACCGCCAATGCATCAATGGCGACAGGGATCGCAGTAGGTTTGTAACCAAACTTGTTTTCAAAGGCTTCGATCTCTTTGTCTTTCATCTTACGGCTCATGGGCCCAAGATTTGACGTGCCTTCGGTTAGAGCAGGTGGCGCTGTTGACGAGCCCGCTGCTTGAATTTGGATATTGACGTTAGGGTACTGACGCTTAAATTCTTCGGCCCAAAGGGTCATCATGTTGGCGAGGGTGTCGGAGCCCACACTGGATACGTTGCCCGCAACGCCGCTGGCTTTGGTGTAGGTAGGAATGTCTTTATCTACATCTACCGCTAGACTCATCTGGCATTGCATGGCCGCGCAACCTGCCAGCATAACGGCACTGATAATTTTGCTTAGTTTCATGTTTATCTCTTGATAGTCGTAAAGAGTATTAGTTAATGTTTACGCTGTGTAATATATTTCAAGTTTGTGACAGTAATATTACAGTTGTCATAAAAGGTTATTGTTTGTACTTTTTTTCACCCTATCTATAATGCCCGCCATTACCATTTATATAACAAGAACCAGACCTCAGCCATGTATGCACTGTATCTATTTATCTCGAATTTTACTGAGCGCCTAGGGTTAACCACCCGTTACTTAAGCTTATTCTTAGTGATCTGTACCGCTTTGGTAGTGTTGTTACGCTATGCCTTTAACTATTCAAGCATTGCCCTGCAAGAAATTATGACCTACCTGCATGTATCGCTTTTTATGTTGGGCGCGGCTTACACCCTTAAACATGATGGCCACGTCCGGGTGGACGTGTTTTATCAGCACATGAGCGAGGTCAATAAACAGTGGGTAAACATACTAGGGACCGTATTTTTACTGTTCCCTACCTGCCTGTTTGTTCTAATTATTTGTATTCCGTATGTAAGCAGCAGCTGGGCCATAAACGAGCACAGCATAGAGAGTGGTGGCCTGCCTTGGCTGTTTTTACTTAAAAGCTTATTACTGATTCAGCCGGTATTACTAATGGTGCAGGGTGTGGCCGAGATACTGCGCAATGCCTTATTGCTAAAGGGCGACCCGCGTATTCTTGCGAGCCAAGCTAAAGGCACAAATTCAGATTCCCAATCGAACAATCATGGGGAGGGCGTTTAGTATGGAATATATGCCTTTTGTAATGTTTGCTGCCGTGTGCGCGGTATTAATGCTGGGTTACCCAGTGGCCTTTACCCTATCGGGCGTGGCGTTAATGTTTGCCTTAATAGGCACCGGCACCGGTCAGTTTGATGGCGCCTTTTTAGAAGCGCTGCCTAATCGATTGTTTGGTATTTTGGGCAATCAAATACTCATTGCCGTGCCCTTATTTGTATTTATGGGCGTGATGTTAGAAAAATCAAAGATCGCCGAAAACCTGCTGAATACCATGAGCGGACTATTTGGTAATTTACGGGGTGGCTTAGCCTTGTCGGTGATTATTGTGGGCATGTTGCTGGCCGCCAGTACCGGTATTGTAGGAGCTACAGTGGTCACTATGGGGCTGATATCCCTGCCGACCATGTTAAAAAATGGTTATAACCCCTCGTTTGCCTGCGGCACTATTTGCGCCACCGGCACCCTTGGGCAAATTATCCCTCCGTCCATGGCCTTAATTTTATTGGCCGATGTGTTGTCTAGCAGCTACCAGCAAGCTCAATTAAAGATGGGCATCTTCAGCCCAGAAAGCATCAGTGTGGCCGACCTGTTTATGGGTGCGTTAATTCCGGGCCTGTTATTGGTATTGGCCTATGGCGTTTACGTGGCGGTAATGTCCCACCTTAAACCTGAAATGGCCCCCGCGATCCCTAAAGACAACAACAGCACGTGGTCGGATGCCATGAAACATATGGTGCCGCCTTTATTGTTAATAGTGGCAGTACTGGGCAGTATTTTAGCGGGGGTGGCCACGACCACCGAAGCTGCCAGCATAGGTGCCCTTGGAGCCACGTTATTGGCTTGGTGGAATAAAACCCTTAGCTTTAAGCAACTTAAAGAGACCTTAGACAGCACCTTAAATGTCACGAGCATGGTGTTTTTGATTTTCTTTGGCGCCGCTATATTCTCATTAGTGTTTCGTGGTTACGGCGGCGATGAACTGGTAGAAGAGATTTTTAATGATATGCCTGGTGGCGTTTTTACCGCCACACTAGTGGTGATGGTAGTGATATTTTTACTGGGCTTTATCTTGGACTTTATTGAAATTACCTTTGTGGTGGTGCCCATTGTTGCGCCTGTTTTGCTGGCCATGGGACTGGACCCCGTTTGGTTAGGCATTATGATTGCCATTAACTTGCAGACTTCGTTCCTTACGCCGCCCTTTGGTTTTGCCTTGTTTTATTTACGCGGCGTGGCACCCAAAAGCATCACCACCATGGAAATTTACAAGGGGGTACTGCCTTTCATTGTGATTCAGTTATGTATGCTGTTGTTACTGGCAGTGTGGCCTAGTTTGGCTACTTGGTTACCACATTATATATATGGTTAATTTACCAAGACCTCACTAAGGGCGCGCCATTGCGGGCATCCTTACTAACGCCGCTTCTGCCAGCCTCGGCACAGCGGTGTAACGAACATCCTTCGCAATACTAATCATTGCCATCCTCGGTAATTGCGTCCTGCATTATCATACTACCTCACATCCTTGTGAGTAATAGCACCACGGCATACCGCACATCCTGTGCATCACCGCTCATTGCCATCCTCGGTAATTGCGTCCTGCATTACCCTACTACCTCACATCCTTGTGAGTAATGGCACCACGGCATACCGCACATCTTGTGCATAATTTTCTATTAAATACACTTTTCCATGCACTACCACTTGAGTTCGTGAATGTTTAGGCGTAAAACGGCCATACATTAAAAATAATCAAAATTTGTATTTTATGACCGATCTTACCGAAGACACTCCGCTGCCCAACGGCAGGCTCACATTACGTTTAATTCCTAATAACGCTGATACTAACGCCAGTGGCGATATTAGCGGTGGCTGGGTATTAAACAAAATGGATATGGCAGCAGAGGATACTGCCCGCATGATTGCTCAGGGTAGAGTGACGATGGTGGGCTGTGAAAGCACCGCCTTTTTATCACCCGTTAAAATCGGCAAAGCTATTTGCTGTTATACCAAGGTTTTAGAAATTGGCCGCAGTTCGGTACAGGTTCGGGTAGAAGTATGGAGCCAGAATACCTATTACGACGAGATCACTAAAGTATGTGAATCTACCTTTACCTATGTGGCGATTGATGAAAGTGGACGTATTAGGATGGTGCCTGAGGATTAGGCGAATCGACAGCACTCGGCAATTGCCTCCTGCATTGCCCTAATAAATTACATCCATGTAATGATCGTGCGTCGGGCTAAAGTGGTCAATGCATACGAATAAAAACGGGAGCCTAGTGTTCCCGTTTTTTTGTTTGTAACTTTCTATCCTGAGCTATTCTTAGCACTTCTGATATTAAGTTATGTAGATTTAATCTTGTAAAAAATAAGGTTCAATAAATGCTGCCTCTATATCACCAGTTTTCTCATCACGAGAAAGTCCAAAAAGCACATTATTATAAGCAAAGAAAAAGTCTTCTCTCGGTTCACCAATATAGCTACCACGAACAAATCTTCTTTCTAACAAATGAACCTGTATTCCCTCTATAGCTTCTACCATTCCTTTACCAACATACTGGTCAGTTAAAGTGTTTGTCTTTAAGTAATCAACGCAATCATGGTCTGAGTAAAGATCATATGACCAAGTAATTTCGTCATTTAATATTTCGTAAGTGTATTTTCTTGAGTATGACTCATCAAGTTGGTCATACAACTTCATACATTCTGTTGTCCATATTCCAATAATAGATTCACTAATTATTGGGTTTTCAGGGGCTGCTATATCTATGTTAAGAGAGTCTTCTGCCATTTCATAATATACACTACTACTGCCCTCTACTAATCCCATCATCTTTAATGAAATGAGTGATTCTATATCTGCTCCATTTAAAGGCGTCATCACAGCAGAGAATGATGCCGTCCTTGTTCCGGCTGTAATATCTATTTTGTCGTAGTTAAATGAAAATTTATTTAAAGCAACTGATTCAAACTTTGGGTAGATAATTGCTGTTTCTTTAGAAACCAAGCGGTAATCTATATTAACTAGAAACTCTGCTTCTACTCCTGCCGTAGTATTTTTTGGATAAAATGATGTGATTTCAACTGCATCATTTTCACAATACATCGGGACACTTTCTACTATTTCATATGAATCAATTGAACTATCAGTATATTTTTTATATCCGCCTTCACTAGCTTCCAAAAGAGTTGAGATTGACTCTTCGCCAAAATAATTAAGAGTAAGTTTGTTATCTAAATATGTACCGTATATCTCTTCAACCTGGGTATACCCATCATTTATACTACATTTTAAATACTGGACATCACCACTTTCCGAAATCTTTAAGTAGTGGTCTAACGTAGCTGAATACAAATATAAATCTAATTCCAAAGACTCACTATTTAGTTCGGTCTTATCATCACTTGAACCGCAACCAACCATAAGAGTCGCTAGCAAGTATGCTATTACTTTTAATTTAACCAATTTTTTCATCAATACTTCTACCGCTTAAATATGAGGGTTGAACTAGCAACCCTCCAATTATCACTATTTGTTACGTGCATTCAAAAATGCTTGCTCGGTTAAACTGTGATAATCCATCACATTTTGTTTGTATGCCTTAAACGATTCATACACCTTTTTAGTCATGGCATCTTTAGTCGCCACATCTTCTAGAACCTCTTCTGATAAGTCACGTAGCTTCATCAACACGTCATCTGGGTAGGCGCGTAATTGTACGTTGTGCTTTTCTACAAGTTCCTTAAGGGCATGGTTATTACGGGCAGTGTATTCATCCAGCATATCTTGGTTAGTGGCACGGCTAGCGGTGCGCACGATAACCTGCAAGTCATTAGGCAAAGCTTCAAATGCGGTTTTATTAACCGTGAATTCCAACATGCTACCTGGCTCATGCCAGCCTGGGTAATAATAGTATTTTGCCGCTTTATATAAACCAAAGGCTAGGTCATTGTAGGGGCCTACCCATTCAGTGGCATCGATGGCACCGGTTTGTAAAGCCGTGAATAATTCAGCACCGGGTAAGGTTACGGGGGTGCCACCTGCGCGTTCAAGCACTTCGCCACCTAAACCTGGAATACGCATTTTTAAGCCTTTTAAATCCCCTAAGCTATTAATTTCTTTATTGAACCAACCGCCCATTTGAACACCCGTGTTGCCACCGGCCAACGGAATAAGATTAAACGGGGCATACAATTCTTGCCATAATTCCATGCCGCCGCCGTAATGAATCCAGCCGTGCATTTCTTGTGCGTTCAAACCAAAAGGCACCGTTGTAAAAAACTGTGCGGCTGGCGCTTTTCCTTTCCAGTAGTAAGCACCGCTGTGACCCATTTGAGCAGTACCACGACTCACCGCATCAAATACTTCAAGGGCTGGTACCAATTGACCTGCACCATACACTTTTATTTTTAAGCGGCCGTTGGACATCTCGTCTACTAGCTTTGCGAATTTTTCAGGACCGGTGCCTAAACCTGGGAAGTTTTTAGGCCAACTGGTCACTAGCTTCCACTTAATAGTTTTTGCAGGCGCTTGGCTGCCGCTATCAGTTGAGTTTGTAGCCTGCTCACCGCACGCTGACAGCAAGGTTAAAATGGCTAACCCCGCTAGTATTTTAAATTTCATATTGCTTCCTTTTTATTTTTAAATTAACTCAATTAGATGGTCAATGCTGCCAAGACAATATCTTATTTTACTTTTCAAGGCTTTGCTGACAAGGATGTCAGCGTGAGCCTACAGGGATGTATTAATGGCGGCCTTGATAAGTGAAATTAGGTATTGGCCTATTATTCCATGGGTTTCAAATTGGCGTAGGCCGCGACTAACCATTTGGTGCCGTCAAAATCGAACGACACCTGTAAACGAGCCTGCGCCCCTTGCCCTTCCATATCTAATATCACCCCCTCACCAAACTTAGCATGCCATACACGCTGACCCATGTTCATGCCGGTGGCTTCCTTGGCCGCTGAGGTGCCAAAGAAATTAGACACCGGTTTTTTAATGGTGGCCTTTAAACGTACTTCCTGAATATATTCAGTAGGTATCTCACGAATAAAGCGCGATGGCGAATTGAAATTTTCTTGGCCATGCAAACGACGACTTTCGGCGTAGGTAATCACTAAGCGCTCCATGGCGCGTGTTATACCCACGTAACATAGGCGGCGTTCTTCTTCTAAGCGTACCGGGTCGTCGGCTGACATTTTATGGGGAAACAAGCCTTCTTCTACACCCGCTAAAAATACCAACGGAAACTCTAGGCCTTTAGCGCTGTGTAATGTCATCATTTGCACGCTGTCTTCAAATTCATCGGCTTGGGTAGCGCCCGAATCTAAGGCTGATTGGTCCAAAAAGGCGGCCAGCGGGCTTTGAATCAGCGCGTCATCGGGCACATCGTTTTGCAATTGCTTTTCGATGGCTTCATCCATATTAAAGCTCTTAGCCGCGTTAATCAGTTCGTCTAAGTTTTCTAAACGGGTTTGGGCTTTTTCACCTTTTTCTTTTTGGTGGTGGCCAATCAATCCACTTGATTGAATCACGTGGTCCACTTGCTCAGATAATTCTATATCGCTACAGGTAGTTTCCATCTCATCAACTAATTTGGCAAAGCCCGCTAGAGACGTAGTGGCTCTTGGGGTTAATATTTTATGCTCAATACTCTTAGTCACCGCCTGCCATAATGAACTGCCTTCATCACGGGCAAGGTCTCTTAACTGCTGAACTGTTTTTTCACCAATGGCGCGGGCGGGCACGTTAATTACCCGTTCAAGTGCGGCATCGTCATGGCGATTTTGCATGAGGCGTAAATACGCCATGGCATTTTTAATTTCTAAGCGGTCAAAGAAACGCTGGCCGCCATAAATACGGTACGGCAGTGCCGCACGAATAAAGGCTTCTTCTAATACACGTGACTGGGCATTTGAGCGATATAAAATGGCTATGCTTTCGTAACGCTTAGTGGAGTTGGCTATTTTCCATTGCTCTATTTGATCACAAATAAAGCGGGCTTCGTCTTGTTCGTTAAAGGCTTCATATAGGTGAATAGGCTCGCCGGCCTCGCCTTCGGTCCATAATTTTTTACCCAAGCGGCTAGGATTATTGCCAATTACTGCGTTGGCAGCATTTAGAATGTTACTGGTTGAACGGTAATTTTGCTCAAGCTTAACTTGCTGAGCACCTTCAAAATCTTGACTAAATTGCAATATGTTTTCAATTTTAGCGCCACGCCAGCCATAGATGGATTGGTCGTCATCGCCTACTGCCATCATTGGAATCGCCTTGCCCGCCAGTACTCGTAACCACGCATATTGAATACTGTTGGTATCCTGAAACTCATCCACTAATATGAAACGAAAGCGATTTTGATATTGGGCTAATACACTAGGCTGGTTTAACCACAACTCGTGGGCACGCAATAATAGTTCAGCAAAATCCACCATGCCACCACGCTGACATGCTTCTTCGTAGGCGCCATAAATGGTCACCATGGTTTGCGCCCATTTATCATTAAACGGCTGAATATGTTTGGCACGCAGGCCTTCGTCTTTTTGTGAGTTTATATAATGTTGAGCTTGTTTAGGCTGAAATTCGTTTTCGTCGATGCTCATGGCGCGCACGATACGTTTAATTAATCGCAGTTGATCGTCGCTATCAATAATTTGGAAGTTTTCGGGTAAGTTAGCTTCCTTCCAATGAATGCGTAATAAGCGATGCGATAACGAGTGAAAAGTGCCAATCCATAAGTGACGAGGGCTAATACCAGTAAGCTCTTCGATACGATGCCGCATCTCTTTAGAGGCCTTATTGGTAAAGGTCACTGCCATGATGGAGCCCGGACTTAAATGCTCTATTTGCATTAGCCAGGCGATTCGATGCACCAATACTCGTGTTTTACCGGAACCTGCTCCGGCCAAAACTAATTGGTGATTTAAGGGCGCGGCAACCGCGTCTCGTTGTGGCGGGTTTAACCCGTCTAAAAGTGCTGTAACATCCATGGCGGGCAGTTTAGCAAAGCTTGCTTCACCTGTATGCATTCACAGGCATTAAGTTTTCAACTCTTTAAAGGCACACCGATTAAATAATTGTTACGAATAAGCAAGCTTTAATGGGTTATTCCCTGCTAGGAATATATACTCAATCCACCATTCCCAAATTAAGACCCTTTTGTGTCTAGCTACAATCCGTTTTTAAAAACCATACGTCAAACCATGTCCGAGATGCGCAAGTCTGAAGTGAAGGTGGCTGTGTATGTGCTGGATAATGCTGAGTCTGTGGTGCATATGCGCATTGTGGATTTAGCACAAGAAGCTATGGTGAGTGAACCGACCATCGTGCGTTTTTGTCGTGCGCTGGGGTTAAACGGTTTTCAAGAATTTAAAGTACGCATGGCACAAAGCAATAGCATTATGCCCACCTTTGGCCAGTTTGCCATTGACAGTAATGACAGCGGCGCTCAAATTGTTAAAAAGATATTTGATACCAGTATCAATCAAATTATTAAGGTCAGTAACTACCTAGACGACTTACAGTTTAGCGACGCGGTGGCAGCCCTTGAAAAAGCAAAGCGTGTTGAGTTTTATGGATTTGGCGCATCTGGGGCAGTAGCATTAGATGCCATGCATAAGTTTTTTCGCCTGCAATTTGCATCCGTTGCCTACAGTGATCCACACATGCAAACCATGTCGGCGGCCACCTTAGAAAAAGGTGATGTGGTGGTGGCCATTAGTCAAAGCGGGCGCACTAAAGACTTACTTCACTCCATGCAAGTGGCGCAAAATCAGGGGGCAAAAGTCGTTAGTTTGTCACCCCCTAATACGCCGGTAAGCGATCGAGCCGATATCCCTATTTTTGTACACATCAATGAAGATACCGATGTGTTCACGCCCATGACTTCACGTATTGCGCATTTATTAGTGATTGATTGTTTGGCGGTGGGTGTTGCTCAAAGTAAAGGACCTGAATTCAGGGAACACTTATCGCGTATTACCAATAGTTTAGGAAGCCTACGCGTAGCCGATAACGACGATAAAGCTGACTAGTTTTTAAACGATCCTTTAATTTTTGTTTAAGTTTTGTGCGCTTTGTCGCTTAATGTCCATGAAATGGTACCTATAGCTAATTGTACTCTGGTCTTAAAATTGTCATTATGCTGATCCAAAAACAATAAAAATAAGTTCGGTATTCATCGGACACACTAAAGGGATGTATTATGGCTCGCGCAGCTAAGCAAAATACTCAGGGCGAATTGGTAAACTTTGACACGGAAGGCAATGTTATTGTCGATAAGTCGAGTGACGCCTCAAACAAATTGGTAGCTCGTCGCGCCATTGAAGCCCACCTTGAGCGTAAATCTATGCACTTAGATGATGAATGGGACTTATTAGAAGCCTAATAAACATTACCGGCTTTTAAAGATGGGAGGCTGCATCGCAACCTCCCACTTGAGGGCACCTCTATTGATTACTTGCGGCCTCTGGCTTTACGCCTACTTCAGAATTAAGGCGGGCTTTCGAAGAAATGCTTATTGCCTTTCAAGGAAGACCAACGCAGAGTCTGGAGTAGGTGTAAAGCCCCGAAGGGCGCGCTCTGAAGCTCCCAATTACCGCGTTGCAGCCCTTAAAAATGGAACAACCATTTTACTGCGGACCACGCCTTGTAACTGTAAGCCTCAGATCACGCAGAGGCTGCAATCAATTAATAGTGGTGCCCTTTACTACTCTTGCAATTGCTTACGCATATCTAATAACACCTTTTGGCTATCTGGCTGTTGTTTGCGCCACAGCATAAAACTTACCGCTGCTTGACCCACTAACATACCCAATCCATCCAGTGTCTTTGATGCGCCTAAATTTTGCGCCCACTTTAAAAATGTTGTGGGCTCTTTGCCATACATCATGTCGTACACCGCAGTGTGCGTACCGACAACGCAGTCCGGTAACGGTGGTAATTCACCACTTAGACTGGCTGATGTGCCATTAATAATGACATCAAAGGCTTCATCTAATTGATTAAATTCACAGGCCGAAATATTGCCAAATTCACTGAAACTGCTCGCCAATACTTTCGCTTTTTCAACCGTGCGATTCACCACCGTAATCGAACTGGGCTGCTCATTTAAAAATGGCTGTAAGATTCCACGCACCGCGCCGCCTGCACCTATCACTAAAATTCGCTTATCTTTTAAAACCACCTGGTGATTTGTAATTAAATCCCCAACTAAACCGGCGCCATCGGTGTTGTCACCCAATACACTGCCATCAGCTTGCAGCATTAGAGTATTCACTGCTTGCGCCGTTTGTGCCCGCAGCGTTAACTCATCTGCCATTTGAAAAGCTTGTTCTTTAAACGGCACGGTAATGTTTAATCCCTTGCCATTATTTTGAAAAAAATCTTTAGCCACGCTTTCAAAGCTGTCGATGGGCACTAACATGGCACTGTAAATAAGGTCTTGTTGAGTTTGCTTGGCAAATTCACTGTGGATCTGCGGGCTTTTACTATGGTGGATAGGGTTGCCCATTACGGCATAACGATCACTCATTTCAAACCGTCCTTTTTTACTATGGCAAAACTATGGTGAATGGAATTAAGCATACTGGCGGCATTCAAGTCACTCATGCTAACCAATCCTTTTTAACTAAAAAGTCACTGTACAGGCGCGCTTCTTCACTGCCCTCTTCTGGCTGCCAATTATAATCCCAATGCACGATGGGCGGCAGAGACATTAATATTGATTCGGTACGCCCGCCACTTTGCAGGCCAAAAATGGTGCCTCGATCAAATACCAAATTAAATTCAACATAGCGGCCACGACGATAACACTGAAATTTTCGTTCGCGCTCTCCAAAGGGCGTATCTTTGCGTTTGGCCAATATAGGACGGTAAGCTTTCACAAAGTGATTGCCCACACTTTGCATGATGGCAAAACTTTGCTCAAACCCAGGCTCGTTCAAATCATCAAAAAATAAACCACCGACACCACGAGGTTCATCTCTGTGTTTTAGGTAAAAGTAATCATCACACCATTCTTTATATTTACCATGTAAATCATCCCCAAAAGGATCACAAGCATCTTTCGCGGTTTGATGCCAATGGCGTACATCTTCTTCAAATCCGTAATAAGGCGTTAAATCAAAGCCCCCGCCAAACCACCACACCGGTTCTTCTCCTTCTTTTTCAGCCACAAAAAACCGTACGTTGGCATGACTAGTAGGCGCATACGGGTTGCTGGGGTG
>MAAB01034814.1_pt1 | contig 18141 bp, 14 predicted proteins | sample 1115991 | NCBI WGS metagenome assembly MAAB01 (sample SAMN04961124, study PRJNA320927) | seawater metagenome | isolation source: sample BD02T18 sea water enriched with oil for 18 days | place: USA:Gulf of Mexico | collected 2013-07-27
AAAGGAATCGAAATGAAACTGTCCAGTCTGTTTGTATCTAGCCTTCTGTTGTTGTTTTCTTTAAATAGTCAAGCATGGTGGTGGAGTAAACCTTCTACCTATACTCAAACTCAATACCCGATTGTATTAACTCATGGCCTATTTGGCTTTGATAGTTTATTAGGTATTGATTATTGGCATAAAGTACCTGAAACCTTACGCAAAGATGGTGCTCAAGTATTTTTGACCACAGTATCAAACTCCAACTCTTCTGAGGTAAGAGGTGAACAACTTATTCCTCAGATTGAACGTATTTTGGCGATTAGTGGTGCCGATAAAGTTAACTTAATAGGTCATAGTCATGGTGGGCCAACAATTCGTTATGTGGCCTCAGTACGTCCTGATTTAGTAGCCTCTGTTACTTCTATTGCAGGCGTTAATAAAGGTAGTGCGGTAGCGGATGTAATAAATGAGTGGTCAGAAGGCTCAAGCGCCTTTGCTGGCTTGATTAAAACTTTGGGTAATACATTGGCTGTAGTTATCGACTTTGTTTCAGGTGGAGGCTATGAGCAAGATATCATGGCATCTATGGCAGCATTAACCACGGAAAAATCTTTAGCGTTTAATGAAAATCACCCAGCAGGTATTCCAACCTCGGCCTGTGGGGAAGGAGCTTATGTTGAAAATGGTATTCGTTATTATTCTTGGAGTGGTGCTCAGCCAGCGACGAATATTTTCGATCCTTTAGATTTGATTACCCGTACGACGGCTTTATTTTTTCCAGCCGGAGTGAAAAATGATGGCCTAGTATCAAGCTGCAGTAGCCACTTAGGTATGGTAATTCGTGACGATTTTAAAATGAATCACCTAGATGAAGTGAACTTGCTATTAGGGTTGCATGATCTTTGGTCTACGGATCCTTTAACAGTATTCCGTAGTCATGCTAACCGATTAAAAAATGCAGGTTTATGATTTGATCTAATTCAACCAGTTCAATTAAGTCTTTAAACTACCACGAAGACTGAAGTATATTAGTGCTTCAGTCTTTTTTCGTTTTTATCTCTTAGTGAATAATAAAAAATGATCAATAGAAAATATCTATACCCAATCTCTATCACACTAGTGATTTCTGCTTCAATAATATATTTCTCTACAGTACCGGCACTATCATTGCTGGAGGGTGATCAATTAATAGTTGATAGCCAACATGAGCTCACGGTGAATGCTGATCTTCTGCAGCCAGAAAAAACAATTGATATACTACAGTTAAAAACGTTTCGCTTTTCTTCAATAGATGGCGAGATAAAAGCTGATGAGAATGGAAACCTGATCATCGACAGGGGGTTGCGTCATTGGATAGATTTTCATTTGTCCGCTAGCGGTGAAATAACGTTGCTACAGGTCATTAAAATAATGCAAGAGAGTATTGCGTTACTTGTTTCTCCGGCAAGAGATCAAGCTAAACAGCTATTGCAAAACTACTTGGATTATAAAAAAGATCTAGCTGAATATGAAAATCGAGAAACCATGGCGAGTCAAGAGGCTGCTACGATTGATGACTTGTATCAGCGCCTGGACTGGCAGAAACGTTTGCGTCGCCAATGGTTTTCTAAATCGACGGTAGAGTCATTTTGGCAATTAGATGAAGTCGTTGATGATTACGCCTTGGTAAAGTTATCAATTAAACAATCGGGTTTAAGCTTACAGGAAAAATCCTTTCAAATAGAACGCTTAGAAAAAGACTTACCACAAGAGCTGCAGTATTTAAAAAATGAAATGAAGGTTGTAGATCAGCTTTATAAGCAAGAACAACAGATGCGTATGCAAGGTGATGTGGCTCAAATACGGGAAGTCAGAATCCAGTCGGTTGGTCTTGCCGCCACTGATCGTCTAGAGCTGGTTGATATAAAACAGGATAATTGGCATAAAAAATTGCTGGCCTACTCAGAAAAAAAGGAAGTCATTTTACTGATGGAGGGGCTTTCAGAGTTTGATAAAGAAAAGAGCTTGAGAGCTTATCAGCAGCAATACTTTAGCGCTAAGGAAATTCTACGCTTACCTGCAGCGTTAGAATTAATAGCGGAAGAGTAATATTCGAGTACGAAGATTACAATTGTCGATTTTTCTCTGCGAGCTGAATAGAGGGTTGTATATATTTTTTATAGAACTCTTCTTTGGGGAGCGGCTTGCTAAAGAAATAACCTTGGTAGCTATCGCAACCCATAGTTTGCAATAAGATAAGTTGCTGGTGATTCTCTACCCCTTCAGCAATTACTTTCAATTTAAGCGTTTGTCCCATCGCAATGATTGCTCGAATAATAGCTTCGTCATCAGGATCGTCAGTGATATCGTTAACAAACGAACGGTCAATTTTAAGCTTACTAATGGGGAATTGACGTAAATAGCTCAGTGATGAATAACCGGTACCAAAATCATCCATCGCAAAGCGAATGCCGAGACGGTTGATGCTTTCTAATATACGGACATTCTCTTGAATATTATCCATTAAAAGACTTTCTGTTATTTCCAACTCTAAATGTTCTTCTCCTAGGCGGCTTTGATTAAGAATTTCTTGAACTCTTAATACGAAACTATCATCGAGTTGGCGTACAGAAACATTGACGGCCACTGAGAGGTTTAATTCTGCTTCATCGTTCCATTGTTTAAATGTTTGGCATGCTTGATCCAGTACCCAATCACCAATATCACGAATTAATCCGGTTTCTTCTGCGATCGGAATGAATTCATCCGGTGCCACCATTCCCGCCGTTGGATGAATCCAGCGAACAAGAGCTTCAGCACCTTCTAATTCGCCGGTATGGGCATTAACCTGAGGCTGGTAATGAATAATAAATTCGTTTTCTTTTATCGCCCGGCGTAATTCAGTTTCAATTGTTAAGCGAGAGTTAACTTTCTGATTCATCTCATCGGTATAGAATTGATAACGATTACCGCCTTTCGCTTTAGCGTTATACATAGCGGTATCTGCATCACGCAGCAGAATATGTGATTCGCAAGAGTCTTCAGGGTATAGGCTAATACCGATGCTACAGGTTGTATTTAACTTGTAATAATCTAGCTCAAAGGTTTTGCTAATAACGATGTTAATGCTGTGCGCTAGCGCTTCTACGGCATCCATGCTCGGCGGATTAATCATCATTACCATAAATTCATCACCGCCTAATCGTGCGAGTAGAGAGCTCTTATCGATACATTCTTTTAGGCGTTCAGCGACTAATTTAAGTAAGCGATCTCCGACTTGATGACCCAGGGAATCATTAATAGTTTTAAAACGGTCAAGATCAATAAATAATAAAGCGATTTTTGTTTTTTCGCGGAAACGATCGATGTGATTAACTAATTCATCATTAAATAAATAACGATTGGCGAGTTCGGTTAGTGGGTCTCGGGTCGCTAAATACTCTACCTGTTGCTGAGATAACATATGCTCAGTAATATCTAATAATATGCCTTCTAAATAGACTTGGTTCTCACCTTCGCGTATTGCTCGGCCACGGTCCATAATCCATTTAAGTTCACCACTGGGTGTTTCAATACGAAAAACATGTTCGTACTTCTTCTTTGGACTGTTTATGCTATTCGCGTGCTTAATTAAGATCTCTTGGTCATCTTCATGAATGTCATCAAAGGGTGTACGTTTTCCAGAGAGATAGGTATGGGCAGAATAACCTAATAAATCGTTACATCCGTCAGTGATGAATAGGACTTGGTAATCAGGAATACGAACTCGATAAACCATACCTGGTAGGTTAGAGAACAATAATTCTAGAGTGCTTTCTTGTTCCCGTAAGGCATTCTCAGTCACGCTGTGGTTTTCTTGTACGCGGTTAAATAACCTATTTGCATAGTGATACCCTAATAAGGTTACTAGCAAGGAAGATAACCACATGAATAAGGGGCCTGCAATATAACTAACCCATGCGCTAATAACATGTGCCGTGGGAAGAGAAATAACCACGAATAAATCCAGCTCTTTAAGGTATCGAATACTGCCAGTGCGTTTTATATTGTCAAGGCCCGTCTGGTTATTGAAGCGGGTATAGCCTGATGGGCGAATCGAATTTTTGTTAAAATCATTTGTCGTCACGCTTACTGGTAACTTCATACCTAATAGAGAGCGTTTATGCATGGGTAAAGGATCAGCATACAATAAGTGATTTTCCGCGCCTATTACACGAATTGCGGTATCGTTAATGTCATTTATTGAGTGCCAACTGAGCTTGTCATTAACGGTGGATAATGAAACGCAAACAAGGCTGGCCTTTGAAATTTCAGTTGGCATGCAAACAGGAACGTACTGACTACTGCTATCAACTCCCAAGCTAAACGTAGGGGCGAAAGCAGGGCCTTGAATTTGTATTATTTTTTTGATTGCCACAGGTGCGATAATTGTCTTTTCTAGGTCTAATCTTAGATTGCTATTATGGCGAAAAGAGGAAAATAGGAGCTTACCTTGATCATCGAGCAGAAAACTATGATCAACGGTTTTTTGTTCGTGACTGATGAATATCGCTTTAAAGCCCTGATTGTTTCTCTGAGCCTTTAATAACCGTTGGTTTAACTGCTCAACTTGAGTAAATAAAATGTTTGCTTGCTGCTGGGTATTCTTGGATACCAGTTGGTTAATTGCATCCAATTGAGTGAATATTTGATTGCTCGAATTGAACCAGGCGTTGGTTGCGTAACCGATGAATAACAGGCTCAAAAATAGCCAAGATGCGACAAGGGAAGTGCGCATAGAATCTTGATGTAATGAATCTTTAATTTTATTAATCAGCTTCACAAATCTATAGTCTCTATTGAGCTTCAGCGAATGTATTAGAGTATAGCTGTAATACCTTGGAGACCGCTGATGATATATTATTATTTTTATAACTAAAGGATTGGTTCAACCAGGTCCCAGATATTGTTCATCATAATGGGCTGTGCATCCCGAGTTGGGTGGATACCATCAGCTTGCATCATGCCAGAGACTGCTGCAATACCTTGTAGTAAAAAAGGTAGATGAATAACTTTATGCTCTGATGCTATTTTCTGATACTGACCCGCAAAGAGGTCGCTGTATCTTTGGCCGTAATTTGGTGGGATTCTCATGCCTAATAGAATGACCTCGGCGCCAGCTTGCTGACTTTGTAAGATCATGCGGGATAGGTTCTGAGTGATAACCCTTATCGGGCTGCCTCTAAGGCCATCATTACCGCCAAGTTCAATAATTACTATTTTGGGCTTATATTGTATTAATAAGCTGCTAATACGATGAGCACCACCACTGGTTGTTTCACCACTGATACTGGCGTTTATCAGGTTGTGCTGTGAATTTACCCTTTTTAGTTTCTGCGCCATTAAGGCAACCCAACCGTCGTCTTTATCTATGCCAAATCCGGCACTAATACTGTCCCCCATAATTAGGATAGTCTGTTGCTTTGATTGACTATTCTCCCCAGCGTGAGCTTGAGGTAAGCTCAGCACTAATAAAAGTTTAAATATGATCGCTAATAAGGGAAGTGTCGAATGGTTAAAGATGTTGAGCATGAAGAGCAGCTTCCTTTATTGAATCTGAAAAATGTTGTTAAACAAGTCAAAACGGGTTCGGATAAGTTAACCATTCTGCAAGGGTTGGATCTCCAGATCAAGCATGGGGAAAGTTTAGCAATTGTAGGGGCTTCTGGCAGTGGTAAATCGACGCTGTTAGGCATTATGGCTGGTCTCGATCAAGCCAGCTCTGGAGAGGTCTGGCTTAAAGGGCATCCTCTGCATGCCTTAGACGAAGACCAGCGGGCAGCTGTTCGTGCCGAAGGTGTGGGTTTTGTCTTTCAAAACTTCCAACTTCTACCGGCGTTAAGCGCGTTAGAAAACGTCAGTTTGCCGCTAGAAATGTCGAATCAATTCAGTTTGGCTGAGTGTCGAAGTCGCGCCTCGCAGTGGCTTGATAAAGTCGGCTTGAGTCAGCGGATGAAGCATTATCCTAGTCAATTATCCGGTGGTGAGCAGCAAAGAGTCGCGATAGCGCGCGCTTTTGCCTGTCAGCCAAGCGTATTATTTGCCGATGAACCTACGGGTAACTTAGACCGCCATACAGGTAAGCAGGTGATTGACCTATTGTTTGAATTGAATCTTCAGAACCATACCAGCTTGATTCTGGTGACCCACGACGAACATCTTGCTCAGCGTTGTCAGCGCAGTATTCATATTCATGATGGCAGTATTGCTAAAGATGAGCGACAGGAGCTTGCGGATGCTTAGCTTTAGGCTATTAATCTCTGAAATTCGTGCTGGCAAGATGATGCTTATCTTATTAGCACTGATATTAGCGGTGACTTCGGCCACTATTATTAGTGTATTTAGTCAGCGACTTGATAATGCCATGCTAAATAAAAGCAGTGAGTTATTAGGGGCTGATTTACGCATCCACTCACGTGAAGCATTGCCCAATACATGGTATCAGCAAGCGAAAGCCCTAGGTTTAAAAACGGCGACGACGCTTGAATTTCCGAGTGTCGTCCTGCTTGGTGATGAAATGGCGTTGGCCGCGGTGAAGGCGGTGGATAATGATTATCCGTTAAAAGGCTTGCTCAGTACGTTTAATCATTCAGCTCAACATCCCCAAAATCAACAGCCCCAAGACCAAGGGCCAGAACCGGGTCGTATATGGCTAGAGCCTAGGTTATTAGCTCTGCTCAATGCACAAGTGGGTGATATCGTGGATGTTGGGGCCATTCAGCTCACGGTAGACGCCATCATAGGTAATGAAAGTGACCGCGCAGGTAATTTTTATAGCCTATCGCCGCGTTTGATGATGCATTTAGAAGACGTGGTGGCGGCAAAGTTAGTGCAGCCAGGTAGTCGAGTTAGTTGGCGTTTACTTGCGGCAGGTGATGATAATGCGATAATCGCTTTCCAGCAGCTTATTAAGCCGCAATTGGCGAGTCATCAAAGCTTTGAGTCGTTAACCGATAATAATCAAGCTTTGGCAGCATCATTGCAGAAAGCCCGCAGTTACTTATCTCTCGCAGCTATGCTGGCAATTATTTTAGCTGGTATTGCCATTGCGATGGCAGCGCAAGACTACGCCCGACATCATTATGATAGCAGTGCATTATTGAGAACTTTTGGCGCAAGTAGAGCTTATGTGACCAAGCTCTATCTTGGTCAACTAGTGTATTTAGCATTAATGAGTAGCGTGATTGGTTTAGTGCTAGGTTATCTTGGCCAAGAGTTGTTAACCCAATTATTGTCCTCGGTTTTTCAGCAAGAACTCCCTAGCGCCGGCATATCAGCTTGGCTGATTGCTAGCTTAACAGCACCTGTCACCCTATTAGGGTTTGCTCTGCCTCCTTTATTGCGACTGGGTCGAGTTTCACCATTACGGGTATTGCGTCGTGAGCTAGAGCCTATGGCATGGAATAGCTGGCTTATTTATGGCTTAGGTTTAAGCATGATGGCATTGCTCAATTTTTGGTTTAGCGGTGATATGAAAATGACACTTATCATCATATTTGGCGGTTTCTCCATACTCCTAATATTGTTATTTATTATACAAATACTTCTTTTAATCGCTGATCGAATCATGCCAAAAGCGAAGTTAAGTTTGAGTTTTCGTTTTGCTTGGCAACAGATAAATCGTGACCGTTACCGCAGTTCAGTTCAAATATTAGCTTTTTCATTAACGCTAATGGTGATGTTAATTATTGCGATTGTTCGCAATGACCTATTGCAGGATTGGCAAAAAAACTTACCCCAAGACAGTGCCAATTTCTTTGCTATGAATATTCAGAGCTATGAACTCGATAACTATCAACAGGGCTTAACGCAGGCGGGTTTTACAGTATCGAAGCCCTTCCCTATGGTGCCAGGTCGATTATTAAGTATTAATAATATCTTAGTGAAAGAAAATGAACGTTATGCTCAAGATCCCGCAGTGCAGCGAGATCTTGTTTTAAGTGGCAGTGATCAACTGCCCATCGGTAATATTATTACTAACGGCGATTGGTTTGATGTCCAATCCCGCAATCAGATCTCTATTGCCGAAAGTTTAGCCAAGCGATTGAATATTACTTTAGGGGATGAGCTGGTATTTGATGTTGCTGGGCAGGAAGTCGCGGCAAGTATTAGTAGTATCCGAAAAGTGGACTGGGGCAGTATGAAGCCCAATTTCTATATCTTATTTTCAACGGATATTGTGCAAAAGTTGCCCTTAAATTATCTCACCAGTTTTTATGCCTCAGAGACTCAAACCAAAGAATTGACTCAGATAATTAGGGACTATCCGAGCATCACCCTGTTGGATATGAGCCAGGTATTGATTCAAATACAAGACTTGTTATCGCAAGTGACGTTAGCGGTAGAATACCTGTTAATATTAGTACTAATGGCGGGGGTTTTAGTATTGATGGCGGCACTACATTCAAGTCTAGATGATCGATTACAACAAGGTGCGGTATTGAGAACATTTGGCGCTAAACGTATTCAGTTACAAAAGATACAATGGATAGAGTTTTTATTACTAGGTGCACTGGCCGGATTCATTGCGGTTATCGGTGCAGAAGTTATTTGTTGGTTGCTCTATCAGCGCTTATTTCAAATACCTTATGCTTGGCACTTATCTTATTGGCTATGGTTGCCGATATTAGCCGCCGTTATAATTGCGAGCTTAGCCCATCGTAGCTTAAGCGTAGTGATTAATCAGCCTCCGCTAGTTATTTTAAGAAAGTTATAAAAGATAGTTATTGTGAGAGACCTTTGAAAAATAAAATTAGCATAAATATTATTATGGGCTTTCTCGGAGTTGGTAAAACTACGGCCATATTGAATGTATTAAAACAGAAGCCAAAAAATGAAAAATGGGCCGTTTTAGTCAATGAATTCGGCGAGGTCGGCATAGATGGTGCGATACTCTCGGCAGAATCAGGTATGACGATTAGTGAAGTTCCAGGAGGGTGTCTATGTTGTGTCTCTGGCATACCGTTTCAAGTTGCACTATCAAACTTAATAGCCCAGCAGAAGCCTGACCGAATAATCATAGAGCCGACAGGCTTAGGGCATCCGCAGAATTTAATTCGGAGTTTAACGGCAAAAGAATACTCACAGCAAACAGAGTTGAAGGCCTCAATCTGTTTATTGGACCCTAGGCAATTAAAAAATCCACGTTATCAATCTCATGAAACCTTTAATGATCAATGCTATCTCGCCGATGTACTGGTCGCGAATAAAACGGATATGTGTAGCGAGCAGGATAAAGAAAATTTTTATCGCTTTGCAGAAACAATAAATCCGCAGAAAAAGGTTTTAGGCTGGGTGGAAAATGGTCAGTTAGATTTGAAATGGTTAGATTTTGAACGAGATCCAAAGCGGCATAATAAAGGTGCTCACAACCCGCATTCTCACTCCCATTCAGATTCAGACAGTAAAGATGATAGTGAGGGGGTGCGCCCGGTGAGCCTAGCGGCTGGTAACAACTATCAATCGTTTGAAAATCAAGGCATGGGATATTATTCCCTAGGTTGGTTATTCGCAGAGGATCAAATATTTGATCACCAAGCCCTCAGCCAATGGTTAATGATACTGGATGTTGAACGAGTGAAAGGCTTGTTGATTACGGATCGAGGTACTCGTGTCATGAACTTGAAAAATCAAGTTTTTAGCGAAATGCCAACCCGTTCTTTGGCGCAAAGTCGAATTGAAATAATTGATAATAAAGAGATAGATAAAGTGAGTTTAGAGCAGGGTATTCTGGCATGTTTAATAAAGTAAGACAGTAGTGATTTGGTATGTTAAAAGCTAAGTATATGTCCAATATGCAGGGTAAGGATTGAGATCATGGCGACAGCTAATATTCTCGTGGTAGAAGATGAACAAGCGATTGCTGAAATGATAATGACCAGTTTAGAAATGGCGGGTTATCAAGTTAAGCGTGCAGCCAATGGCCAGATTGCCTATCAAATGGTGCTCGATAATGCCCCCGATTTGATTCTAGCGGATTGGATGATGCCCATGATGACGGGGCTTGAATTGGCTAAGCGGCTAAAGCGAGAAGAAAATACTGCAGAAATTCCTATTATTCTAATAACTGCCAAGTCAGACGAAGATGACAAAATTAGCGGCTTTGACGCGGGTATCGATGACTATGTGGTTAAGCCTTTTTCTCCGCGTGAATTATTAGCCAGAATTCGGGCGGTATTGCGCCGGGGAAATGCGGATGTTGAAGGCAAAGGTTTAAGTGCAGGTAAATTGCTATTAGATCGCTCTGCTAAGAAAGCTAATATAGCGGGTAATGATATAAATCTAGGCCCAATAGAATTTCGTTTGTTAGAATTTTTCATGTTGCACCCTGATCGCGTATACTCCCGCGAACAGCTGCTCGATCGAGTTTGGGGTGGCAATGTCTACGTAGAAGACAGAACCGTCGATGTGCATATTCGACGCTTACGAAAAAGTATTTCAATATTGAATCATGAGACAATGATTCAAACAGTACGAGGTGCGGGTTATCGTTTCTCAGCTGAAGACTTTAAGCCAGAATAGTTTTTTCTGGTCATTATTTAACGTTGTAAGGATGCAGTATTTTGCAACAAATAGCTTGGCAGCGTGAGTTCTTACGCATTGTAATTATCGTTGCACTCGCAACGGCTGCAGGAATGTCATTTGAAAAACCCTTTTGGGGTGCCTTAGTCGGTTTGCTTGTTTCTCAAGTATTGATGTTGAGACGGTTGAATGGACTTTTTATTTGGAGTAATAACCGAGGTCCAGCACCACAAGACAGCGGTTTGGTTGGCTATAGTGCGGATATACTGATTCGTCGGGAACGAGACTTAAACAAAAAAATAACTAAGCAAGACAAGCAGCTTAAACGTATTGCTGAAGGCATCGAATCTTTACAAGATGGCGTTTTGATTGTTGATCAAATCGGCTATATGACCGCTTTCAATCGTGCGTCATGCCACCTACTTGGATTAAGAGTTGATACTGATAAAGGGCAGCACATTACCAACTTGATCCGTGCTCCGCGTTTCGTTAAATACTTCGATAAAGGGGATTATAGCGATGTTATCGAATTAGAATCTCCTCATCGAACCAATCTAATCGTTCAAATTCAAGTCACCCAATTTGGCATTGACCAAAAAGTACTTATCGTTCGTGATGTGACAGAGCGCCAACGTGTGGAGCAAATGAGACAGAACTTTATTGGCGATGTCTCTCATGAACTGCGAACGCCCCTTACCGTTATTAATGGCTATTTGGAAATGTTAGCGGATGCTGATATGAACCCTGGAATTGCTCGTGCCGTTCGCCAAATGAGTGAGCAAGCAGATCGCATGAAAAGCTTAGTGAATGATTTGCTGCACTTGTCCAAATTGGAAAGTAATAATGCGGGAATTGGCTACGACTGGTTTGAATTTCAGCCTTTATGCGCGGTGAGTGTTGATCAATTAAGAGCTTATACGCCAACATCTTTAACTGGTGAAAAATTTCCTCAGGCCAAAATCCATTGTGATTGTCTTTCTGATATCGAAATTTTAGGTTTTGATGATGAACTAAGCTCAGTACTTACCAATTTAATTACTAATGCGGTTAAATATGGCTGTAAAGAAGGGCAGGCTGCAGAAGTGAATATTGCTATTCAGCTGAATAATCAAGGTTTAGAAATTGCCATTTCTGATAAAGGTGATGGCATCGCGCCTAATCATTTAGCCCACTTGACCGAACGCTTTTATCGGGTAGATGAGTCGAGAGAGTCAACGGTAGGAGGATCTGGCTTAGGCTTAGCCATTGTTCGCCATGCCTTAGAGCATCATGATGCTCAACTTAAAATAGAATCAACTTTGGGACGTGGTAGTCGGTTTAGCTTTGTTATCCCTAGCGAGCGTATTCGTCAGAAAACGACTTAATTATTAGATGAAGAAAATAAGCAATAAAAAAGGGCTTCTAGGTAAATAGAAGCCCTTTTTTTATGGGTCTAATAACGGTTATTGTATTAGAACTTGTATTCTAAACCGATACCGTAGTATTCATTGCTGCTATCGTCGCCAAACTCTTCGTCAGTAGCGAATGCATAAGCCTTAGCACCTTTCGCTAGCTTGTAGTCAATACCTAGACTGTAGGTTTTAGCATCATCTTTGGCAATATCAGATTCGCCATATTGAGCTTTCAATTTAATACCAGGCGTTAGCTTATAGGCCGCTGAATAAACCCAGCCATCTTTATTATCGCCATCCTGCTGCTGAGTTTCCCAAAGACCGCCTAAAGTAATACCGGCAATTGAGTATTGGCCAACAACACGTGTTACGTCGATACCATCAGCTTCTACATCAGTATCATAAGCAATCGCTGTGTAAATCTTGTTGCGAGAATAGGTTAACGAGCTAGACGTGCCATCATTTACCGTCTCATCTTCTGAAGCGATGTGAGCAACTGTCGCTACTAGGCCAGCCATCTTAGGGCTATTGTACTGAACCGTATTAGCAGTGCGGTTATCACTTTTGGTAATAACACTTTTGATATCGCCTTCTAGGTCGTTAAAAAGGTCGATTTTTTTCTGTGCTTTCTTCAGTGGCGTATCGAAGTTACCGACAATCACCTGACCAAAATCACCTTTAATACCCGCGAAGATATTACGCTGGCTGAAAGTTTGGTCCTTGTCATTGAGTTTACTATTATCGCCATCATCAACTGCTGTTTGGTATTCGGCTTTATACACACCCTGTAGGCCATGCTTAAGATCGATTTTACCTTTAACACCCAAGCGAGAAGCGTTTGATACGACTTCAGAAATACTGCTATCGCCTTCTTGAGTATTCTGCACAGAAACATTGATCTTGCCGTAGAATTTAGGCAATTCTATTTCTACTTTTTCAGCGTTGGCAAAAGCGGGTAATACGGCTGCGATAGCTAAAGATAGGGCTGTCTTTTTCATAATCATTTCCACTTATTTATCTAAATATGAAAGCCGCTTATTACTACAAGCGACTTCTTCAAATGTTTTTAAATTCGTGACGATTATGTTTCAACAATGTTACAGAAATATGACGAGATGACAGTAATATTTCAATATTGTGAATTTTATATGAATCTATAAAGAGCCACGACCTGACTGAGCTTATAATAATTAGTCTAGTTAATATTTGCCCTGTGTCTGCTTGAACCAGTAAATAACGGCTATGTAGAGGATTTAAAAGGGGCAATAACAAAAAAACCCACGTAAACGTGGGCTTTAAAGGATCTGTAAGGTAGCAGAGAGGGTTAACTGTCCCCTTTTGCCTGCTCTTCCATTTCTGATAGTGAGCTATGGCGAACATCGGCACCACTCACTAGATAGATTACTTGTTCACTGATATTGCGCGCGTGATCACCGATACGCTCGATGGCACGTAATATCCATAGAATGTTAATCGCTTGGCCAATAGAACGCGGGTCTTCCATCATGTAGGTGATAAGCTCTCGAATGGCTGATGCGTATTGCTGATCGACTAGCTTATCATTGCGCACGACATCAATAGCGCCATCAACGTCGTGACGAGCAAAGGCATCCAAAGCATCAGATATCATCTTTACTACGTCGTTGCCCATATGACGAATTGATTGATGACAAATCTTTGAACTGGCCTGATTACCATTAGCCACTTCCAAAGCATGAATCGCTATTTTACAAGCTTCATCTCCCATACGCTCAAGGTCGCGCACAACCCGAGAAACTGCTAGTACCATGCGCAAGTCAGAAGCCGCAGGCTGACGGCGGACTAGAATGTGAGTGCACTCTTGGTCAATGTTCACTTCCATATCATCGACGTCATCTTCACGCTGGATGATTTTATCTGCCGAGCTGGTATCACCGCTGCAAATAGCTTCAATCGAGTCAGATACTTGGCGTTGAACAAGACCGCCCATAGCCAACATCTGATTACGAATAGCTTCTAAATCCGCATTAAACTGCTGCGAGATGTGCTGGTTAAAGTTCATATCCATTGTTCTTCTCCTTATTCTTAAGTCGGACTATCCGAAACGGCCAGTAATATAAGCTTCTGTCAGCTCGTGCTGCGGTGTTGTAAAAACTTGATTGGTTGGGTTCACTTCAATCAACTGACCTAGGTGAAAGTAAGCGGTGCGTTGTGAAACACGAGCCGCTTGTTGCATTGAATGCGTTACGATAGCAATGGTATATTTTTCACGCAACTCATCGATTAACTCTTCGATTTTAGCGGTTGCGATTGGATCCAGTGCCGAGCAAGGCTCATCCATCAAGATTACTTCAGGATCAACTGCAATCGTACGCGCAATACAAAGACGCTGCTGCTGACCACCGGAAAGCCCTGTGCCTGGAGCATGTAAACGATCTTTTACTTCGTTCCATAAACCTGCACGCTTTAAGCTTGTTTCTACAATCTCATCCAGCTCGACGCGAGTTTGAGCTAGACCGTGAATACGGGGGCCATACGCGACGTTGTCGTAGATAGACTTAGGAAATGGATTCGGTTTCTGGAATACCATGCCTACGCGTGCACGTAGAGGAACGGTATCAACCTTAGGGTCATAGATATTTTCGTTATCGAGCAAAATATCACCGCTAATCTTACAGATGTCGATGGTATCGTTCATGCGATTTAAGGTGCGCAAAAAGGTTGATTTACCACAACCGGAAGGGCCGATTAAGGCGATCACTTCATTGGCACCAATATCTAAGCTAACGTCAAAGATGGCTTGCTTATCGCCGTAAAAAACATCGACGTTACGCGCTGAAAGTTTGGCTTTCTCGCTAAATGGGATGCCAGTGGTTTTGTGATTTTCAAGGAGTTGCATATCTTTATCTCTTTCAATTCTGTTTTTAGGATTGGCCTGTCAATGCAGGCTACCAACGACGCTCTAAGCGACGACGTAAAATGACGGCGGTGGTATTCATCAGTACTAAGAATGATAATAAAACTAAGATGGCGCCGGAGGTACGTTCTAAGAAAGCGCGCTCTGGGCTATCAGACCATAAGAAAATCTGTACCGGTAAAACAGTTGATGGGTCATTAATAAATCCAGGCACATCAACCACGAAGGCTACCATGCCAATCATTAATAACGGTGCGGTTTCACCTAAGGCTTGGGCCATACCCAAAATAGTACCGGTAAGCATACCTGGCATTGCGAGCGGTAATACGTGATGAAAAACCACTTGGTTTTTTGATGCGCCCAAACCATAAGCGGCTTCACGAATTGACGGTGGCACAGCTTTAATCGCGGCACGAGCCGAAATAATAATAGTCGGCAATGTCATCAAGGTTAAAACCAAACCACCCAATAAAGGTGTAGAGCGGGCGACACCAAAAATATTAATGAAGATCGCCATGCCTAATAAACCAAAGATGATCGAAGGCACTGCGGCTAAGTTATTAATATTGATCTCGACGATTTCCGTCATGCGATTTCGCGGTGCGAACTCTTCTAAATAGATCGCCGCAGATACACCGATGGGGAAGGATAATAGTAACGTCACCATCAAGGTTAATAACGTTCCTTTAATCGCCCCGTGAATACCCGCAAGTTCCGGTTCACGGGAATCACCGTTGGTGAAGAACAAGGTATTAAAATGGGTGTCTAAACGACCCGTTTCAACCCAGATATTTATCCAGCCCAATTGTTGCTCTGAAAGGCGGTTATTCATTTCATCTTTTGCTAGATCTTGATCGTGCTTAAACCATTGGTCTACATCATCGTCCATCAATAGCTCGATGCTGATGGTTGTATTAATCAAGGTTGGATTAGTCAGCAACAAATCTTGTAATTGCCAAGCAGCGCCAGGGCTGATTAATTTAAACAGTTCGCGCTTTGCTTTTCGGCCATTAGGCTTCAGGCTTTTGGCGAAGTGACGCTTGATTAAACCTTCGAAGTTAGCAAAGCGAATTTCATCAGCACTGCTGTCTTTTGTGAGGCCTAAATAATCACTGTCTAATAGAATCTCAGTAGCTAAGCTAGTTTGTTGAAATACCGAAGCACCTTTACTGGCAATATCGGTAAATAACACTACTAGGCATAACATACCAAAGAAAACAGATGCCATACCGTACAAGCGAAAACGCGTTTCTGCTGCACGACGGCGGGCTAAACTTTTTTCAACCTTTTGACGGGTTGTTAATATTGGATTAGTCATAGTTTTTTTCGATGTAGTACTTGAAGAATCAATCATATTGCTCTCGATATTTCTGTACGATCTTCAACGCTACGAAGTTCAATATTAGCGTGGACAAGAAGAGCACTAGGCCTAAGGCAAATGCGGCTAAAGTCTTAGGAGAGTCAAACTCTTGGTCACCGACTAGCAAGGTTACAATTTGCACCGTTACAGTGGTCACACTATCTAGAGGGTTAGCAGTTAAGTTCGCGGCTAAGCCTGCGGCCATGGCAACAATCATGGTCTCACCAATGGCACGGGAAACTGCCAGCATCACAGCACCAACAATACCGGGTAACGCGGCAGGAATAACCACCTGACGAATCGTTTCGTTTTTAGTAGCGCCAAGGCCATAACTGCCATCGCGTAGAGATTGTGGTACCGCGTTGATGACGTCATCGGATAGCGACGATACGAAAGGAATAATCATCACGCCCATCACTAGGCCTGCAGCCAATGCACTTTCGGAAGAAACTTCTAAGCCCAAGTCAGTGCCTAATACACGTATAAATGGTGCAACGGTTAAGGCGGCAAAGAAACCATAAACAACGGTTGGGATACCGGCCAAAACTTCTAATGCGGGTTTAGCGTATTGGCGAACATTTTCAGAAGCGTATTCAGAAAGGTAAATAGCCGCCATTAAACCAATCGGTATGGCAATCGTCATCGCGATTGAAGAAATCAATAATGTACCGAGGAATAAGGGGACCGCACCAAAACTACCGGAAGAGCCCGATTGATCAGCGCGTAAGGCAACCTGAGGTGACCAGGTCGTGCCAAATAAAAACTCTAAGGGATTAACTTGTTGGAAAAACATCCAGGCTTCAAATACTACACTAGCTAAAATACCGACAGTGGTTAATACCGCGATACCCGAGCTCGAAAGCAGCAGGATATTCACAATATTTTCCATCTCAGTACGGGCACGTAATTCGGGTTTGATGCGACGGTAAGTAATAACACAACAAACCAAACATAAACTTAAGGCGATGCCTGAGTTTAATATTAGTGTGCGATCGTTCAATGCGGCGAGGTGATTAACCGCAGGCATTAAACTGGCATCCGGTGCTAGGCCGGAACCAGCAGCAAGGTTATACACCTTACTAATCGCCAATTGAATTTGGGCTGAATCTGCAGCCTGAATTTCGGCAGGTAGTTGTGCAACCAATAAATGGTTAATGACGGGGCCTTCTAATAAATGCCAAGTCAGCAATAGAATTAATGCTGGAACTCCGGTCCATAAGGCCATTAATGTACCGTAGTGATCGGGCAAGGAGTGCATTCGCAGTCCTTGGTTGGATATTATTCGAGCGCGGTTGCGACCTAAGAAATAGGCACCCCCGAGAACAATAATTACGATGATAAGCAGGCTACTAAAGTTCATGTCTTGTTTCTTTACCGTAGTGTTAGTTTCAGTAGTTACGATTTAGTAATTTACGATTCTTTTGAATAGCAAAAAGCCGAGAGCTATTCTATTAGTGAGAATAGGCCCCGGCGATTGGTATTACGTCTGACCAAACTTACTTCTTAGTCAAAGGTGTTAAATTCTCAACTGTGCTCAGAACACTAGCACGCTCTTCATCCGTCATTGGGATCATACCTTTCTCCGCTAGATAGCCGTATTCGCCCATCGCTTTCTCTGAAGTAAATTCCGCTAGATATTGTTCGATACCTGGAATAACACCAATGTGAGCTTTCTTAACATAAAAGAATAAAGAACGGCTTACTGGGTATTCACCTTCAGCAATAGCATCAAAGGTCGGCAGTTTACCATCAATAATTGAACCTTGAACCTTGTCAGAATTTTGCTCTAAAAAGCTGTAACCAAATACGCCCAAAGCGGTTGGGTTCGCGACTAATTTTTGCACGATAAGATTATCGTTTTCACCGGCTTCTACATAAGCACCATCTTCACGTACCGCATGGCAAATGGCTTTGTACTTCTTCTTATCTTGCTTCTTGATGGCCTTGATGAAAGGGAAAGTCTTACAACCGCC